>Ga0164308_10000776_pt1 | contig 17286 bp, 14 predicted proteins | sample Whisoiple_246_MG_FD_109983 | JGI IMG/M metagenome (GOLD analysis project Ga0164308, IMG submission 109983) | Soil microbial communities amended with fresh organic matter from upstate New York, USA - Whitman soil sample_246_MG | ecosystem: Environmental > Terrestrial > Soil > Unclassified >...
AGCAGGTCGTGTTGCGAAAGTTCACCTGCTTGTCCTTGTTCGCGCTTTGGAATTTGGCACCCGCGCACAGCCATGCAGAAACGGCACTGATTTCCATCGGCGACGCGACGCAGCTCTCGGAGGTTCAGCTCGCGCAAGTCGTGGCTGACGAATCCACCGCTTGGCTCAGTATACACCTGCAAGGGCGTATTCGGTTGGCCTTAGTCACCGCAAATTCCGCCGCCGAGTCAGCACCCGCGGCAGATGCTTGGTTACGTGCGCTCGACTATGCCACGCGAGTGCGGGTATCGCCGCCGCCCGGCCCGCTTGCCCCCTGCGGAGCGATGAGCCGGTTCGGGGTTGCGGACACGGGTCTACCGGAAGCAAGACGCGTCGTCGCCTCACGCGTTACCCTCGAAGACTCTGAGCTCGCGCTCCGTCGTTGCTTGGCGGATGCCGGACTGCCGGTGGACGTCGAACGAATCGCAGCCTTTGCGAGTGAAGCTCAGCCACCGTTCCGCGTCGCGCTGTACGAGGTGCCAGCGTTCGGCGGCAACACGGAAGCGCTGCGCTTCAGCCAGCGCGGCGAACCCGGGAAATTACCTCGAATTGCGATCCTCGGCTCGAACTCGGTTCCAGTCAGCTGGATTGCGCTCGCCACCAACACCGTGCAACCGCTCGCGCAAGAGAGCGCCGATCCGAGCGAGTTTCCCATCGCATACCGAGCGCTCGACGCCAGCACCGACTACACGGCGGCGCGGCGCGGCTGGCTCTCGCGCAACCCAATGCGCTGGTTGAGTGAAGGCAATGCCGGTGCGGCGCTGTTCACCAGCGCCGTGCTGCCCACGGGCGTCGTCATCGATTCGGTGATTGACCGCTACTTTACTGAGCAGTCCGGAACGTCCGGGAGCGCTTGTGAGGCCGCCGTTCGAGCCGCCCACGCGCGCAATTCCACGGACCCCGAGGAGTTTGCGTGCAACGGAGCCGATGATCTCTCGCGTACTCTGAGTGAGGTCGGTTTCGCGCCGCTTCAGCTCAGTCGCTTCTATGGAGCGCTCGCCCGGGACGGCGCGACATTTCATGCCACGGACAGCCCGAAAGGAAGCTCGCTGTTGCCCGCCACGGACTTCGATGACAGTGGCTGTCTGCAGGCGGTCTCCCCGCCCGACACCTCGAACGGTTCCAGCGAGCCGCCAGGGCCTACGCCACCACCACCGGTCAGCACCTCTCCGGTCATCATCGGCACGCCCGACGAGGCCTCCCACCATCCGGCGCCCGTCGATGCCACCGGCAGGCACGACGAGAGCTGCGTCCTTTCGCCCTATGACTCCACCTCTCAGGATTCGTGCAGCGGTGATTCGCGCTCGAGCGACTCGCGCCATGACTCGTGTAGTGGTGACTCGAGCTCGAGCGATTCGAGCACTGACTCGTGCAGCGGCGACTCGCGCCCGGCTGACTCGGGCACTGACTCGTGCAGCGGCGATTCAAGCTCGAGCGATTCGGGCAGCGACTCGTGTAGTGGTAGCAGCGATTCCAGCACGGACTCTTCGGGTTGCGGCAAAAGCGAGTACGATGGGGACACCTGTTCCGGAGATTCAGCGGGGCAGGGTGCTGCTCGAGCCAAGAGCGCTGCTCTTCGCTCTTCCGTCAAGAGCCAGCGGCAGCCGCCGCGGCGCGTGCGCCTGAGTTTGCTCACGCTGCTTGGCGCCGCATTGGCGCTGCCTTTGCGCCGGCTGAGGGCATCGCGTTAGACTCCGGCCGATCATGACCGAAGGCTTGGGTAACTTCCGCAGACAGTGGCTGGTGCCAATCGTCGTCCTCACCTCGGTTTCGCTATTCGTATTCTGGGCGTTCTACTCCTTCGACCACTTCTTCACCGGGGGTGACGTTCAGCCGCCGTTCGAGACCCCGGTTGGGCGCTACGTTCAATTCGACCCCAGCAGCATCACCGATGCGGTGAGTTCACTGGCCGGGATGATCGCCGCTGTATTCGGGATCGTGATTACGGTGGTGTCCATCATCGTGCAGCTGTCTGCAGATCGCTATACCGGCGTCGCGCGCATGTTCCTTCGTGATCGCATCAACTTGGTGGTCATGGGCTACTACCTGATCGCCTGCGTTTGCGGGGTTTGGCTCAGTGTGTCGATCCATCGTGATTACGTGCCGCGCGCGGCGCTGCTGGTGATGATCGGCGCAACCACGCTGGGCTTGGTGTTGATGGCGCCATATTTCCGATACGTGTTTTGGTTCTTGGAGCCGATGAACATCATCTCGCGTATCCGCAGCGAAGCGGTGGGCGTCGCTCGTCGCGGCGCGGACGAAGTGGATCGGGAGCGCTCGGCCGTCGCCCAAGCCTCTACGCTGGCGGCGATGGAGGAGCTGACGGACATCACCAGCAACTCGATATCGGGCAAGGACAAGATCATCGCTAGCGGTGCCGTCGATGCACTCAAGGACTTCTCGCTCGCCTACCTCAAAGCGAAATCCCTGGCGTCGGAGGTATGGTTCGGAATCGGGGCGGGGATTCGTCGAAATCCGGACTTCGTGGCCATGGACCCCGAGTCACTGTTGGATCTCGAGCAACGGCGTACGTGGGTGGAATGGAAAGTGATGCGTCAGTACCTCGGAATTTACAATGAGGCGCTCGGGAGCATGCGCGACATCAACTACCTGATCGCCATTGACACGCGTTACATCGGCGAGGCCGCCTGCGAAGCCCGAGATACGGAGCTGGTCACGCTGGTATTTCGCTTCATGAACTCGTACATGCGCGCGACCTTGAACGCACGTGAGGTTCGCACGGCGTACAACGTTCTCAACCAGTATCGCTTGCTGGTCGAAGCCATGATCCGTCAGGGCAATGGTCGGGCCGCGGTCGAAGGCGTCAAGCACATGAATTACTATGGCCACGTCAGCTTCGACATGAAATTGACGTTCGTGACCGAAACCGTGGCCTACGACCTTTCGGCGCTTTGCCAATACGCGAACGAGCAAGCGGCGCCCGAGGAAGAAGAAATGCTCACCCAGTTCTTGGAGCTGGACCGGCCGCTGCGAGTCAGCAGCCAGGAGAACGCTTTGCTCGGCGTGCGCAAAGCGCAGGTCAAACTCGCGGCATACTACTTGATGCGCGGTGAACGGCAGAAGGCGCGCCGGATCTCGCTCGACATGCAGAACGAGCCGAGTGACCGTCTGCTCTCGATTCAGCGCGCCCTGGAGGGCGTACAGAGCAAGGATTTCTGGGAGATTATCGATCGCGGTCGCAATTTCGAGTACATGCCGCCAGCACAACGCGCCTGCTTGGCGGAGTTCTTCTCCTGGTACGATCTCAGTGAGGCGGCGCAGACCGAGGTGCTCAGCACTTGAGCCGAGCCCGCAGCTCGGCGTAGCTCCGCACGATCAGCTGGGCTTGAGCGAAACGATCCTCTGGTAGCGCCGGATCCGGAATCGCGACCACGCTCATGCCTGCCGCGCGCGCCGCTAATACGCCAGCGGGAGAATCTTCGATCACCAGACAGTGGGCGGGGTCAGCGGCTACTGCACGAGCGGCCGCCAGGAAGATGTCCGGCGCCGGTTTGAGCTCGCGCACCTCCGGGTGGTCGCCCGAGACCACCGCGGAAAATCCTTCGAACCACGGCAGGTGACTCGTCTTCAGCTCGTACAGGCGGCGCGTGCTGCTCGTGCCGACCGCGAGCACGTGCCCCCGGGCGAGTAGCTCCGTGACGAATGCTTCGGCGCCCGGCAGCTCGACGGCGCTCGGGAACAACCCTTCGGCGATCGGCAGCTGGCGGCGCAGATACTCGTGCGCCGTGATCGGTATGCCGAGCGTCTGGACCAAGAGTTCGGCTGCCTCGAGTTCATGGCGGCCCATCATCAAGGACTTCAGCGACCACTCGAACGTCTTGCCATACTGACCCACTACCCGCTGGGTGGCCTCGGTGTACAGCTTTTCGGTGTCGAGCAACACGCCGTCGAGGTCGAAGATCACATGGCTATAGTCGGAGAGGATCACGCGGTGCGACTCTAGCCCAACGCGCTCTCTCCGACGAGGCCGTCGCGATCAGCGTGCGCTGACGCGATCGCTCTCGGGCCCTGCAACCTCGATGAAGTCTCGCCCGGCCGGATCGCCGAATTCATCGGCGATTTCCACACGCACCACCCACGGACCACGGCTGATTGGCGCAGGAATGAAGGTGTGCATCGTGTTTCCGGAGCGCAGCCAGGTGACCTCGAGCGGTTGCACGTCGACCAACACGGTCGGCTTCACCGGCGTGGACTCGGCGACGGCGCGACCGCGAGCATCGAATAGCTGCACCGTGACTTCGAGCATGTCCCCGGGCCAATGCGGATGCTTTGGAGTAATCTGCACCTCCGCGCGCAGCGTGCGTGGCTCGAGGGCCACGCGAACCTCTTCGGCGCTGCCCGGCTCGCGCAAGCGAAGCAATGTGCTCTCGCCGCGTGACAACCCGACGCTGTCTGGCGCAGCCACGAAGTGTTGCGCAGCGTTGTAGCTCGCCTCCAGTCCGACTGCGCCGATCAGCTTCGCGCGGCTGCGTTGTCCGAGCAAGATCGCTCCACCTTCATAGCGAGAGCCGGCTGGCAGCTCTGCGCCGACCAAGCGCAGCGGAGTCGCGGCGCTCTCTTGCCCGAAGATACCGCTGGCATCCACCGCGCGCGCGGTGATTTGATATTGGCCCGGTGATAGGCCCGAGATGGCCGCCGAGCCCGGTGTGTCGATGTGACGGACGAACTCGTTGCCCTTGTCGGTCACGCGCCAAACGCTCAATTGATAGTGGTGTGCTTCGGTCACTCCGCCGGCTTCCGCGTGCGCCTCCGGCGCGCCATTACCCAACGCCAAGAGTAGTGGCTTGGGGACGCGCAAACTCGGAACACTGGGAACCTTCGTCTCTTGGTAAGTCGGATCGACGCCGACGAAGCCGCGCACGAGCCCGCTCGGTAGTGTCTTCCAATCATTGCCCGCCGCCGCGAGCATGTCGCCGTCGACTGCAGCGAACGTGACGCGATTTGCATCGACTATTGCAATGCTGTGGCCGCCCTTTGCGACCGCGCTGACCTTGTGCGGTGCCTGCAAGAGTACCGCCGTCTTCGGCACCTTGCTCTGAGGAATGTCGACATCGACTCGCCCGGAAAGCACCTTCACGATCTGGGTGACCGTTTGCTGCGACCCAGTAGCGGCGAGCTGCAGTTTCATGGAGCGACCGACTTCGATGCGCGTTCCCGGTGCCAGGCGAAGCAAAGCGCCGCCCGGGAGCTGCTTGGTCGTGCTCTCGGCAGCGGTCGTTTTAGCGTCCGATGCCTGCAGCGTGTTCGAGAACAAAGTCGGTAGCGCAGCGAACAGTACTAGTGCAGTCACCCTACTCTTCATGCTCGAGGAGAACGGCCGAAAGGGGCAGGCGTTCAGTCTCGATCAGCAGAAAAAGTGCCGTGCTGCTTTCCGCACGTTCAGTCCCGACGCTCTCACCGCGGACCCTTCTTGACCACGTTCGTCTCAGCGCGGGTAGCGAGCGGTCCGCGTTGGTAACGAAAGCTCCGCGAGGATACCGTCCAGCAAGGCTTCGTCACGTCGCAGAGTCGCGATGTGCAGTAGGCGCGCGCGCGCATCTTGCGGCTCGAGCTTGGCGAGCAGCGCTGCGGCTTGGGCCAACTTGCTCTCCAAGCGCTGATCGAGCGACAAGTTCGGATCCGACTTCCGGCTGACGGGCTGCGACACCGGTGCTCGTTCGCGCACGGACGACCCCTCTTCCGCGGTCGAGCTGAACGGGAAATCGAGATCGGTCCGGTGTGGGCGATTGCTCATGGCCTCTACTTTCAGAACGTAGACGTTGCACGTTTCATTCCGAGCTTCGTGCGCGTCGACGAACATCGATCATCCTCGTGGATTAGCGGATATCGCCGCCAACGCTGCAGCGGAGTGAGCTAGCCGGATCGCAGCAGTCAGCAAGTTTTGCGATGTGCGCAAAGCGCGGCTGCTCGCCGCGCGTACTGCCGAAATGCAGCCAAATTCTGGCCAGGGAGCGCAGCTGCGCACGTTTCGTGTTGCTGTACTCCGCTCGCTGCGTGACCCTTTCGCGTGTGAGCGTACTGCACCATTTGGCACTCGGAACGCGCGATGTCGCCCGCCTGTCCCGCTTCTACATCGACGTACTCGAACTCCCTGAAGTGACGCGTCACCTACACGCGGATGGGTCGCTGCGTTCGGTCTGGTTGAACTTGGGCGGAGCGCTGCTGATGATCGAACACACGGCGGAGCCGCCTCGAGCGGTGGTCGGAGTTGGTTCGGGTCCATTCTTGATCGCGGTTGCGGTTTCCGAGGAGCAACGAGCTTCGTTCGAGGAGCGCCTCGAGCGGTTCGGAGCGGCCATCGAATCGCGATTGGAGTTCACCAGCTACGCGCGAGATCCCGACGGCAATCGCATCGCGCTCAGCGCTTATCCTTTGCAGGGACTCGGTCGGCTTTAGTTCAGTCCTTCTTGGTCTTGAACTGCTTGCTCGCGGGTTGCTGGTTCGGCAGCTCGTACGACGGCATCTTCTTGCTCGGGACGCCACTTGGCTTCTGCAGGGCGCCGAGCGGTGGCGATTTCTGTACGGGCTTCTGGGGTGTAGCTTGCTTCGGTGCAAGCTCGTTGGGCACGTACGGCCTCTCGCCCGGCTGGTTGTTCGGCGGCGAGGTCGAAGGCGAGCCCGCCGGCAGTCGTGGGGCGGGGCGTGGCCGCTCGGCGCTCGCTGCAGCCGCGCGTGCATCGCCGATCGCGCTGGCGCGTTCGCCGTCGGGGTCCAGCTCTCTCGCCTGGTCGAGGCCTGCGATGCACTCCGGATAGGCACCCGATGCGCACTGCCTCAGCGCTTCCTGACGCAAGCTTCGCGCTCGTTCGAGAGGGGTGAGGGGTTCTCGCGCAATGCTCGGAAGAACGACGGCTTGCTTCGAAGCTCTGTAGAGCAGCGCGCCCGCGCCGAGCAGCGTGATCAGACCTGCCGCACCCAAAGCCAGCCAGCGAGTGTGAAGGTGGCGCCGCAGACGAGACACGCGCTGCCGCACGCGGGGCGCGGGCAGATCGACGTCGCGCGCGATCTCTTCCAAGGTTTCGCCTTCGCCCTCGCGCAACAGCCAATGCAGCGTCGCTTGCGCGTGGTCCGTCTTCGGCAGTTCGCTTTCGATCCACTGACCAAGCTCGCTGACTGACGGGCTGGCTGCCGCCGCGTTTTGATCGACCTCGGCGCTCGGGACGGGCAATCGTTGGCGTCGGCGATAGTTGTCGGCAATTTTGTGGCGGACGATGCCGTGCACCCAACGTCGAAATTCTGCAGGATCGCTCGGCGGGTCTTCCGCGATCAAGGCGTCGGTCAGGGTATTTTGAACGATATCCTCGACTTCCGCGGGCGGAAGCCGCCGGCGCGCATACTGGAGTAGCCCCTCCCGCAGCGTCGGATCCCCCAACAGGGTGGCCTTCGAGCTTTGAATCGAGAACGCGGGGGCTGCCATGGGGTATGACTTCACCAACCCCTGAGTCGCGCCTCGGGCCACGACTGTGACACCGGTGCGCGACGATTCTTGGGGGGCTTTTTTTTTCTACGTCTCAACCCGCTGCGATCTCCCCGTGCACCGACCACAGCCGCCAAAACAGCCCATTTTCCTGCAACCCGAGCAGAACGAATGGCAGGTCGAGAAGCTCGTACCGGGCGGCGCGGGCTTCCTGCGCCTTCCCAGCGGCCAGGGGGCGTTCGCTCCGGGGGCGCTACCGGGTGAACGCATCAGGGTGGACGAAGCCGAGGATCACCGAGCCTACCTGCAAGCGACCCGCTGGCACCTGCTCGAAGCGAGCCCGGATCGCGTTCAGCCGAGCTGCCCGGTTCAGGGCAGTTGCGGTGGCTGCGACCTGATGACCTTGAACTATCCGGCCCAGCTTCGGGCCAAAGCGGGGATTTTGCGGGACGCGCTGACTCGAGTCGGGCGCTTTCAGGAGCTGCCGGATCTCGATTTCGTTCCTGCCCCCCAGCCTCTCGCTTATCGCTCGCGGATCCGTTTGCATGTGTCCAAGGACGGTCGACTGGGCTTTTTCGCGGCCGATTCTCGAGAGCTGGTGGAGATCCCCGGCTGCCCGGTGGCGCAATCAGAGCTCGAAGCGGCGTTGCATTCGCTGCGCACGATTGCGGGTCGGCACCGCGCTGAGTTGGCTTCGTTCAGCGAGCTCGAATTGCGCGCGGCGCCCTCGGGCCCAAGGCTCGCGCTGCGCTTGGTGCCTGCGAGCCGTCATTTCGCGCCCCACAGTGAGCTGGTCAACGCGCTCGCGCGTGAGTTTTCGGTCGCGGTCGGCGAGCACGATCTGGCGCCGGAACAAGATCAGCGCTTTCCGTTGCCAGGTGGGGTCGAGCTGAGAGTTTCAGCCACTGCGTTCACCCAGGTGAATTGGGCGGTGAATCAGATCCTGGTTCAAGCGTTGCTCGATGGTGCCGAGCAGCGCAAGGTGGCTAGCTTTTGTGACCTGTATTGCGGAGCCGGAAACTTCAGCCTTCCGCTGCTGGCGCGCGGGATGAGTGGCGTAGGCATCGAAGGCTCGAAAGCCGCAATTCAAGCTGCGAAGCGAGCTGCCGCCGATCAGGGCCTGACTCGAGGTCGTTTCATCGCGGGCGACGTCCGAGCAGAGCTGGCTCGCTTGCCCCGCGCGGATGCTTTCGACCTCGTGCTGCTCGATCCTCCGCGAAGCGGCGCACGCGAGGTTTTGCCCGAGCTGGTTCGCCGCTCACCTCAGCAGATTGCGTACTGCGCCTGCGACCCGGTGACGTTGGCCCGGGATCTGCGTACGCTGTGCGACTCCGGCTACGCGCTGTCGGCGATCCGCGGCTTCGATATGTTCCCGCAAACGCATCATTTCGAAACCTTGGCCTGGCTGTCTCGAAAGTAAGGTCGGAGACCGGCCGTGCCCTGATTGTTGGCCCGCTTCGAGCGCCCTTGGAACAATTCGCATTGCCGACCTTTTCGGCAGAAGCGGTCGTAAGCATGCAATCGTCGAGCGGTTTTTGTGCCCCCACCGGGGCACCAGAGTGGTTGGTTTGCAACGGCGGCGTGACGGTGGGTCCAGTTCGCACGGATTTGCTCCTGCGCGGAGTGATCCACGGTCGGGTGCCGAGCAGCGCCTGGGTGCGCCAGACCGGCTGGCAGAATTGGCGGGAGTTGGGCCGGATTCGCGAGGTGTCGGCGCTGGCACGCGTGCTCGACCGTCGCTTCGATGAGCCCGGGCAAGAACCATCGACCTTGCACGACGGCGCCGAAGCAGTCGCCCAAGCAGCCGATCTCGGCGAAGCGTTGTTGATCGCTCTGCACGCGGCAGCCCAGGCGACCTCGGCGACGGTTGGCTTGGCGCACCGCGTCCGCGAGCCATTGCTCCTGCCCACCACGTCCTGCCTATTCGAAGCGCCGAGTGAGCGCCTGGGTGAGGTGTTGCCCTGGTTTGACCCGGCCTTCGCGCTTGCGCGGAGCGGCCGAGGCCGCATGCTGGTCGGTTCCGGCGAGCGCGGTGGCGTTCAGCGAGCGGTCAGTGCTCGGCTCAGCCCCAGCACTCCCTTGGCCGGCATCGCGGTGCTGCCAATCATGGTCAACGGCCAGATGTTCGCGATGCTCGAACTCGGGCGAAGCGACCACCCCTTCCGGACCAATGACTCGGTCGAGTTAGCTGACTTCATGGAGCAAGTCGCCGTGGTGCTGGCACGGCTCGGTGCTGCTCGACGGCTGCATGGCAGCAGCTGAACTCAGACCCTAAATAGGGCAACAGCCCGGCGCGAGGGGAGCACGCCGGGCCGTTGAATAGATTAGGGAGGCGGCGACCCGGGCGGAGGGGGGGGTCACCAAGGGCGCCGCCTGCGACGTGGGATAGTGCAGGGAGTGTGCCATCCGAGAGGCTAGCCATTTCAGGTAATTAGACGCATGCCCGTCTCGAGTTTGTTTCAAAACTGAAACGTGTCATTCGATCGCGAAACGCGGCGTCAACAATCCGGCCCCGCAGATCGGCGGCCCGGGGGATGCGGTGTGCCGACCGCGTGCGCGCTCGCAAAGCCTCGAGCGCGGCACTATGGTCGCGCGCATGAGGTGGTCCTTTCGCGTCGCGCGGGTGTCCGGGATCGACGTGCGCGTGCACGTCACCTTCGCGCTGGGCGTGATTCTCTTGGCGCTGAATCTTGGCGCTCCCCCCGGCCTTCCCGGGGCGTCCTTCACCCTGCTGCTGCTGTGCGCCTTGTTTGCGTGCCTCACGCTGCATGAGCTCGGCCACTGCCTGGTGGCGAAGTGGCTGGGCGTGTCAGTGACCGAGATCTTGCTCTTGCCGATTGGTGGCGTCGCGCGCTCGGCGAACGAGCCCAGAAAGCCGCAACACGAGCTGATGATCGCGGTCGCAGGTCCACTCGTGAACTTGACGATCGCGTCGGGCTTGCTGTGCGTGTTGGATCATTATCGCGTCCCGCTGGGCGCAAATGAGCTGCGATTTGCAGCCGAGCCCAGCCTGCTCGGTCTGCTGCGCGCGCTGTTCTGGGGCAACACCATCATGGCGCTGTTCAATCTGCTGCCGGCATTGCCCATGGACGGAGGCCGACTGTTTCGGGCATTGCTGAGCCTCTCGCTCGGTCGTTCGCGCGCCACGCAGGTCGCGGCGGCGGTTGGCCAAGTGATCGCGATCGTGCTGCTGAGCATCGCATTCAAGAAAGACTGGGGCCCGCTCGCGCTCGTCGCGTTGTTCGTATTCGTCGGCGCGGCGCAGGAACGCGCAGCGGTTCTCGCGAGCGAATTGCTGAGCGAGCTGCGTGCAGGTGAAGTTTGTGATCCCAACGCCGTCGTGTTTGCGCCGCAAGAGCAGGTCGGGCACGTCCTCGACACGTTGGTGCGCTCGCCACAGGCCCATTTCGCAGTGTTTCACGGCAAAGAGCTGGTGGGCACGATCGGCCGCGAGCAGGTGCTGGCCAGCGCCCCTCGCGTGGGGTTGGACGCGCCCTTGTCTTCGTTGATGCGGCGTGAATTTTTTGCGGTCGATGCAGGAGCTCCGCTGGACGAGGTTCGCCGTCGTTTGCTCGAGCTTGCGGGTCGTCCGGTGGTCGTACGCTCGCTCTCTGGCTACGCGGGAGTGCTGGGTTTCGAAGACTTGCGGCGCATTACGATCGTTGCCGAGCGTTTGGCTCAAGCCGGCATTCGTCGGCCGCAAGCCGTGCCCGACCCGGCCTTGCATTGAACGCCGCTTCGTCTCCCAGCCCGCCGCCGCCCGGCCCGGCGCCGACCTGGCAAGGCCACCCTCGGGCGCTCGCGTACCTGCTCTTCACGGAGACCTGGGAGCGCTTCAGCTTTTACGGCATGAGGGCGCTTTTGGTCTTCTATCTGACCAAGGCGTTTCTGTTCAGCGACCAAGCGGCGTACGCGATCTATGGCAGCTATACCGCCCTGGTCTATGCGACCCCTGTGCTCGGCGGGCTGCTCGCGGATCGTTTGCTGGGCTATCGAAAAGCGGTGTTGATCGGCGGTTTGCTGATGGCGCTGGGCCACTTCGCGATGAGCGTGCCCAACCTGCAGGTGTTCTATGGCGCGCTTTCGCTCCTGATCTGTGGAAACGGCTTCTTCAAGCCGAATATCTCGAGCCTGGTTGGGCGCTTGTATGGAACAGATGATCCGCGTCGTGATTCGGCCTTCACGATCTTTTACATGGGCATCAATCTAGGGGCGTTTCTCGCTCCCATCGCCTGTGGCTATCTTGGCGAGCGCCTTGGTTGGCACTGGGGCTTCGGTTTGGCCGGCTTTGGCATGCTGCTCGGCTTACTCGTGTTCTTGCGCGCGCAACCCCTGCTGCTCGGTTTGGCAGAACCACCCGCACGCCCCGGTGCGCGTGCGGCCTTCGCGGGGGTGTCGTTCGAAAAGTGGGTGTACGTGGGCACGCTACTTTCGCTCGTCGTCGCCTGGCAGTTGGTTCAGCGTGGAGCGCTGGTGGGCTCGATGTTGATCGTCTTCGGCTCGGCGGTGTTCGTCGGGTTGTGCATCTATCTCGTGCGTTTGCCGCGCGAGGTGGCGCGTGACCGCTTGGGCGTGGCCTTGCTGCTGACGCTCGTTTCCGTGGTGTTTTGGTCGTTCTTCGAGCAGGCGGGCACGAGCATGAGCTTGTTCACGGACCGCAACGTAAACCGTTCGTTGTTCGGCGCGCAGCTCGCGGCCTCGCAGTTCCAAGCGATCAACGGGCTGTGCATCCTACTCATGGCACCCGTGTTCAGCGTACTTTGGTTGTATCTCTCGCGCCGTCGCCTGGAACCGAACACCCCGCTCAAGTTCGCGCTCGGGATCCTGCAGCTGGGTCTGGGCTTCGCGGCGCTGTACATCGGCGCCGCGACCTCGCGCGCAACCGGTGTGGTGCCGATGTTCTGGCTGATCCTGTGTTACTTTTTGCACGCGACGGGTGAGCTCTGTTTGTCACCCATCGGCTTGTCGATGGTCACCAAGCTCTCTCCCAAGGGAGTGACCGGCATCATGATGGGCACCTGGTTTTTGGCCTATTCGTTCGCACAGTACGCCGCCGCGTTGATCGCTCAATTCACTGGAGTGAAAGCGGGAGCTGTGGCCGCGGCCGGCGCCGTGCCGAAAGCGTCGGAAACGGTGATGGTCTACGGCGCGGTGTTCGGAACCATCGCGTGGGTCGCCCTGGGAGCGGGCGTGCTGTTGGCTTTGGTCTCACCCCTGATCGCACGGCGCATGCACGGCGTGCATTGAGCGTCTGGTAGCCGCGGATTTTTGCGAGCCCCGCGGAGCGAATCGTGGCGGAAACGCCGCTGCGCATGAAAGCACTTTTGCTTGGCGAAAGTCTCAGCCAGACTGCGCGGCCCATGGTTGAGTCTTCCCCCGTTGTCCCCGAGCTGCCCGAGGTCGACCCCATCGACCCGGAGCCGGTTGCGGTTGCGATCGAAACCGCGCGTGCATTGTTCCGTAGTGGTGAGCAAATGGAGGCGCTGCGCTGGTTGCGGCGGGCCGCCGAACGAGCCGAGGAATCGGGGGACGATCTGCGCGCGCTCAACTTGGCTCGCAGCGCCGCGGACCTGAGCACGGCGCTGCAAAGCCTGCCGCCTCCGCCCGCCTCTCCGGCATCCGTGCCGCCACCGGCGCCACCCCCACCAAGAGCATCCGTACCGCCACCGCCGCCGCCGCCACCTGCCATATCCGCGCCACCCGCCGCACCTACTACGCTGTCCGCGCTGTCCGCGCAGGTGCCGCCCGCGCCGCCCGCTCCGCCCGCGCCGAGAGCATCTGCGCCGGCGCCCGCTCCGCCCGCTCCGCCCGCGCCGAGAGCATCTGCGCCTCCGCCCGCGCCGCCACCGCCAGTACCGGCGCCGCACGCTGTCCCCACGCAAGCGCCTCCCACGCCGCGTCGCATCGATGAAGCCGTCGCACTTTCGCCATACGATGACTTCAGCGACAAGACTCAGGTGGACGCCAAAGCGCCGCTGCGCGAAGCGCTGCAATCAGGCGTACAGATCACCGAAATGCCTGCTCCCGTCGATGCAGCGCCGCGTTCAGTCACGATGCCTTCACCGCCGTCGAGCGAGCCAACGGTGGCCAACGCACAATATAGGCCTGTCGTCGAGCTCAAGCGGCCTGCGACCCGTTCCGCCGTTCGCGTCGCCGTGACTCGCGATCCGGCCAGTGCGGACACCTGGCTGCTACGTGCGCTGCCCGAGGACAGCCCGGTGCCGCCCGGCTGCGAGGAGGCCTTGCTCGTCGCGCTGAATCCGAAGAGCCGGCTTCTGCAATAGGCAAACAAAGCGTCCTCAGCGCGCGACTCGCAGTGCCGCCACGAGCTCGGGCTCGAGCGGCACCGAAGTTCTCGGCAGCGCGGAGAGCTGAAAGCGCGGCGTGACTTCAACCGGTGTGACGCGCTCGCTGAGCGGAATTCCAGCGCTGCGCGCCGCCCAGGCAACGATGGCGCGCGGATCAGTGCCGCCCGCGCGCAGCTCGGCGAGACTCAGATCGGCTTCGCGCTTGGCTAGTCGCCGGCCGCTCGCGTCAGTGACGAGCGGCACGTGGAACCACGCGGGGTGAGGTAGACCGAGCGCGTTTTGCACGTGCCATTGCCGGGCAGCACTGGGCAGCAAGTCTGCTCCGCGCAGGACTTCGTTCACGCCCTGCGCATGGTCGTCGACGGCCACCGCGAGCTGGTAGGCGGGCGCCTTGTCGCGCTTCGCGATTAGAAAATCGCCCACTTCTTCAGCGACGTTCCAAGTGCTGCTGCCTGCCACGCCGTCTTGGATCGAGACGTCACCCTCTGGCACGTACAAGCGCGCGCCCGCTGCGCGGCCTTGCTGACGTTCGGCCTGGGCAAGCGAAGAATAGCGCCCGCGGCACGTGCCGGGATAGCGCGGCTCGTTCGAGTCGGCGTGCGGCGCGCTTTGCGCGCTGCGAATGTCACCGCGCGAGCAAACGCAAGGATAGGCCTTGCCCGCGTCGATCAAGCCCGCGACCGTCGCGTTCAAGCGTTCGAGCCCAGTCGACTGCACGAAGACCGGGCCGTCCCAGTCCAGACCAAGCCACTCCAGGTCGGCAAGCGCGGCGTCGGCAAAGCGCATTTCAGCCCGCGGACCATCCAAATCCTCCATGCGCAAGAGGAGCCGGCCGGCGCGTGAGCGGATGTGCCAATAGGCGAGCAAGAAGGTGCGCGCGTGACCTAAATGCAAGAGCCCGGTCGGACTCGGGGCGAGGCGTCCGACCGGAGCATCCATTTCAGTCGCCCGATACCTGACACGAGCAGCTTGCGACGCGTTGCTCGGCATCGGCGAGCACGTGTTTGGCGTGGTTGCAATGGGTGCCAGTGCTGCCGTCGATGCGACACACCGCGCTCGCCGCGCGTGAGAGTGAAGAGAACGCGCGACAAGCGTCTTCGCACACACCGTTGGCCTTGGCGGGCGCGGCCGAACCTGCGGCACCGGGCGCGCGCTCGGCCTTGCTCGCTTTCTTTTCTGCCGCGCGGTCGCTCGTCGCGTTGCCTCCGAGCGACGGAGCGGGCTCGGCCAAAGCCAAGCGATCCAGATCGGCTTTGGCTTGGTTTAGCGCCCGTTCCGCCGCTTCGAGACTGCTGAACTCCGCTTCATCCCGAGCGGCCTTGGATTTGGTTGCATCCAACCCCTGAGGTCCGGCAGCAGGCGCTGGCGCGGCTGCCGGTGCCGGGCTTTCCGGCATCTGGCCCCGTTCTTTTGCCGCTTCCGTGGTCGTGTTCGCCGCGGGAGCGCTGGCCTCGGGCGAACGCGCGCAGCCCGTGACGCAAACGCAGACCCCGAGCCCACTCAGCAAGTGCACGACTTTCATGGTTTTCCTGGTGCGAGCAGCACGAGCTCTCGCCTCTGACTGCTTTAGACGTATCAGGCTCGAAAAAGGCTCACGTTCAGGGGGTGGCGACGATGTACGCGAGCCACCCCGGGTGATTCGTCGCGCGCTTGGTCGGTTGGTAGTTCTCGGTGTCGTTGTCGTTGCTCTTGTCCCAGAACACCTGAACCTCGGAAAATCCGGCTTCCTTCAGCAGCTCGGTGAGCTCCGGCAGGGACCAAAAGCGCCAGTCGTAGGTGAATGCCTTGTTCATCTTCGTGCCGTCCGCGAACTCGAAGTGAATGTGGTTCAAGACCTCGTGCGTGATGGGATCGAATTTATCCTGATCCCAGACGTAGGTGAAGCCGCCTTTGATCGAGCGTGGCTCCATCATCGGCTCCATCGACTCCCAGCCGCCGTAGGCGTCGAGCATGAAGGCGCCGTCCTTCTTCAGACCTTTCTTGACGGTTGCGAAATAGGCGCGCAAGGACTCGCGCGTTTTGAAAATCCAGTAGCTGAAATTGAAGGCGACGACGACGTCGTGCTTACCGGGCGACGCTGCTCTCACGTCTTGGCAAAGCAGCGACACTTTGCCTGCGTCCTCTGCCAATGGGCTGATGTTGTGCTTCGTACCCCAGGCCAGCACCTTGGGATCGATGTCGATGCCTTGTGCAGTGCGCGTCGGCAAACTCTTCACCCAAGCGCCGCACAACAGCGCAGTGCCGCAAAAATCCTCGCGCAGCGTGAGTGGCTGACGGCCGCGCACCTTTTTGAAGGCGCGGTTGATGAAATAAATTTCGGTCTCTGCGTCTTGCACCGAGCGCTGATACAAGTCGTGCTTGTCTGCAGTCTTGGCCGTGAACTTGGATATGCGAGCGGTCTTCTTGGTCGATTTCTTCTTGGGCATGGCAGGAGCAGTGCTATTTCTTGTGTGAGCAACGGAGCGTGTTGGCGAAGGTTCGGTAGTCGGCAACATAGGCCAAAATTGCGGAGTTTGTCGCGCCTGCGAGTGAAAGGTTGGCGAAGCCCAAGGCGTTGGCGACGGTCTGGGCCGGGCCCAAGCCGGCCTCGGTAATTTCGGCCAATTCCAGCAGCTGGCGTGCCTCCGGCTGCGGATTCTCCGGGCGTACGTAGGCGACGAACGCGCTCCCACAAAAGGACGCGCTGGCTACCGGGGCCACGTCCAGACCGTTTGGGTAGCCGCGCCAAACGGTTTTTGGATCCATCCGCGGCTCGTTCCCCAAGTCCAACATCACCAATCCGAAGTGGCTCACGTCCCGCTCGATGGGCAGGAACGCACGGACTCCAAAGGGAGTGGCGCTCGCGAATACCTCCGACAGCATCTGTGAGGTAGCGCCCACCCACATCACCACGTCCGGTCCGAGCTCGGCTTTGCCCGCCACGAAATGCACACGTCGGCCGTGCATGGGGGTCATCGCACTCCGGGCATCGATTGCTACGCTGAACAGGTCCCGGCCCGTGACCGCCACCGCAACACTGCTGGCACCGGCGCCGTCGGGTGACAGAACCAGGTTCTCGCCGCCTTCTACCCACAACTTTGCGCGAGGAGGCGCATCGTCCGCAATCGGGTTGCTGATGTAGAACGCATGCGCTGGCGCATCCGACAGATCGGCCCCGACCACGCGCGTGCCGTTGCGTGCGTCGCTGGCTAGGATCTCCAGGGGGGTCGAGTTGTCTTGTGCACGTCGCACGAGCTTTCCGTCCTTGACCCAGTACGCCTTGCCGCGTAGCAACAGCGGGCCGCGGGCGACTGCAAAGAAATCGTTGGCGCTGCCCTTGATGGTCGAGAAACGCGCGCGCTCGCTGCTGGCGCTCGCCGAGCCGCCGAGCCGCTTGGCGAGCTGGCACTCGTCCGCCCGGTTGAGCATCACCACGCCCCGCTCACTGGCGCTCATTTGCCCTGCAGGTCCGATTTCTTGAGGCTCGTCGATCACCAGCTTGCTCTTGAAGCCAGTAGAGGA
>Ga0164308_10000777_pt1 | contig 17284 bp, 15 predicted proteins | sample Whisoiple_246_MG_FD_109983 | JGI IMG/M metagenome (GOLD analysis project Ga0164308, IMG submission 109983) | Soil microbial communities amended with fresh organic matter from upstate New York, USA - Whitman soil sample_246_MG | ecosystem: Environmental > Terrestrial > Soil > Unclassified >...
CACCATGCTCTACGGCGGAGTGGTGGCGCTGCGGCAACGCGACCTCAAGCTGCTGCTCGCCTACGGCACCGTGTCCCAACTGGGATTGATGACGCTGCTGATCGGCAGCGGCAATCCGGACGCCCTGCTCGGTGGCATGGCGATGCTGATCGCCCACGCCACCTTCAAGGCGCCGTTGTTCTTCGTCGTCGGGATCATCGACACATCCACCGGGACAAGAGATCTGACCAAGCTGTCCGGGCTGGGCCGAAGGATGCCGATGGTCGCCGCGATGGCCGTCGCCGCCGCGATCTCGATGGCCGGGATTCCGCCGATGCTCGGGTTCGCCGCGAAGGAGGCGGGCTACGCCGGATTGCTGGACGGAGGCACCTGGGGTCTGGCGGCGACCGCGGTCATGGCCGTCGGCTCGGCGGTGACGGTCGCCTACAGCGCCCGCTTCCTGTGGGGGGCGTTCTCCCACAAGCCGGGGGTCGTCGCGGTCGAGCCGAAACCGGCATCGGTGTGGATGACCGGGCCGACCATGCTGCTGGCCGTGCTCGGCCTGGTGCTCGGCATCGCGCCGCAGCTGCTCGAACCCCTGCTGCAGTCGTACGCCCAAACCGCAGGGCCGACCCACCAGGGCGCGATGGCGCTCTGGCACGGTCTCGAGCTGCCGCTCGCGCTATCGGCGGCCGGCTGGCTGGTCGGTGCCGGCATCTACGCCGCGCAACGGAGCAGGGAGCGGCGCAGCGAGATCGCCCGTCCCGGCGGCGATCCCGGCACGGCGTACCGGGCGACCACCCGCGGAGTCGACTCGCTTGCCGACGGTGTCACCACGGCCACCCAGCGCGGTTCGCTGCCTGTCTCGATGGGCGCGATTCTGCTGGTGCTCGTCGCCTTCCCGGGCACCATGCTGATCCAGGCCAACACCGCCCCGACGGATGTCGAGGTGCTGGGCGAGCCGGCGCAACTGGTGCTGTCCCTGGTGATCCTCGGCATCGCCGCGGCGACCGTTCGGGTGACCCGAGGACTCACCGCCGTGATGATGGTCGGCGGCGTCGGGTACGCGATTGCCGTGCTGTTCATCCTGCGCGGTGCGCCGGACCTCGCGTTGACCCAGATCCTGGTCGAGACGGTCACCCTGATCGCGGCCCTGTTGGTGCTCACCCGGCTGCCGGACCAGGCGTTGTACGCCAAGCACAAGGGCAACGGCTTCCGCGCCGTCATCGCCGTCGCCGCCGGCGCCCTGATGACCGCACTCGCCCTGATCATCCCCGGCACCCGGACCGCGACGCCGGTCTCGGCCGACCTGGCCGGCCCCGCCGTGGAGTTCGGCGGCGGCTACAACATCGTCAACGTGATCCTGGTCGACGTGCGCGCCTGGGACACCTACGGCGAGGTCACCGTGCTGATCGCGGCCGCGACCGGTGTCGCGTCGCTGATCTTCCTGGTCAAACGCACCGGACGAACGCCGCGCCGGCCGACTGCCGTCGCCAATCCGGTGAAGCCGCAACAGCCCTCGCCCTGGCTGGCGACCAACTGGATGCCCCGCCGGTCGCTGCTACTCGAGGTCGTCACCAGGATGATCTTCCACATCATCGTGGTGTTCTCGGTCTACGTGCTCTTCGTCGGGCATGACGAACCCGGCGGCGGTTTCGCGGCCGGGCTGATCGTCGGCCTCGCCCTGGCGTTGCGCTACATCGCCGGCGGTGCGTTCGAACTCGGCGAAGCGGCCCCCTGGGACCCGGGCATCCTGATGGGGATCGGCCTGTTCATCTCCTCGGCCACCGCGGTGTACGGGGTCATCGCCGGCGGCGCAGCCTTGCAGTCGACCATCCTGAAGGCAAGCGTGCCGGTGCTCGGCGATCTCAAGTTCGTCACCTCGTCGATCTTCGACATCGGGGTGTACCTGATCGTCATCGGCCTGGTGCTCGACGTCCTGCGGGCGATGGGCGCCGAACTCGACCGGCAGGGCGTCATCGACCGGTTCGACCTGGGTGACGGTTCGACCGCCACCAAGGGCACCGCGGGCGCGCGGCAGGCGAGCCGATGACCACCAACCTCGTCCTGGCCATCACCATCGGTGGCCTGTTCGCCGCCGGTGTCTATCTGATGCTGTCGCGCAACCTGATCCGAGTCATCCTCGGATTCCTGCTGGCCGGGCACAGCGTGAACCTGCTGTTGCTGTCCACCGGTGGCAGCGGTTCGCCGCCGATCGTGGGTGAACCGAACAACGGCGAGCCGATGGCCGACCCGATCCCGCAGGCGCTGATCCTCACCTCGATCGTGATCAGCCTGGCGGTTTCCACCTTCCTGTTCGCGATGGCGTACCGGAACTACATCTTGACCAGGGACCCGGAGATCGACGACGTGTTGGAGCCGGACGAGTTCGCCGACGCCGAGGCGGGGGCGGGGGACGAATGACCTGGCTGCTGCCGATGGCGATCATCCTGCCGATCACCGGTACCGCGCTCACCCTGGTGGCGAGCCGGCGACCCCGTGTCCAGCGGGCGATCTCGGTCACCGTGCTGTCCATCCAACTGGTCGTCGAACTCGTCATGCTGCTGCAGGTCGGTCGGGACGGACCGCTCGTCATGCACATCGGCGGCTGGACGGCGCCGCTGGGCGTCACCCTGGTCGCCGACGAGTTGGCCGCGTTCATGCTGGTGGTCTCGACGATCGTGTCGCTGGCGGTGCTCGTCTACGGCATCTCGCAGGGCATCGCCGACCGCGAAGTCGGGCCGGAGGTGCCGATCTCGATCTTCCACCCGACGTTCCTGATCCTGGTCACCGGTGTTTCCAACGCCTTCATCGCCGGCGACCTGTTCAACCTGTTCGTCAGTTTCGAGATCCTGTTGACCGCCAGCTACGTGCTGCTCACCTCGGGCGGCACCCGGGAGAGGCTGCGCGCCGGCGCCCCCTACATCGTGGTCTCGCTGCTCTCGTCGCTGATCTTCCTGTCCGCCATCGCGATGATCTACGCGGCGACCGGCACGGTGAACATGGCCGACCTGTCGGGGAAGCTGGCCGCCCTGCCGGAGGGGATCGTCGCCGTCCTGCAGGCGCTGCTGCTGGTGGCCTTCGGGGTGAAGGCCGCCGTCTTCCCGATGTCCGCGTGGCTGCCCGACTCGTATCCCAGCGCCCCGGCCCCGGTCACCGCCGTCTTCGCCGGCTTGCTCACCAAGGTGGGCATCTACGCGATCATCCGGGTGCAGACCCTGCTGTTCCCGACCGGGTCGTACGCCACCCTGCTGATGATCGCCGCGCTGTTGACCATGGTGGTGGGGATTCTCGGTGCGATCTCGCAGTCCGGGATCAAGCGGATGCTGTCGTTCACCTTGATCTCGCACATCGGCTACATGCTGTTCGGCGTCGCGCTCGGTTCCGAGACGGGGCTCAGCGCCGCGATCTACTACGTCGCGCATCACATCCTCGTGCAGACCGCGTTGTTCCTTGCGGTGGGCTTGATCGAGCGGGTGGCCGGCACCACCGTGCTAGCCCGGCTCGGCGGGCTGGCCGCAGCGTCCCCGGTGCTGGCGATCCTGTTCTTCATCCCGGCGATGAACCTGGCCGGGGTGCCGCCGCTGTCCGGCTTCCTGGGCAAGGTGGGACTCTTCGAGGCCGGCATCGAGGACGGGCGGGTGCTCGCCCTGATCCTGGTGATCGGCGGCGCGCTGACCAGCCTGCTCACCCTGTACGCGATCATCAGGGTTTGGGGCAGGGCCTTCTGGCGGCCGGTGCCCGAGGTCAGCGGGGCCGGCGCGGAATCCGATGCGCTGCAGACCGAATCGGGCCGGTCGCTGGCGGTCCGGCGGCGGGTGCAACGGGACAGCCAACGGCGCCGGGCGTCGGAGGAGGCCTCGCACCTGCCGATGGGGATGGTCGGTGCCACGACCGCCGTTGTCGCTGTCGGGTTGCTGCTGACCGTCGCCGCCGGCCCGATCTACGGCATCGCGGAGAAGGCCGGCGCGAGCCTCAGCGATCGCAGTGTGTACGTCAACGCCGTCCTCGGTTCCGGGGTGCCGGCGCCACCGGGCAGCACGGTGAACCAGGGCGAGACGGACGGCTCGACATCCACCGACGGGTCGACGGGTGGTGGCGGATGAGTCCGGTCCGTAGGCTCCGGGACAGAGCCACCGAGGTGCGCGGCGGCAAGATCCCGGGCAGTGGTGGGTGGACCCCGTATCTGCTCACCCTGGTCCTGCTGGTGCTGGTCTGGATGGCGCTGTGGGGCTCCGCCTCGCTCATCGTCATCCTGATCGGGCTGGTGGTCAGCGCCGTCATCCTGCTGCTGTTCCCGTTGCCCACCATGGTGTTCCGGTTCGGTGTGCACCCCTGGCGCACCCTGGTGCTGGTCGGCCGTTTCCTCTGGGACGTCGTGGTGGCCAGCATCCAGGTGGGGTGGCTGGCCCTTCGCCCGCGGTCGCCGCAACCGGAGGTCACCACGGTCCGGCTGGCCGGTGACTCCGACCTGATCGAGGCGCTGACCGGGTTGGCCGTGTCCCTGGTGCCCGGCAGCCTGATCGTCGATGCGGACGCCGAGACCCGGACGCTGACCATCCACGTGCTCGACGCGGAGCGCAGGACGATGGAGAGCTTCGGCGAGCAGGTGCTCGCCCAGGAGCAGCGCATCCGGCTCGCGCTCGGCGACGAGTCCGTCAATGACAGCCCACCTTCCCCCCGCCCTGGCGGGGTTCGGTCGCCCGCTGCCGAGCGCGGCAGCCGCCGGGGCGGTGAGGCGAGGTGATGTGGACCGTGGTCGTCGCCGGCGTGATGTTCGGACTCGGCGCCCTGTTCGCGGCCGTCCGGCTGGTGCGCGGACCGACCCAGATCGACCGCGCCGTTGCTCTCGACGTCATGTTGGCGATCGTGGTGGGCGTCATCGTGCTGACCGCTGCGGTCTCCGGCAGCTCGATCACCCTGGTGATCGCTGTTGTCGTGTCGTTGCTCGGTTTCCTCGGGTCGGCCAGCCTGGCCAAGCTGCTGCCGAGGGACCGGCAATGAGCACCATCGACATCATCGCCTCGGCGTGCCTGATCCTCGGCGCCTTCATGTCGCTGCTCGCCGGGATCGCGGTCCTGCGCTTCCCCGACACGATGAGCCGCATCCACGCGGCCACCAAACCCCAGGTACTGGGGATCATGCTGCTGATGCTGGGCGTCGGGCTCCGACTCGGGTCACCGGCCGTGATCGGCACCCTGGTGCTGATCGTGATCCTGCAGTTCCTCACGGCACCGGTGTCGGCGCACCTGACCGTCCGGGTGGCGTACCGCAACGCGCAGGACGACGACCCGACCCAAACCACCGATCAACGGGCCGCCGCCGATGACGGCCCTGACCAGATGGCGCAGGCGTTGGCCGAGGAGACCGTCGCCGGGGGAGCGACGGAGAATTCCGGAGCACCCGCCGACGACGAGCGGTAGCGTCGGCCGGATGTCCGAGATCAACACGTCCCAGATCAACACGTCCCAGATCAACACGTCCCAGATCAACACGTCCGAGATCACCGCACTGTCCGACGGTTACGTCGTCGAGTACACCCGCAGCAGCCCGATGATGGCCACCTACATCGGTGTCCCCGGTGGTGAGGACCGGCTCGACGATCTGTCGCCGGCCGGCCTCGCCGAGGCCAACGAACTGGTGCTGCGCACGCTGCGCGACGTACAGGCCGCTCCGTCGACCGGCACCGACGACGACATCGCCCGTGACGTGCTGGTGGAACGGCTCGAGGTGGCCCGAGATCTGTACGACTCGGGGTGGGCGCACGCTGCGCTGAACGTCATCGCCTCGCCGGTGCAGGACGTCCGGATGGTCTTCGACCTGATGCCGACGGAGACCGACGACGAGGTCGAAATCCTGGCCCGGCGGATGGCGGCCGTGCCGGCCGCGCTCGCCGGATACCAAGAGAGCCTGCTGGCCGCGGCGGCGGCGGGTCGGGTGGCCGCGCTGCGGCAGATCGACAAGTGCGCGATCCAATGCGACACCTACTCCGGGATCACCGGCACCGGGTTCTTCGCCGGGCTCGCCGAGTCGGTCAACGCCGACGGCCGGCGGGGAACGGCCATCACCGACGCCTTGACGGCCGGCGCCGCGGCCGCCGACGCCGCGTACGCCACCCTCGGCAGCTTCCTGCGCAGCGAACTCCGGCAGCACGCGCCGGAGAAGGATGCCGTCGGCCGTGAACGGTACGAATTGGCCTCCCGCGACTTCCTCGGTGCGGTGATCGATCTCGAGGAGACCTACGCCTGGGGCTGGTCGGAATTCCTGGCGATCGAGGCCGAGATGCGTGAGGTGGCCGAAAGAGTCGCTCCCGGAACGGGACCGGCCGGCGCGGCCGCCGCGCTGGACGCCGATCCCGAGTACCAGATCACCGGCCTCGACGCCCTGCAGTCCTGGATGCAGGACCTCTCCGACCGGGCGGTGGCCGACCTCGGCGCCAGGTATTTCGAGATCAACGACCAGATCAGGACTCTGGAATGCCTGATCGCGCCGCCCGGCGGTGGCGTCGGTGCCTACTACACCGGGCCGAGCGACGATTTCAGCCGACCGGGCCGGATGTGGTGGGCGGTCGAACCCGGTCGCGAGGTGTTCTCGACGTGGCGGGAGACCAGCACCGTCTACCACGAGGGCGTCCCCGGGCATCATCTGCAGATCGCGACGGCGGTGGCCCGCAAGGACACCCTCAACGACTTCCAGCGGTTGCTCGCCGGGACCTCGGCGCACGCCGAAGGCTGGGCGTTGTACGCGGAGCGGCTGGTCCGCGAACTGGGGTACCTGCGCAGCGACGGCCAGTTGCTCGGTCTGCTCGACTCGCAGTTGTTCCGCGCGGCCCGGGTGGTCGTCGACATCGGCATGCACCTCGAGCTGCTGATCCCGGTCGGCACCGGTTTCCACGAGGGCGAGCGCTGGACCAGCGAACTCGGGCTCGAGTTCCTGCTGACCAGGACGATCACCGACGCCCAGCACTGCCGCGACGAGATCGACCGGTACCTGGGCTGGCCCGGCCAGGCGCCGTCGTACAAGGTCGGCGAGCGGATCTGGCTGGCCGGCCGGGACGGCGCCCGGCAGCGGCACGGCGCCGCCTTCGACTTCAAGGCCTTTCATGCCGCCGCGCTGAACATGGGCGGGATGGGTCTGGACCCGTTGGCGAAGCGACTCGCGGTGCTCTGAGCCTCGTCACAACGCCTGGTGGCTGCGCTGATGGGCGAGGCTCAGGCCGTCGGCGGATCGAGCGGCAGATCCCGGCCCAGTACACCGAACGGTCGCGGGTCGCCGGTGAACCGGTAGTTGCGCAGGACGTCGGTGAAGCCGAGGCGACGGTAGAGCCGCCACGCGCGGTTCTCGCCCTCGGGCGTGGAAAGCAGCATCCGGCGTTCGGGACGTCCCGTTGCCAGTGCCCGGAGCAGGAGCTCGCCGAGCCCGTGACCCTGGTGCTCCGGATGGATGTGCAGTTCGGTCAGCTCGAAGAAGTCCGCAAGCTGCTGCTGCTCGTCGGCGCGTACTCCCCGGCGTACCTCGGAATACCACCACTGGCCCGGTGCACCCCGGTAGCCGTAGGCCAACCCGCGCACCCGCTCGTTCGGTCCGGTCGCGATCACGCAGGCGAAACCGCCCCGTTGGCTGTGTTCCTGCCAGAGTGCCGACCTGGCGTCGGCCAGATCGGGCGGATAGTGCATCGCGAGCAGATAGACGTCGATCAGTTCCGGGATCCGCTGCCGAAAGCCGGCCGGATCGATCACTGCCAACTGCGCGTCACCCGCGGCTCGCCGACCGTCCCGCTCGGCGTCCTGATCCCGGGCACGCTGCTCCCGGACGCCCCGTTCGGGCAACAGATCCATGACGTCATCAGATCACGTGAGGACAACCCAGCGGCAGGCGCAGGGCCGACTGGACGTGAGCACTTGCCGCCCACAACACACTGGCGAGACCATACGAACACGTGTACTATCGAACACAAGTTCGAACGTCGGAGAGGGACGCCATGTCGGTCAGTTCGGTCATTCACGATTCACGCTCGACAGATCGCGCGCTCGGCCTGTTCGACCCCGAGATGGCTCCGCGGATCCCGCGTCCACAGCGCGCCGTCGCGCACCGGCCGGCAGCAGCCGATCGTCGTTCACGAAGAGAAGGGTCGCGGGCCGTGCCGCCCATTCCGCAGGCCGCCAGGGATCTGCTCGCCGACGCCGCTCGCGGCCTGGGGCGCGCGATCGGTGCCACCGACGCCGCAGATCGTTACGCTGCAGCGCATCTCGCCGCGCTGCGGGCCGCGGCGGCGGTGCTCGCGGCAAGGGCCCGCCCGGTGCGCGGCCGCCGGGGGAGTGCCTGGGAGTTGATCTCCAAGGTGGCACCGGAGTTCTCCGAGTGGGCGGCGTTCTTCGCGGCCGGCTCGGCCAAACGGCAGGCGGCGGAAGCGGGTCTGGATCGATGGGTGTCGCCGCGTGAGGCGGATGACATGGTGCGGCAGGTCTCCGCGTTTCTCGACCTGGTCGACGAGGCGTTGGCCCCGCCGGTCCAGGATCAGCGACGGACCTTCTGACGGGACGATCTCATCAGCCGATCCAGCAGGGCATCGAAGCTCTGCGCGACCTCGCGGGCGCCTGCCGTCGGCCAGAGGTGAATCGGTACGCCGGCGCCCTGCGCCTGCTGCACGGCCGACCGATCGGGTAGCACGGGCGCGAGCACCAATGGCCCGAACAGGTCTCGCAGCTCGGCCAGGCGGTACTCGTGCTCGGTGACCCGTGGTCGGAATCGGTTGATCACCACGCCGAGCGGCTGCAGGGCGGGCCGATGCGCGAGCCGCTCGGTCTGCACGGCTTCCAGCGCGCGCTGCACACCGGTGACGGCGAACAGCGACGGCTCGGTGACCAGGACGGCGCGGTCAGCGGCGGTGAGCGCACTGCGGGTGAGCTGGCCCAGTGACGGCGGGCAGTCGACCAGCACCAGTTCGGGTTCGGGGTCGACCTTCTCCAGCGCGCCCGCCAGCCGGAACAGGGTCTTGGAGCCCGGGTCCGGGTGGTTGTGGTTCTCGGTGCGTTCGCTGCCCGGCAGGATCCGCAGCGTGTCGCCCCAGGACGACACCCGGATCACCTTGTTGATCACCTTGCGCGACGGGTCGTCGAGCACCTCGGCCACCGACCAACGCCGTCCGCCGGCGCCGCCGTTCATCCCCTCCGGCATCGGATCGACGGTGGTCGTCGCATTCATCTGGGGATCGAGATCGACCAACAGGGTTTCGACGCCGCGATGAACGGCCGCGGATGCAAGACCCAGCGTGACCGTGGTCTTCCCGACGCCGCCCTTGAGGCTGAGCACACTGGCTACCAACACCGGCCAACCGTACAGGCCGGGTGTGGCCATTCCAGGGATGGTCGGGGCGCGCCGATACGCTGCTGACGGACGGGTTTCCGGCCGGCGGCCGATCCGGTCCGAGCAAGCATCAGGAGGAGTCCGATGGTCGAACATCGCCGTCCGTTGGGCAGCGACCCGGTGGATCATGCGCTCGCCGAATTGATCGGGTCGACCGCTGCGACGGTCGTCGACGTCGGTGGCGGCAGCGGTACCCGGGCGGTCCCGCTGGCCATCCTCGGCTGCCGGGTGACGGTGGTCGACTCGTCGGTGGACGCCCTCGCGATCCTGCGTCGCCGGGCGCAGGACGCCGGAGTCGTCGAGCGGGTCACTGGTGTGCAGGCGGACGCCGATCAATTGGGGACGGTGGTCGCTTCCGGCGAGGCCGACCTGGTGCTCTGCCACCACCTACTCGAAGAAGTGGATGACCCGACCGCGGTCATCACAGCGTTGTCGGCCGCCGTGCGTCCGGGCGGGGTCGTTTCGGTGCTGGTCGCGGGTCGGCTCGGCGCTGTCGTCGGTCAGACGTTGATCGGCAGGTTCTCGCAGGCCCGGGCGATGCTGGTCGATCCGGACGGCCGGTTCTCGGCGACGGATCCGCTGCGCAGGCGGTTCGACTCCGACGGCATCGGTGCACTGCTGACCGACGCCGGCCTGACCGTCGAGTCGGTGAGCGGTGTCGGTGTGCTGTCCGGGCTGGTGTCGGGTGCTGCCATGCAGGCGCTCGCCGGTGCCGACACCGAGTTGGCGGGGCTGGAGGCGGTTGCCGCCGTCCACCCGGCCCTGCTGCAGATCGCGGCTGATCTGCACGTGGTGGCCAGGCGTCCGGCGAACTTCGGCTGAATGCGGGTACCGGGAACATGACGCATCGGGCCGATCCACACCGCTATGTCACCGCGGATCCGGCCGGGATCGACGACTCGGCGTGCACCGTCCTGCATGTCGACATGGACGCGTTCTTCGCCATGGTCGAGGTCCGCCGCCGGCCCGAGCTGCGTGGTCGGGCGATGATGGTCGCCGGAACCGGTGGCCGCGGGGTGGTGCTCTCGGCCAGCTACGAAGCCCGCGACTACGGCGTCCGCTCGGCCATGCCGACATCGAGGGCCCTGGTGCTCTGCCCAGGGATCGTCACCGTCACCCCCGATCAGGCTGCCTATGCCGAAGCCTCGCGGGCGGTGATGGGCATCTTCGCCGACGTGACGCCGCTGGTGGAGCCGCTGTCGGTGGACGAGGCCTTCCTGGACGTCTCCGGCGCCGGCCGCACCCTGGGTCGACCCGGCCGGATCGCGCAGCTGATCCGGACCCGGATCGCCGCCGAGCTGGGGCTGACCGCAACGGTCGGAGCGGCCGCCACCAAGTTCGTGGCGAAGCTGGCGTCCGGCCTGGCGAAGCCGGACGGTCTGCTGATCGTGCCGCCGGCCGACGTGCTCGGCCTGTTGCACCCGCTGCCGGTTCGGGCGCTGTGGGGCGTCGGGCCGAAGACGGCGACCAAACTCCAGTCGCTGGGGATCCGCACCGTCGGTGAGATCGCCCGGATGGAGCGCGATCAGCTGATCAGGGCGGTGGGCGCCGCCGGCGGCGCCCGACTCCACGACCTCGCCTGGGGCCGGGACGACCGGTCGGTGCAGACCGAGGTGTCGGAGTCGTCGATCGGCGCCGAGACGACCCTGTCGGTCGACACGGAGGATCTCGCGGCACTCAATCGGCTGTTGCTGGCGCTGTCGGAACGAACCACCCAGCGAGCCCGCAGGGCCGGGGTTCGCGGCCGGACGGTCAGCATCAAGGTGCGGTTCGACGACTTCTCGACGATCACCAGGGCGGCCACGCTGCCGCTGCCGACCGACCTCTCCCGGGGCGTCTACACGACAGCGAGGGAACTGCTCCGCCGGGTGCGGGCCAGCGGCACCGGTTCCGGCAAGGTGCGCCTGCTTGGCGTCCGGCTGGAGGGTCTGATCGCCGCCGGCGAGGTCGTCGAACAGCTCGAACTCGGTGCGCAGGAGCAGACCCCTGGATGGCGGGAGGCGCAGGGCGCGGTCGACCGGGTCACGGAAAGGTTCGGATCGACCGCGGTTCGCCCGGCCGCGTTGCTGGAAAGACCGCAAAACCTCTGATCTTCTACACAGTTGGGGTGAAAGAGTGTCTGTTTCGCCTCGTGCGCTAGTGGTCCGCGCGCACAACTCGTATCCTGGTCTCAGGTCGCCGGTTGGCGGTCGTAAGATGTGACCACCAATGCTGGTGGTCAGGTGCCGGGAGGAGGGGACCCATGCCGCTCTCCGAGCACGAACAGCGGATGCTCGACGAAATCGAACGCGCGCTCTATGAGGATGACCCTAAGTTTGCGACAAGTGTCAACGTCAGCCGTATTCGCCGCCGTCGCCCCATCGTCGCAGGTTGCCTGTTCGTCGCCGGGTTGGTCGCGCTGGTGGTCGGAGTGATCGCAACGCAGAGCTTCCTCGCCGTGGGCGTGGTGGTCAGCGTGATCGGCTTCCTGACCATGGTGGGTGCGGTCGGCCTGTTCGTCATCGGCCAGCCGAGCGCGCGGGCAGCCAAGGGTGTCGACAAGTCCGCATCGAAGGCGAATCCGTCACTGGGCAACCGGATGGAAGAGCGATTCCGCCGCCGTTTCGACGAACCAGGTCAGTAGGTTCCAACAGAAGCTTTCGGGCCGCGGCATCCAGGTGGGTGCCGCGGTTTTTTGCTGCCTCGACAACCATTTTGCTGCCTCGACAACGATTTCGCTGGCTCGACAACCAACGGTGCCGGCGCATCAGGTAAGCCACCGCTTCAGGCCCGCCCACCGGGGTGTACTCAGTCCCGCCACCAGGATGGCCGCACCGACCGGGGGACCAGCCGCTCCAAGGGCGACAGCGGGACGCTGTGATCCAGCTCCATCGCCATCGTCCGCGGCGCCGCACCCAACCCGGGCACTGCTCGTTCCAGGGTCGCCGTGGTGCTCCCGTCCCCCGGTCCGCCGGCGTCAGCGGCCGTCTGCGCATCGCCGCTGTACCAGCCCAGTTCGGCGCCGGCCACCACGGCCCGTAGCTCCAGTCGTCCTCGTTCGGTGAGGTGGGCGGCCTTGGCCAGGCGGTTGGCGGTGGATCGCGCCGACTCCGCCGGGTTGAGCCCGACACCGTGGTCGACCGCGAGGTCCTCGATCTCCCGCCAGGCCGCGGCCGCGGCGCCCGGGCCGCCTGCATCGGCGATGGCCAGTCGGTGTAGCCGGCGTCGCCTTCGGACCACCGTCGGGCCGCTGGCCGCCACCACCACCAGGACGAGGAAACCCAGTACCCACCACAACCCGGTCGGGATGACCGGCTCGTCCGCGGCGGTGCCGGTGGCCGCGGTGCCGGCCGTCGGCCCGGCCTGCGGAACCGGCTCCCGGCTCGGGACGTCGTCGCCGGTGCCCTGTGTCGGGATCGCACTGACGCTGACCGCGGTGCTCGGCGCCGCCGCGCCGGTGTCACTGAAGCCCTGCTGCCGACCCTGGCTGCCGTCCAGCGGCGTCGGATCGAACTGCACCCAACCGGCCGAGACGAACGGCACCTCCACCCAGGCGTGGGCGTCGTTGCTGCTGATCAGGTAGTTGCCGTCGGCGGTCTGGGTGCCCTGGGTGAAGCCGATCGCAACCCGGGCCGGCACGCCGACGGCGCGCAACATGATGCCCATGGCCGAGGCGTACTGCTCGCAGTAGCCCTGCTTGAGGGTGAGGAAATCGATGAGGGCGTCGCCGCTGTTGCCCTGCGGCACGTTCAACGAGTAGGTGAAGCCGTTCGCCGGGTCGGTGAAGTACGAGTTCAGGGCGCTCGCCTTGTCGAACGGTGTGGTCGCGTTCGCGGTGATCGAGGTGGCCAGGTCCACCACCTCGGCCGGCAGGTCGCCGGTCTCGGTGAGCAGACCGCCGCCGACCACCGAATCGGCACGTAGTTCGTCCGCGGTCGGCTGCGCCAGGCTGGCGGCGATGGTGTACGGCGCGGGAGCGAGCGGCTCCTCCCGGTGCACCGACTGCAGGGCCGGGTCGTACGACCATGCCGGATCGATGCCGGCCAGCGATGTCGTGCCCTCGTAGATCGGCAGGAACTCGTCGCGGTACGACACCGCCGACACGTTCACCAGTGCCTCGTCGGGCGTCGGGGGCGAGTCCGGCACCGGCCCGTCGGTCAGGTCGTCGATCGACCAGCCGACGCCGGGGGTCCACTGCTGCAACCCGATCGTCCGGAGGTACCTGGGGGTCGGCAGGCCCGAGACCACCAGCATGTCAACGGGTTCGGTACGTTGCAGATTGCCCTTGAGGGTCGCGAACGGCGACAGTCCGATGCCGGCGCTCGGCCCGGCATCGGTGCGGGGCAGCCGGCCGGCCGTTCCCACACCGGTCACCGAACCGGCAACCAACAGCGCGATCACCGTCGCCAGCGACGCCAGCCCGAGGCCGGTGACGACCTGGGCGACGCCGGCACCCGCTCCGATCCGACGACCGGACAACCCGCTTGCGACGAGCAACAGCGCGTACAGCATGGCCGGGGCGGCGAACGCCTCCCACGGCAGCATGCCCAGGTCGATCGAGGCCGGCACCGAATAGACGCATAGCAATGGCAGTGCCACCAAAGCCGGCGCCCGGCACACCGCGATCAGGATGTCGACGATCAGCGCGGTTGCCCCCACCGACAGGCTGATCAGGAACGCCAGCTCGGTGGACGGCGGGGCGGGCGAGATGGTCGTCCTGATCTGCTCCCAGGCGCCGGTCAGCAGGTCGCCGGCCTCGCCGAGTACGGCGCCGTTGGGGATGACGCCGCCGAAGCCGCCGGTGGTGAACAGCGCGGTCAGGGCGATGGCAGCGCCCGCGAGCTGCAGCAGGATCGAGACCGCGGCCGGCGCCCTTGCCAGCCGGGCACCGACGCCGACCAGCCAGATCACCATCACCACTTCGACTGTTGGCCAGAACCAACTGTCACCGCTGATCATCGGCGGGATGGCCAGCGAGGCGGCCAGCACCGAGACGGCGCCGAGCAGGGTCGGCACCAGGTGGATCGGCGGTGGCGGTGGCGGTGGTGGAGCGCCGGCAGGTCGGTCCGCCCCGGACATCCGTGCCGGGACCGTTCTCGGAGCCGCACGACCTTCGTCCCGAGTAGCGGTACTCGGGGGTCCGAGCCGTGGGGTGGCCGTCATCGCGCCACCACCGGTGCTGGCAGTGCCGTCGGACGGTCGACCGGGCGGCCAAAGGCGATCGAGCTGCCGCACGCTCGGCTCCAGGCGAGGGCGAGACTCTCGCCGGACCCGATGGTCACCACCCGCCAGCCGGCCTGCTGTAGGAGCCCGCCGGCGCGTGGGTCGCCATGGTTGCCCCGCGGATCCCAGTCCCGGGTGTCCAGCATCAGGGCGATGCCGTTGGTGCCCCGGCGACGGGCGGCGATCAGCAGCCGGGCAGCCGGGAGGTCGAGGGCGCCGAGCACGGCGATCACCAGGCCGGAGCCGCGGACCGCCCGCGCGTTGAGCTCGCCGGTTGTGTCCGGCTCGACGACCGCAAGGGCGGCCAGCACGTCGTCCTCGATGTCCCGGCCGCTAGCGAGCAGCGCGCCGGTGTGGGTGGTGAGCTGCATCTGGTGGTCGTCGGTGAGCAGATGAAGACTGATCGAGGCGGCCAGCGTGACCGCGGTTTCCAGGCTCGACCGGGCGCCCTCGCCGGCGTGAGCGACGGCTCGGTGATCGAGCATCACCACCGCCTCGCCGTGCGAGACGGGCTCCTCCAGACGCACCATCAGTTCGTCATGCCTGGCGGAGGCGCGCCAGTGGATGGTCCGGATGTCGTCGCCGCTGCGGTAATGCCTGATCCCGACGTCCGGATCGCCGCCGGACGCGCCTGTCCTCGCCCGGTCCGATGCGGCGGATCTGGTGCCGGTGCTGCCCGGTACGCCGGACAGGTCGACGACGGTCGGCACCACCAGCACCTCTGTCCGAGTGGCCAGCGTGCGGTGTTCCTCCCACAACCCGAACGGATCGCCGACTCGGACGACAGGGGGTCCGAGCACGAACCGGCCGCGCCTGGACGCGGTGAGCGGGTAGTCGGTCTGGGCGCGATGACTCGGTCGCAGTGGCGGCACCAGGCACCGCACGCCGGGCGTCAGGTCAGCGGTGGGCCGCTCGGAGATCTCCAGAGTCGCGGTGCGACTCGAGCCGGAGTTGCCGACGGACAGCACCACGTGCCCCGTGGTGCCCGGGGCCAGGCGAACCGGGGTGACCAGGTGGGACGCCGTCAGCCGGAGCCGCCGCATGGATCCGGCCACCATTGCGATCACCGGCAGCACGGCGGCGAAGATCCCGATCCTGAGCAGGTCGCGCTCGTCCAGCACCAGGGCGCAGACGATGGCGGCAACGCCTCCCGCGAGCAGGCACCTCCCCCGGGTGGTCAGGCCCCGCGATCCGGGATGCGCCTGGTCGGCCCGGCGACCTCGCCTCCACGGCGCGTTCCCGGTCCTGGCCTTGCGGGTGGTTTCAGCCACCCCGGGGGACCCGGATCCGGCCGAGCAGCACCCGGACGACCTCCTCGGCGGAACGGTGTGACGCATGCGCCTCCACCGTCAGCAGCAACCGATGGGCCAACACCGGAACCGCCAGTCGTTGCACGTCGTCGGGCACCACGAACGGACGACCGTCCAGCGCCGCCGCAGCTTTCGCGGCGCGGGCCAGATGCAGCACGGCCCGGGGTGACGCTCCGAGTCGTACCTCGGGTACGGCCCTTGTCGCTCCGATCAGCTCCACGATGTACTGCCGCACCGGCTGCGAAAGGTGCACGGTGGCGACCGCGTCGATCAGGCCGGACACCATCGCGGCGTCGGTCACCGGGCGCAGCATCGCCAGCGGATCGACCCGGTCCCGATCGGACAGCATGGCGATCTCGGCATTGTGGTCGGGGTAGCCGATGGACAACCGCGCCAGGAAGCGGTCCCGCTGCGCTTCCGGCAACGGGTAGGTGCCCTCCATCTCCACCGGATTCTGGGTGGCGAGCACCAGGAACGGCCGGGCCAACGGATAGGTCGTCCCGTCGACGGTGACCTGACGCTCCTCCATGCACTCGAGCAGGGCCGACTGGGTCTTGGGTGAGGCCCGGTTGATCTCGTCGGCGACGACGATGTTGGCGAAGATCGGCCCGGGCCGGAATTCGAACTGCGAGGACTGCCGGTCGTAGATGCTGACCCCGGTGACATCGCTCGGCATCAGGTCCGGGGTGAACTGCACCCGGCTCACCGTCGAGTCGACCGTCCTGGCGAGCGATTTGGCCAGCACAGTCTTACCGGTGCCGGGGACGTCCTCGATCAGCAGGTGGCCCTCGGCCAGCACCGCGATGATCGCCAGTCGGATGACCTCGGGCTTGCCCAGCACGATCTGCGAAATCGCGGCGGCAATCTGCCCGCCGACCTGCTTGACCGCGTCCAGGTCCAGCGCGCCCGGCCCACCGTTCGGCGCGGCCGCACCGCCGCCTGGACCGTCCGCTCGTTCCAGGTCGACGCGCTGTGTCACCGTAGATTCCTCCAGACGGACTTCGCCCACGGCCGACTGCGCCGGGTGCCCTCAAGACAGTCTGCCAGGGGATGGCCGCAGCGTCGTTCGAGTTCGCCGGTTGCCCCGCGATCACCGAAGGCTTGAACAGGCCTGCCACACCGGTATGGCGTTTCCGCGATATCGCCATACGGAACAAATCGGGCACGTCACGTCCGGTCCGGGGCCGCTGACCTGGCAATACTGTCGCTGCGGGGGTGTTGTAGTCGCCCGACAGCGACAGATCTACCCCCCAGCACCTCTACCCCCCAAGTCCGATTCCGACTGAGACCGGGCTGACGACCCACTGGACCTCCCCGACCGCCCCACTTCGACCCACTCAGGCCCCCAGTGGCGGAGAGCTCAGTGAGGCCCGCACCTCCGCGAAGCCGGTGACCTGCGGTGATGAGTCACCGGCAGGCGCTGCGGC
>Ga0164308_10000778_pt1 | contig 17273 bp, 16 predicted proteins | sample Whisoiple_246_MG_FD_109983 | JGI IMG/M metagenome (GOLD analysis project Ga0164308, IMG submission 109983) | Soil microbial communities amended with fresh organic matter from upstate New York, USA - Whitman soil sample_246_MG | ecosystem: Environmental > Terrestrial > Soil > Unclassified >...
GCGCGCAGCGTGACCAAAAACAATTCGTCCGTGGGCCAACTCGCGGCGTCGGCGCGGAGGGCAGGCGCCAGCGCGACCGGCACCAAACCATAGTGGCGCGCGCTGGGTTCGGGCATCAAAGTGACACCTACCCCGGCGTTGACGGCCGCGATCTGGACCATCAAGCTGTCCGAGCGCAGCAGCGGATCGACGCTCTTTGCGTGCTCCTCGAGCCATTGGGCCGGGCCGATGCGTGATAGCCGCGGACCCCAGCCGATCCATGGCGCGTCACTCCACGAGCGCAGCGGGCCGAGCTTTCGGGCCAGCGCCGGCGTGGCCACGAGTAGCCAGCGCACGCTCGTCAGCCGGGTGACGACCAAGTCGCCTTGCGCGGGGCGCACGGTGCGCAACGCCAGGTCCGCTTCGCGCCGGGTCAAGTCAATCACCGCCTCGCCAGGCGCGATCTCGACCCGCAAAGCAGGATGGAGCGTGAACAGCTCGCCGAGCAGAGGCGCGATCAGCACGTTGGCTACGTCCGGCGGACAGGCGATCCGAACGAGTCCCGACACCTCGCGCTCCAAGCCGTCGGCGGCGTGCGCGAAGCGCAGCATTACGGCTTCCATCTCTTCTGCCACGGGCAGCAGATCTTCGGCCGCCTTGGTAGCTGTGATCCCTTCGTGATTGCGGTCGAACAAGGTGACGGAGAGGGCCGCTTCGATCGCGGTCAGCCGCCGGGAGACGGTGGACGAGTCGACGCGCAGCGCGCGGCCGGCGTCCCCCACGGTGCGTGCTCGGCACAGCGCCAGGAATAAGCGCACGTCGTCCCAACGCAGCGGTTCGATCGGGCGAATCAGGCTTTGCATAAATGCAAAGATACATGGATTTATTGTCTGTAGCGATGCGTCTGCGCAAGGCAGACACTGCCACCCATGACGTTCCTCAGCACCTTGTTCGCGGCCCTGGGCTGCGGGCTAATTGCCGGAGTTTTCTTCGGATTTTCCAGCTTCGTCATGCCTGCTTTGGCGCGCCTGCGTTCCGCCCAAGGCGTGCGGGCGATGCAGTCGATCAACGTGGTGGTGCTGAACCCCTGGTTCCTCGGGGTCTTGCTGGGCACCGCTGTGGTGTGTGTGGGGCTCGCCTCCAGCGCCTTGGGCACTTGGTCGGCACCGGGGGCCGGGCTGAGATTCGTCGGCTCGTGCCTGTACCTGGTGGGCACAATCTTGGTCACGAAGTGCTACCACGTGCCGCAGAACCAAGCCTTGGCGCGGCTGCCCGCCGAGAGCGCAGAGGCCGAGCGCTTCTGGCCCGAGTACCTCGCCGGTTGGAGCGCTTGGAATCACGTGCGCGGGGCCGCCGCGTTCGTGGCAGCCATGCTTTTGACCTTGGCGTTGCTTGGGCTGAGCGGCTGCAGTCGCCCTTTGCGTCCGATCGCGCCCCCAGGGGCGGTGACGCCGGTGGAGCATTTGTCCGAACTCGGAATCTTCGATGGTGACCCGGCCAAGCAAACGCCGCGCGCCGGCTTCATCGCGTACGACGTCAATGCTCCGCTCTATTCGGACGGGGCGCGCAAGCGGCGCTTCGTTTACGTCCCAGCCGGTTCGCAAATCGAGACCAGCTCCGAGCACTGGCAATTGCCTGTGGGCAGCTACCTAGTCAAAACTTTTTCCTTTCCTCGCGATCTGCGCAACCCCGCGCAGGGCGAGCGGCTGATCGAAACGCGCTTCTTGGTGCGCACCGAGGATGGCTTCATGGCTTCGACCTACGTTTGGAACGACGCGCAAACCGACGCTGATGCTTCGCCTGGCAACGTCGACGTGCCGGTTTCCTGGTTGGACGAGCAGGGCGTTCGGCGAAACTTGGTATTTCACGTTCCCAGCACTTCACAGTGCGCCGCTTGTCACGCCGATCGCGCGCTCGGCTTTCGTTCCAGACAACTCGATCGCCTGGCCGAGTACGCCGACGGCACACACGACCAGATCACGCACTTTGCGGCGCTTGGGCTGATTGCCCAACCGCCCAAAGCTCACCTGCTGCTCGTCGACCCAACGGGGGAGGCCCCGCTCTCGGCTCGCGCGCGCAGCTACCTAGATGCCAATTGCAGTCACTGTCACGGAGAAGGAGGTAGCGCCGAACGCACGAATTTGTTCTGGGACCTGGAGCACACGACTGCGGAAGAAATGCCGAACTGTCGCCCGACTCGCGCGGTCGACGGTCGAGACCGGGTGCTCGTGCCAGGACACCCGGAGCAATCGGAATTTTTGGCTCGCATGCGTTCCGACAGGCCTCGGATCCATATGCCGCGCGGACCTTCCACGCTGGCCGATAGCGCAGGAATTGCACTGCTCTCGGCGTGGGTGGCCTCGCTGCCCGCGCACACCTGCGAACAATGACAGCCGGACCGCACTCGGGACCGGACCCCCAACCGGTCCTCTGTCTCGGGCGCGGTCCCTCCGGCGGGGCTTTCATCCCGGGTGCGATGCGCACTCGGGGTGCTGTCCTCCAATCAGGCGAAGCGCGTCGCGCGGGTGCGATGCGCACTTGGGGGTGCTGTCCTCCAATCAAGGCGAAGCGCGTCGCGCGCCCGACGTCCCGCTCAGCCCACGATACCGAACAGGGTGGCGAGCAAAAAAGCCAATGCCGAGATCGCACCCGCGCAAGGAATCGTGAGCAACCAGGCTAGGAGCATGCGACTCGCGACCCCCCAGCGCACCGCGCTCAACTTCGTGACGCTGCCGACGCCCATGATCGCACCTGCGATCGTGTGAGTCGTCGAAACCGGAATGCCGAGTTTGGTGGCGATGAACAAGGTCACCGCGCCGCTGGTTTCGGCGGCGAAGCCGCCCACTGGTTGGAGCTTGGCAACACCCATGCCCAGGGTGCGGACGATGCGCCAACCGCCGGTCATCGTGCCGAGCGCCATCGCAGCATGACAAGACAAGACCACCCACAGTGGCACGGTGCGATCATGGGCATGGCTCGAAAGGTGCCCGGTCGCAATCAACGCCGCGGTGATGATGCCCATGGTCTTTTGAGCGTCGTTTCCGCCGTGCCCGAGCGAATAGAGCGCGGCCGAAACCAATTGGCCGCGGCGAAACACGTGATCGACGAAACGGGGTGAGCGCTTGCCGAACAAGGCCATCAGTAGTCGCATGGTCATCCCGCCGAGGAGCAGGCCGAGCACCGGCGAGATGACGATGAAAATGGCGGTCTTGCCCAGGAAGTGCAGGTCGAGTGAGCCGAAGCCGGCTTTGGCTACGGCTGCGCCAGCAAAACCGCCCAACAAGGCGTGCGACGAAGACGACGGGAGCGCCAGCCACCAGGTCAGAACGTCCCAAATCAACGCGCCGATTAGGCCACTGGCCACCACCGTGAGCGAGACCACGCTGCTCTTGACGCCGTGCGCGATGTTGCTCGCTACCGTCGACTCGAACAACAAAAACGCGATGAAATTGAAGAACGCCGCCCAGAGTACCGCAACACGCGGGCTGAGCACGCGGGTGGAAACGACGGTAGCGATCGAATTTGCCGAGTCATGCATACCGTTTACGAAGTCGAAGAGCAGCGCGAGCGCGATTACCGCGACCAAAGCGATTAACATCAAGTGTACTCCAGGACCACGCCCTCGAGTGCGTTCGCGACGTCCTCGCACAGGTCCGTGGCCGTCTCGAGTTGCTCGTGGATGTCGCGCCACTTCATGACCGTCAAGGTTTCGTTGCCGGCTTTGAAGAGGTCAGCGATCGCCGCGCGATAGATCACGTCTGCCTCGGTCTCCAGAGTATTGATTTCAGAACAGAGGGCGACGATCTCGTGCGCGCGCTTGCGTGCTACTGGCAATAGATCGACCGCCTTCGCCATGGCCACTGCGCTGCGCTCGAGCACGAGCGCAGCGGCGTTGGCGGCGTCGGAGGCGTCACGAATGTCGAACAGCTCGAGCCGCTCGGCGATGGACTCGATGACGTCCAGCACGTCGTCCAGCCTGGTTGCCAGAGTGTGAATGTCAGGCCGGTCGAGGGGGGTGATCCATTGGCTTCGCAAACGCGTGATCGCGCCGCGGGTGATCTCGTCGCCCTCGTGTTCCAGGCGAGTGATTTCGGGCTTGAGCTCGGCCAGCCGCGCGGGCTGCTCGAGCAGCTGCCGGAGTAAACCCGTGGCCTGCACGGTAAGCTGGGCATGCCCTGAAAAAGCCACGAAAAAAGGATCTTTTGCTTTGCTCAGCCGAAACATTGGAGAACCTCACTAGGGGCGACCTTACTTCGAAACCAGTGCGCCACCGAGCTGTCAAAACGCCTCATTGTCGCAGCGTGTGTCGAAAAATCCGAAAATGCCTGGGCTGACAATTTCGGACCCGCCCCCTATGCTCCGGTAATGACCCAGAGGCTCGCGCCCTACCCGTGACGACCAAAGAATCGCGTATCGACCGCGCGCTGTCCGTCTTACTTCGACCATTCGCTCGCATCGAGCCGGCAGAGGCGCTCAACGCAGTGGTGTTGACGCTGACCGTCTTCTTACTGCTGACTGCGTATTATCTGTTGAAGACTGCGCGCGAGCCGCTGATTTTGCTGCATGGCGGCGCGGAAGTGAAGTCATACGCGGCCGCGGGACAAGCGGTGCTGCTGCTGGGCTTCGTGCAGCTTTATGGGTGGGTCGCGCGCAAAGTCGGGCGAATGCGCCTGCTGCTCGGCGTATACCTATTCTTTGCCGCGAACTTGCTGCTGTTCGCCGCACTGGCCGCCGCGTCGGTGCCCGTTGCCGTTCCCTTCTACCTCTGGGTCGGCGTCTACAACTATACGTCCATCGCCCAGTTCTGGGGCTACGCGTCGGACGTCTACAGCCCGGAACAGGGCAAGCGCTTGTTCTCGGTGATCGGAGTCGGCAGCTCGGTCGGCGCGGTTGCCGGGGCCCACTTGGCCAAGCTGATCGTGCCACTGGGTCCGCAAGCGATGATGCTGGGCGCTGCCATCCTGCTCGGTGTGTGCTGCGGGCTACTGATTTGGGTCAATACCCGGATCGAGGCGCCCGCTCGGGACAAAGCCAAAGAAGAAGACGCCCAGCCGCTGTCGCAAGAGTCTGCATTTTCTCTGCTGGTGCACGATAAATACCTGATTTTGATCGCGGTGCTCACGTTGCTGATCAATTGGTGCAACTCGACGGGCGAGTACATCCTCGACCGCACGCTGCTGGCGGCCGTCGCGGGCAAGGAGCAGCACGCGGACCCGATGGTGTTCGTCGGCCAATTCAAGGCGGCCTATTTCGAGTGGGTGAATATCCTTGGTGTGCTGTTGCAGCTGTTTGCGGTGTCGCGCATTTTGGACAAGCTGGGCGTGCGCGCCGCGCTGTTCTTTTTGCCGATCGTCGCCTTCGGCGGCTACACCGTCATGCTCCTCACGCCCGCCCTTTCCTTGATTCGGTTGGCCAAGGTGGCGGAAAATAGCATCGACTATTCAGTGCAAAATACCGCGCGCCAGGCGCTGTATTTGGTGGCCACCCGCGTCGAGAAGTATGTTGGAAAAATCGCGGTCGATTCGTTCTTCGTGCGCTTCGGTGACGTACTATCCGCGATCGTGGTGTACGTCGGCGCCAAGCTTGCGCTGCCGACGCAGGTATTTGCAGCTATCAACTTGGTTTTGATCCTGGTTTGGATATTCGTAGTGGTGCTCGTCGGACGTGAACATCGACGCCGCTCGGAAGAGCTCGAAAAAGAAGGCGCGCCGAATGGCGAGCAGTTGAGCCCCGCCACGACATGAGTCGCCGAGCCCGGATCCTCAAAGGGTGCGCCGCGCTCGCGCTCTGCTTGGTCTGGGCCCCTCAGGCAAGCGCTCAAGCAGCAGATTTTGGCTGGGACCCACGCTGGCCCAAGTTCAGTCCCGGCGAGTACGTGCTGACCGGAGTCACCGGCGCTGCTGCGCTCGTCTTGTATTTCGGCGTGCACGACGCGCAAACACCTCGTGGCACTGGCGGCGTGTTGTTCGACGGCTACATTCGCGAAGCCTGGCGTCTGCGCGCACCCGCCGATCGCGATGTTGCGCGCACGATCAGTGATTGGACCGCACTCTCGGCCATGGGCTGGGCGATCGCCGTGGATTCTTTGACCGTGCCGGTCGCGCGCGGCAGCGCCGAACTTTCAGGCCAAATGCTGCTGATGGATGCGGAGGCGTTTTCCGTCAGCACGCTGATCACGACGATTTTGTTCAAGAGTTTCGCGCGAGCGCGGCCTTCGTACGTGGAGTGCGAGAGCAACCATGAGTTCGATCCGCTGTGCAGGTTGCACGCGACGGCCTCGTTTCCGAGCGGGCACACGAACACCGCTTTTACCGCCGCAGGCTTGTCCTGTGCCCACCATTTGCACGTGCCCTTGTATGGCAGCCCGGCGGCGGATGCGCTGGCTTGCGCCGGGACGCTCGCGCTGGCCACGGCCACGGGAACGCTGCGCATCCTGGGCGATCGTCACTACCTGACCGACGTCTTGGTCGGCGCGATGATCGGCTTTGGCGTCGGCTACGGCATGCCGGTGCTGCTTCACTACGGCAGAGCGAAAGACGACGCTGTCGCAGCGAACGCGATGCAGCCGCTCGGCCAAGTAGTTCCGCTCGGGCCGATGATTTCCGGCTCATTTTAGCTCTCGCGAGTATCGATCATCGCTTGCGAGCCGCGTTGCGCGACTCGGCAACGTTCGCGCTTTTCAATCAGATGTCGGACACGACTGAAGCAGCCGGCGCTCCGCGACGATTTGGAACAATCGCTCCTGCCGCGTTTCGCTCCACGTGTAGAGCGCAATCCGATCGAGACACACGTGGATGTGCTGCAAAGAGAGAGCAGCTGCCCAAGTAAGGCCCGCTTCGCGATCCGCATCACTGGCGCGGCTGCGCGGGCGCGCGAGTGAGACGTGAGGCTTGGGCGGGCGCGCATCCGTACGGTCCGATGCGGCTTGTGTCAGCGAATCGCGGAGCCGAGCGATGCACGCGCTGGTCTCGGCGCGCCCCCGAGCGAGCAGCGCCGAAAGCGCCGAATAGCTTCGACGCGATCCGCCCATGGGTACGACGTCCGCCAAGGAGACCGCTAGCGCGGCCTGTGGGTGGCGGGCGAGACCGTGATCCAAGGCCGTGAGCGCCCGCTCTGCCGCAGCCTGCCCACAGCGTCCCAAGAACGCCAGCGTGAGGTGGACATCTTCCGGATGAAAGCGGCGAAAGTTCGCGGGGAGCGCGGGGAGCTCGAGCACGAAGGTGCCGTCGATCGGAAAGGCAAAAAACCAATTGTCTCGCGACATCGCACCGAAGATCGAACGAGTTCAGTGCAAGCTAGGCTGGAGTGCGCTCCAGCCTAGCGCGCTGCCGGCGCGCGTGGAGCGCTCGATAGCGCTCGATAAGCGATGCTGGTCGCCAGCTTCGATGGCTTGGACCAGTTCGTCGAGCGCTGCTCGCAGCTCCAATTGGTGCCCGTCGAGCTCGGGCATTTCCATAGAAAACTCGGCCGCGCTGCGCGCGGTTTCACGGCACTGCTGCAGGTCTTTCGCGCGCGCGTCGCTCGACTTCGACGCGCACGAGAGTGCGCACATTCGCGCCTCGCGCCAAGCTCCTTCGGCGCGCTCTCGCCGCTCGCGCATGGCCCCGCGCACGGCCAGGACGGCCGTGCTCAGCAGTACAAAAACTACGACGATGCCAGCGATCCGACTGATGATGCCTATCAAGCCGCCCCCCCTCCGCTCAGCGCTCACCGCCGCGCACATGGGACGGGAGCCCCTCCGCAGCGCGGCTGATCACATCGATGGCCAGCACTAGGCCGTATGTTTGACGAGAGCTCAAGTAATCGAACGAGACCCCGAATTGCCCGTCCAGATGCCAGGTGACCATGCCCGCGATCTCGAACTCGAGAAAGCGCCCCGGCAGCGTGATTGCGACGCGCCCGCGCGCCCCCAAGTGCAGCCCCTCTGCCCCGGAGAGCAAAAGATCGGACATGCCCAGCTCGTGCAAGGCTGCGCTTTGCCATCGGCTGGATCCATCGAGCAGCAGTCGCACGCTCGTTCCCGGTCTCGCGAGCACGCGATCGACTCGCCGAAAGGTGCCGCTGACAGGCTGCGCCATGCTCATATTTGTAATCGAAATCGCGACCTTAGAAAGTCACGATTGCAGGCCAGCGCGCGCTTTTTGCGCGCTGTTTCAGTACGGACTGGGGAAAGTCACGCGCGTTCATGCTCCAGAAACATAGCCGTCACGGGCATGCGTGCATTTGCGCCTCAGCTGACGACTCACACGTTCGGCCTGCGAGGATCACTTCGGCTGCGCTTTGATCGCCACCAGAATCTGTTCCAGCAGCAGTTCCTGCTTGGACGGTTCGGGTGCGGGGGCCGCCACCTTTTCGGCGCGCTTCAACTTCGCGATCAGCTGGACCATGGCGAAGATGGCCATTGCGACCAGAAAAAAGTCGAAGACGGCCTGCAAGAACAAGCCGTAGTTCAGCACGACCGCTGGCGCCTTTCCTTCCGCGGGTCGCAAAACTAGCCCGAGTTGTTTGAGGTCGACGCCGCTCGTGAGCAGGCCCAGCGGCGGCATGATTACGTCCGCGACGAAGGAACTGACGATCTTTCCGAAAGCAGCGCCGATGATCACGCCGACCGCGAGGTCGACGACGTTGCCCTTGATGGCGAATTCCTTGAAGTCTTTGGTCAAGCTCATGGCGGAGGTCCTTCCTAAGTTTTGCGAGTGCTCGGCGGGTCGCCGCCGACTGCCGCGCACAGTAACAGAACGCGGGACCCGAGCCGGCGCGCGAGGCGAGAATAGCCGAAAGCAACGAGCAGCAACTCCGCGCTCCTTGGCGACGCCCCGCTCGTCAGACGCGAGCCGCGCATCAGCGAGAGCACGAGCGCCGCTTGGCCCGTCACGTCGTCGTTGCGGTCAGCCGCTGGCACGTAGAATGTTGGACGAACAAGGAAGGTGGCACGCGCCATAGCGGGGCCGGCGCTGGGTGCGGCGATCACCTACAGCGCGAGCCAAGCGCAAACTTTGCGCGGGAGCCCTCGAGATAACTGCGACCTTAGCGCTAAAATGACCAACTCCTGTTCACCCCGCACTTGGCCGTTGTCGAGGTCGAGCGGACCGCCTACCGTTGTCAGTCCGCGCGGCGCGCGCTGACCGAAGAACACCGATGAAAGCAAACCTGCTGCTAATCGACGACAATGAGGTGCAGAGCTCGCAAATCACCGAATCGCTGCAGCGGCTAGGCTATGCGGTTGAGCGCGCCTCCTCCGGCGCCGAAGGTTTGCGGCTAGCACGCGAGAAGGCCCCTGATTTGGTGCTGCTGGACGTCGTGATGCCGGACATCGACGGCTTCGCGGTGTGTCGTTGGCTGAAAGTGAACGCGGACACGCGCGATATTCCCGTGATCATGCTGACCGTGCGCACTGCGGTCGCAGACCGAATCGCCGGGTTGAACATCGGCGCGGACGACTACCTGGCCAAACCGTTCGACGATCAAGAGCTGGAAGCTCGCATTTTTGCAGCATTGCGGGTCAAGGCCGCGCATTCGGACTTGAGGACTCGCAACCAACAGCTGGAGACGATGCTGCACAGCGTGGAAGCGTTGGCCATTACCGACTCGCTCACCGGATTGTTCAATCGCCGGCGCTTCGCGGACGTCTTGAAGCGTGAGTTTGCCGTCACCCGTCGCTATCGCAATACGTTGAGTTGTTTGCTGGTCGACATCGATCACTTCAAGCAAATCAACGACCGCTTTGGTCATGATGCGGGTGATCAGGTCTTGAAGGAAGTCGCGCGACGCATCGCGGGCAGTTTGCGTGAAGTCGACTTGGCTGCTCGCTACGGCGGTGAAGAGTTCGCGGTTCTGTTGCCTCATACTAGTAAAAAGGACGCAAAGACCGTCGCCGAACGCTTGCTCGGCAACTTGCGCAAACAGAAATTTACTTTCGGCAACGAGCTCGTGAGCATCACGGCTAGCGTCGGTTGCGCGGGAAACACCGACGTGGCCTCCGGCCAAGCGGAGGACTTGGTGAAGGCCGCCGACCTGGCCCTGTATGAAGCGAAGAACAGCGGGCGAAACGCGGTCGTCGTGTACCGCAGCCCCGCCGATGATGCGGTCGCCGCGACCTCGATGCCGCCGCCGTCCATCCCTTTCCCGGCCTCCATTCCTGCGCCTTCCGCTCCGTTCATCGTCAATATGTCCCCGCCCAGCATTCGCTCGCTCAAGGACTTGACTGCTCGGCCCGAGCCTTCAGACGACAACGGCGAAAAATCGAAGGGCTGAGCGTTTGAACGCTCGCTCGATGGCCAACCTGTCTTGAAAGACAGGGGCCACTCGGTGCCACCGCGATGCCGCCGATCTGAGGAGGCGAATGGGTGCCCACCATGTTTCAGTGTTGCGCAGCCGCCATTTCGCTGACTTCTCTTGGCCTTGGATCGCGCTCGCGCGCGAGGAATTCTTGGCCTTTTGGCGGCCGTCTACATTAGGTTCGGGGCCGCCATGCGAATCGAGACCTGGACCGGTGGTGGCTGTTTGATGTTGTTGGCGGCGCTGCTCGTGAGCGTCGCCTGCTCGGACGACCACGCGACGGGCACGCCAGGAGGTGGGGGCGATGCAGGCGCTCGAGCCGAGGCGGGCGCTGCAGGTAGCGATTCGGGCGCGCCGGGTGCGGCGGGCGACAGCGCGGATCCCGGAGCCTTGATCCACGTGACGGCGACGTCGCGAGTAGGAGTGCTACTCGACGAAGTGCCGCAGTCGATCCGCGAGCGGATCGCGAGCGCGCTGCTCGCGAAGCCCGACTCGTTCTACGAGGCGCGCGCCAGGCGTCAGCTCACGCTGTCCAGCTATCGCTTGAATTTTCGCGCGGCCTTCTACGACGAGGATTCCGGCAAGAGTCAGCTTCCGCTGCCACCGCCGGAGGTGCAAGCGATTCACTTCTCGAAGAAGGCGGGCAAGACCGCCCATCGCGCAACGGTGGAAGGTCATGATTACGTGCTGGCCGACTACGAGCTCGAAGCGACCTTGGTTACGGACGTGGATTCACCGGGAATTTCCGAACCTGCCCTAGCTGAAGTTGGAGGCACCTGGCAGGAGGACTTCGTGCTCCCTGTAGACCCGGAGTTGCTCGTGCAACGGACGGGATTTGCCTGCATGGACGAGGCTGAATTTCCACCGAACAGCGTCGATACGGAAGATGTCGAGTTCTTCTACGATCAGGAATGTGACGTCGAACCCGAGCTGAGCACCGAGGGCTGCCATCGGACTCAGCTTCCGGACATGTCTTGCCTCGACGCGCTCAGCGAGCAAGTGGGCAAGGTGGAAGTGGCGCTGCGCTTCGAGCGCATTCCGTGGGATGCGGACGCCGCCAGCGCGGCGCGCGTGGGTGAAGTCGAAACTCCCGCAGGCGCGGACCTGGCCGTCGTGGGTGACGAGCTGAACGTCAACCGACTGACCTATCGCTACATCACGGCAACCGCTTGCTCCGTGGCCGAGCAGTGCGTCGGCGGAACCGGTTGGCGGCGGCTGCTGCAATTCAACGCCAGTGAGAAGAACGTGGGGGCCGAGCCCGTGAACATCGGAGACGTGAACTACTACCTCGACGATGCCAAAGACGACAACCCGAACGCCAATCACCACGTGTACGAGTACAGCGAGTGCCACCATCACTATCACTTCAACCACTTCGCGACTTTCAGCTACGGCGGTGACCCCGAACTCGGTTCCAAACGCGCCTTTTGCCTGGAAAGTGTGGCTCGTTATTCCAACCACGAGCAAAGCCCCACTTGGTCCCCTTACGGCAGCTGCGCGTACCAGGGTATCAGCCCAGGCTGGGGCGATCAGTACAACGCGGGCATCGAGTGCCAGTGGGTGGACGTCACCAGTATCGACACCTCCGAAGGCCCGGTGACCCAACCGCTCGGCCTGAGGTCCAACCCGGATCGATTTTTGTGCGAGGGCACGCCGGTGCTCGATGCCCACGGCGATCAAGTGTGGGAGGCGAGCGAATTCGAGACCGAGAGTGGACAGACCGTGGATCGCCCGAAGTGCGACTTCGTGAAAAACGCCGATGCCAACAACTATCGAGAACTGCCGGTGAAGTTGCCCATGCCAGGTGAGGGCATGGTCACCGAACCTTGCACGCGCGGACAGCTCGGTCCCAAGCGCAATTGCGGCTACACTTACGACGCGAAGCTGAGCTCGTGCACACCCGGGGCAACCGTCAAGCTGTCGTGCAAAACCGAAAGCGGCGCCGCTCCGCAAGCGCTGCGCATTTGTGAGGGGAGCAGTGTGCTCGGAGCGGCAGTGGCTTGCGTGGACTCGGACGCGCTCGCCAGTGCGCTGCCGACCAGCGCCGGGGTCAGCGTCAGCTTCGAGTGTCCCGCCGCTCGAGACGAACGCGAGCCAGGTGGAAAGTACGGGCTCTACTACGGGCCTATTTGGCCGGAAGACGTCGGCGCGCAGATAACCTGCGTAGCCGACTGAGTCGAATCAGCGCCACGAACAGCAATGTCCTGGAGCCGGGCAAGTCACCGGATTGTGAGAGGCCGAGCGCGCAAGACGGACCCCTGGGTCTGAGTGGCGCATTGGGCGCGGGGCCGCCGTCACCACTCTCCGCGCTCGCGTCGGCCGTGCTCGCGCCGCCGTCGTCGCTTCCCGCATCCGGCTCGTTCGGCGGCGGGACGCCGAGTTGCGCGCGCACGAGCGGCCAGTCGCTTTCACATTGGGCAGTGGTGCATGACAGCGGTCCGCGCACCGTTTTCAGATGCAGGAGCGGCTCGAACGAGGAGCCCCCATCGCGGGACGCCCCCAGCGTGAAGCCGCTGTGTTCATCGGAACAGGCATATACGGTGTCAGCAGTCGCCGCCAAACACAGCACCCGCAAACTGCTCCGCCGTTCGAAGCTCCAATCCTCGGCTAGCCCCGTGTGCAGACCGTCTTCCCCGCCGAAGTACAGTTGTCTGCCGTTCGGAGACAACGCGAACGCCAGCAGCGAGCCGGAGTAAATGACCGAGACCTGGTTGCCGCCATCGCGACTCGCCAGCAGCCGGCTCTCGGACGCGCTGTTGGTTCGCAGATAGACAGTGTCCGCGTCTCGAGGATCGACCGCCGCGATGTACACACCCTGCTCCAGCTTGGGATCGAAAGGCAGCGCGTGCTCACTCCAGTGCTCGCCGTCATCGTCCGAGCTGAGCAGCAGTCCGGAACGCACTCCATCGATCGAACGGGTTCCGGACGCGTAGATTCGGCGCGTATCGCTCGGCGCAACGTCGATCGTGGTCACCAGCACGGTAGGGTCGATGGCCCTGCCGTGGGCCGAAAACGACCGCCCTTGGTCGCTACTGGCCAGAATGCGTGAACTGTAGCCGATTCGTTGCGCATCCCAGACCAGGGCCAAGGCCTGGTTGGGTGGACCCTTGCGGACCGTCAGATCGATCACGGGCGAGCCATTCAGGTCAGCCGCACTGAAGGCCCAGTTGCAGCCCTGATCCGCGGAATGCGCGATCCCTTCCGACAGACCCGCGAGCAGGGTGCCGCCGTCCATCGAGGCGATGGTCGGATCTTGAACACCGGAGTAACCGAGTGCCCGTTCGCAGACCCAGTCCCAGTTCAGGCCCCCATCGCGTGACAGCAACAAGCCGAACGTGGTGCGCAGGGTGAACGACCGAGCCTCCCTGTCGACCAGCAACTGGTCGGCCTTTGGGTAGCGACCGTTCGCGCGCGCGCTGGGCGAAACGCAGACTAGGGAAACGAGGGTGGCGAGCGCGGCGCAGGCGGCGAGCGGCTGCCGGCGCGCGAACACCGCCGTGCTAAGCTGGGCCATCATGCGAAGCACATTGGCGGCGCTGACCGCTCTGTTCATGGTCGTTTGGTCTGGGGTCGCTGCTGCAGCTTCGGGGCGCCTCAAGCTCTTGACGTATAACATCGCGGGCTTGCCGGACGGCTTCATGACCGCGCATCCGAGCGCGAACATGCCACAAATCGGGCCACTGCTCGCGCATTATGATCTCGCGTTGATTCAAGAAGACTTTGCTTACGGCGTATCGCTGCGCAAGAGCGTGTCGCTGCCATTTCAATCGCCCGCCTTCGAGCGCGGTCAGCGCCTGCATTTTGGTGATGGTTTGAGCCAGTTTGCCGTACGAGCGTTCGCTCCTCTGCAGCGCGAGCCCTGGCGGGCATGCCACGGCGTCGTCGACAGCTACTTCGACTGCTTGACCCCCAAAGGTTTCACCTCCACGCGCCAACTCTTGGCGGAAGGTGTCGAGGTCGACGTCTACAACGTGCATCTCGACGCCGGTCCGGGCCGCGAGGATCAGCTTGCTCGTGAAGCGCAAGTGGAGCAGCTCGCAGAGGCAATTGCTCAGCGCTCCCAAGGCCGCCCCGTAATACTGGCTGGCGACACCAACATTCGAGCCCAGCGGGACTTGTTGACGCGCTTCGAACAAGCAACCGGCCTGGTCGACGTGTGCGAAACCTTGCATTGTCCGGATGCAAGCCGCATCGACCGCGCCTTTTTTCGCAGCTCTCCCACACTCAAGCTCCGCGCGCGCCGATGGAGCATCGATCGTCGTTTCGTGGACCGAAACGGTCGACCGTTGTCCGACCACCTAGCGGTCGCGGTCGAGCTGGACTGGCAGACCAACGAGCCCAGCTCCCCGTAGCCCGCGGGCTCCATCATGCTCATTGGTCGACGGCGCAGGTTTGACCACGCAGTTTGAAGTGCCAATGTACGGCTGAGCCCGCGATCGTACGAGGCCGCGGCCCTGCCTAGCAGAGCGGGGTTCGACCAGCGCGTCGTTGCTGTGTCACTTCCCGTTCGAGATGGCGTTGGCGGAACCGCCGGCGACCACGATTTCGACGCGGCGATTGTTCGCGCGTCCGTCTGCTGTGTCGTTGCTGGCGACCGGGCTCGATTTACCTTTGCCAACCGCGCTCAGCTTGTCGGAGGGCAACCCCTTGCTGACCAGGAAGCTGCGCACGGCGTTGGCGCGATCGAGCGAAAGCTTCTGGTTATTCGACTCCGAACCCACCGAGTCCGTGTGCCCTTCGATGACGATTGGCCTGATCTCGCCTTGGTCCTGCAGCGCTTTCGCGACGACCGAGAGTTGATCTTGTGCCGCGGGCAGCAGCTCCGCTTTGCCGGTTACGAACAAGACCTGTCCGGAGAGCGTAATGACCATGCCTCGGGCTTCTTCTTTCACTTGGGCGATCTTTGCCAGGCTCTCCATGGCACGCGCCGCGCGCGCATTGGCTTCTGCTAGGCCAGTCTGGCTTTGGGCCAATTGAGTGCCGAGTTGGTTCACGTTGCCGCGCTCGACGCCCAGCTGGGCCACGGCCGATGTGCGTAGGCTGTCTTGCAGCTGACTGTACTTGGCGGTAGCCGCGGCTTCGTCCTGCTCGGCCTTCTTATTGGCGCCCAGGGCCATGGATAGTTCGGAACGACGTTGGGCGACGTACGCGAAGCTGCGGTCTTCATCGGACTGCGGGCTGTCCGCGTGTACCGACTCGGCTTTGTCCAGAGCTTGCTTGGCGCTGAGCACGCTGTCAGGCACGAGCTTGGCGTTTGGATCGGTGCGGGCTTGGTCGTACGCTTGACGCGCGCTGACGAGCTCCGGCGTCGGGGTCGAAGCGGCACAAGCGCCGAGTGACAAGAAGCTGGTGACGAGTGCGATCGTGGATATGGTCTTCATGGGTATTTCCTAAAAGGTCGAGTGGGGGCTACTGGGCCTGCTTCGTCAGATCGACGATCTTCGCTTGCGCGGCCTGAGCCGCCTGCTTGTCGGCGCTCCCGCGTGCCAGCGTGAGCGAAAGGTCGGCGTCCGCCTGGGCTTGATTCAAGAGCAGGCGAGCGCGATCGCCGTCGTTGTCGTCGATTGCCTTTTGCGCCGAGGCCAGCTCGTCATTGGCCATCTTCAGGTGCAGCTGTGCCTGGGGAGTGTTCTGCGCGCCCGCTTCCTGCGCAGCACGCACCGTGGACTTGGCATCCGTCAACTTGTCCACCGGCAGCGCTGCGCTGCCGCAAGCGGCGACGACCAGAGCAGTAATGCTCGTCAAGGCCACGAATATCTTCGAGTAGGTCATGTTGTTTCTCGATTCACGAAAGAAAAGAAGCCGTCAGGCCAGGGTTTTTGTGTGTTGGAGCCGGAGCGCGCCCGCCCCTGACCGAGCCACGGACGAGATCGACGACTAGCGTCACGAGCGCAGCAGGACTCCAGACTTACGCAGTGCGGCGTAGGCAAGAGGTCTTCGCTCCGACGAAACCCAGTCTGCACTCGTCGTGCCAGTGGTGAATGGCCGAAAAAATACGAAATCTAGCGGAATACTCGCTGCCGCCGGATTCCGGCTGGTGACTAAGCGCCTCGCTTGAGGCGTTCGAGCGTTCTTCCAGTCTGCTGGCGATTGTAGCTGCCAGGTTTCCGCGGGAGCCGTTGGCGAGTGAGGCTCGGAGACTCTCCCGCCGGCAGAAAAGTTATGCTACCAGGACCGCATACCCACATGGCCACCATGAAACTAAAGCCCGGAGTCGTTACTGGAACCGCCCTTCAGGAGCTGTTTGCTTACTGTAAGGAGGCTAAATGCGCGTTGCCCGCGGTCAACGTGATCGGCTCCCACACTGCGAACGCTGCGCTGCAAGCGGCGCGTGAGGCGAAGGCCCCGATCATCATTCAGCTGTCGCAGAGCGGCGCTCAGTTTTATGCCGGCAAGTTCCTGGACAACTCGGCGCAGCAGGCTTCGATCGCAGGGTCCATCGCTGGCGCGCTCCACGTGCGCACCTTGGCTGCCGTGTATGGCGTGCCGGTCGTTCTTCACACCGACCACTGCGCCAAGAAGCTGCTGCCCTGGGTGGACGGCGTGCTGACGGCGGGCGAGGAATACTTCGCCAAGAACGGCGAGCCGCTGTTCAGCTCCCACATGTTGGATCTGTCGGAGGAGCCGCTCGACCACAACCTCGAGATCTGTCGCAAGTACTTGACCCGCATGGCCAAGCTCAAGATGACCCTCGAGATCGAGCTCGGCGTCACCGGCGGCGAGGAAGACGGCGTCGACAACTCGGGAGTGGACCACTCCAAGCTGTACACCAGCCCTTCTGACGTGCTGCGTGCGTATGACGTGCTGAGTCCGGTTGGCGCCTTCACGGTCGCCGCGTCCTTCGGCAATACCCACGGCGTGTACGCTCCGGGCAACGTCAAGCTGAAGCCGTCGATCTTGGACGAGTCGCAGAAGTTCGTCGAAAAGGAGCGCAAGATCGGCCCCAAGCCGCTCGATTTCGTGTTCCACGGTGGTTCGGGCTCGACTCCGGAGGAGATCACGGAAGCCGTCTCCTA
>Ga0164308_10000780_pt1 | contig 17255 bp, 12 predicted proteins | sample Whisoiple_246_MG_FD_109983 | JGI IMG/M metagenome (GOLD analysis project Ga0164308, IMG submission 109983) | Soil microbial communities amended with fresh organic matter from upstate New York, USA - Whitman soil sample_246_MG | ecosystem: Environmental > Terrestrial > Soil > Unclassified >...
CAGATACGGTGACCGGGCCCCTCCCGTGGCGATGTCGTCGGCAGGGTCGTCCAGGGCCAGCCCGAGCCGTGCTCCCTCGACCCGGATCGTCCCGCCGGAAGGAGTGTCACGCCACGAGCCGGTCCGGATCGACCCGATCTCCACCGCCAGGACGTGCCCTGCCGCGAGGGTCCAGTCCGTCGCCTTGAGATCGACGGAGAGCTTCCCCGTCCTCAGCAGCGAGACCTGTTCGTCGAACATGACCGCCGTGCCGTCGGGGGCGACGTCGTACAGCTTGAGCATCACGTTGCCCTCTCCCCGTGCGGTCAGGGAGACGCGCGGGGTGCCGGTGACCCGCACGGCCTTCTCGAGCGCTTCGGACCACACGAAGAAGCTCGACGTGACCGCTCCGGGCCGTGGGAGCCGCGCCTGTTTTTCGGCAAGCCCCTTCGGCGCCGCCGGGTCGATCGCGGGCGCGTTCTCCAGGTCCCAGTCGCCCGAGGGCTCCACACGTTCCCGGGGCGCCTGCCCGTCGGGTCCGACGAGGCCAGCGATCGAGGAGAGGCCGCCGTCGTCCACGTACGATCCGCCACCGAGGGAGATCGACACGGAGCGCTCCACGGCGGGCCAGGTCTTCTGGGCCCGCCACGCGCCGGTGGAGTCCTCGACGGAGTAGGCCGGGTAGCGGACGGCCGGCCTGACGCCCTTGAGGTACTGGTCGTAGAAGGAGAGGGTCTCGTCGTACCAGCCCTCACGTCCCATCGCGAGGCGGCCGTCGCCGGTGCGGTCCCCGCCCCGGACGTGCTCCCACTGGCCGACCCAGCCGCGCTCGGGGCCCTTGTGGTTGTCGAGGTACTCCTGCATCTCCTCGGGCTTGGTGTTGTTCTCGATGAAGCCCTGGGTCACGAAGAGGGGGGTGTCCGTGCCCCTGGCGGCCTTCGCCAGGTCCCGTGAGGTCCAGAACGGGTCGTGCTGGTCGGCGATCCGGTACCCCGCCGAGTTCTCCGTGAGGCACTCGGGATGGGCTTCCTCGTAACGCGAGTTGGCCAGGTAACGCGCGTCGTCGTCCGGCAGCTGGTCCAGCGTGGCGATCGAGTTGTAGGCGTTGGCGGTGCCCGTGACGTTCGGGCGGGGCACGCCGTTCGAGTAGATGTACTGGTACATGTCCCACAGCGGCTCCTGGGCGACGACGGCCTTGAGAGCACGCTGGTCCAGGTTGTTGCCGATGAGGCCCGTCACGGCGTCGTAGGACTTGCCGTACAGGCCCACCGCGCCCGTGGACCAGGGCTGTTTCGCCGCCCAGTCGATCGCCGCCTTCACGTCGGCCTGTTCACCGGGGCCGCCCCAGTCGAGGCAGCCGGTGGAGCCGCCGAAGCCGCGCAGGTCGACCATCACGAAGGCGTAGCCCCGGTCGAACAGGTCGGTGCCCTCGATGAAGTCCTGGAACCGGGCCGAGGGGCCGGTGTGTGACCATCCCTCGGCACCGGACTGCCCGGAGTGCCCGAAGTACGGGCCGACGGACAGGATGACGGGCACCTCGGCCTTCCGCGGAAGCCCCTCGGGAAGCAGCACGTCCGCGTGCAGTTCGGTGCCGGAGCGGTCCGAGGACGGGAAGTAGTGCTGCGTCCAGAGCGAGCCCTCCGGGACGCGGTCGTTCTCCTCGTGGGTGACGGGGTCGGTCGCGGTGGCCACCTGGGGACCCCGCGCCGCGGCCGGCCCGGAGGCGGCTGCGGGGGCGGCGAGGAGTCCGGCCGACGCGAGGACGGTGACGAGTGCTGAGGCGGCCCATCCGGCCGTTCGACGTGCTCTCACATGCTTCTCCCGGCTCGGTGGGTACGGGGTTTCGCAGTGGTGCGGGCCGAGCAGCGGCCCCGGCACGTCCGGTGGACGCCAAGCCGGTCGCGTACGTCCGCGGAGCTGGATCACCGCCGCGCACAGGAACCGGAGCCGACGGCGCAGGAGTCTAGGATCACTCCGGCCGCGCTACAACAGCCCGACGTGTCTTCGGTGTTACCGATGTGACCAGCGGGTGCTCCGCAGTGCGCTCGACGGTCCACCCGGTGGTGCCCACCCGGTGGTGCCCGCGCCGTGGCCGCACCACTACGGTGCGCGGATGCGTATGTACCTCTCTTCGTTCCGGACCGGGGACCGGCCGGAGGAAATGCTTGCGCTGCTGACCCGCCCCGCCCCCACGGCCGAGGTCGCCGTCGTCGCCAACGCGGTCGACGCGCTGCCGGCCGAAGAGCGCCGAGCGGCCGTCGAGCGGGAGTCCGCCCCGCGCGACGGCCAGGCCCTCGTGATCGACGGGGACCGCCGCCCCCGCGTGTGCCGAGGCGGGGATCACCGGTGGCTCAGCACATTGACCACGGTGCCGTTGGGGTCAAGGACGAAGAACCGGCGCACCCCCCACTCCTCGTCCCGCAACGGGTACACGATGTCCGCGCCGCTCTCCCGCATCACCGCGTACGCGGCGTCCACGTCGTCGACCTCGATGCTGATGTCGGGCACGACCGGTGCGCTCCGGTCATGGCTCGTCAACGTCACCTGCGCGGTGGGACAGGAGGAGGACGCGAGGGTCATGACCCATCCCTGGTTCATGACCTCCTCGAATCCGAGGAGTCCGTAGAAGTCCCGGCTCTCCTCCATGGCCTCGGAGCGGATGTCGGGCACGACCCGGCGGACGGGCATGGGCGGCTCCTGCGCAGGGGAGGGCGGACGCGTTCGCGGCTGCCCTCGGAACGGTGCGGACGTGAAGACCCGCCGGACCGGCGCCAACGGTAGCCTGTCCGATCATGACGCGTGCCTGGATCCTGCCGATGTCGCTCGTGCTGAGCGGTGTACTCGTCGCGACCGCGCAGGTCCGTGACGGGTCGCCCGTCCTCGCCGTGGTGCTGCTCCTGGTGTTCGCCGTTCTCGCCTGGCTGTACTCACCGCTGGCGTTCCCGCGCTCGATCGGCGCGGTGGAGGCACAACGCCGCAGCGCGGCCGACGGCAGGCCCGTCGTCTACTGGCGGGCCGGGTGCGTGTACTGCCTTCGCCTGCGGATCCGGCTGGGCAGGAACGCCCGCCGGTCGCACTGGGTCGACATCCGGCGCGACCCGGCCGGAGCGGCGGAGGTGAGGGCGGCCAACGGCGGTGACGAGACGGTCCCCACGGTCGTGGTGGCGGGCCGGCCGCACGTCAACCCCGATCCCGCGTGGGTGCGAGGACAGCTGCCGCCGTCCGCCTGAGGGGCGTTCGGATGTCCCGTGTGCCGCCGGGGACGACGGACGCCGGGACGGCCCTCGGTGGGGAGCCGAGGGCCGCCCCGACGTTGCTCAACGCCTCGTGCGGACCAGCAGGTAGAGGAAGTACGGCGCACCGATGACGGCCGTCATCAAGCCCGCACCGAGCTGCGCCGGGGCGATCACCGTACGTCCCGCGAGATCGGCGAGGCACACCAGCGCCGCTCCCAGGAGGAGCGCGACCGGTACCACCCGCACGTGCCGACGGCCGACCAGGGCGCGTGCGGCGTGCGGCGCGACCAGCCCGACGAAGGCGATCGTCCCCGCCGCCGCCACGGCGGTGGCGGCGAGCAGCACGGCCATGACGAGCAGGCCGAGCCGTGCCCGGGGGAGCCCCATACCGAGCAGCCTGGGGGTGTCCTCGTCGAGTGCGACGAGGTCCAGTTCCCGGCGACGTACCACGGCCAGGACGATGCCGACGGCGAGCACGACGGCCACCGGGACCACATCGGGCATGTTCCGCCCGTATGTCGAACCGGACAGCCAGGTGAGGGCCTTCGTCGTGTCGAACGGGTCGCTGAGCACGATGACCAGGCTGATCAGCGCCGCCGCTGCGGCGGAGACCCCGACGCCCAGCAGGACCAGCCTGTTCTGCTGGAAGCCGCCCCGCGCGGCCAGCCCGAACACGAACGTGGCGGTGACCGCGGCACCGCCGAAGGCGGCGCCCGCGATCTCCCACGAGCCGGGGGACTGCACGGTGGTCACCAGGAGGACGGCGCCGAGTCCGGCGCCTCCGGAGACGCCCAGGACACCTGGCTCCGCGAGCGGGTTGCGGGTGACGGCCTGCACCAGGGTGCCGGACAGCGCGAGCGCACCGCCGGCGAGGAGTGCGGCCGACACCCTGGGCACCCGGGTGTCGAGGACGAACGTGACGACCCGGCCGGACCTGCCCTGCGCCCAGTTCATGACGTCGCCGAGCAGCAGCTTCGAGTCGCCCAGCAGGACGGCCGCGAAGAGCACGCCCACCAGGACGACTGCCAGAACGGCCACGGTGACCAGGAACGCCGTCCGGCCGGGGATCCGCAGCCGGTCGGGTGCCTCGGCCGAGGCGGTGTCACGGAGGCGCAACGCCATGACGACGAGGAACACTCCGCCGACCACGGTGGTGACGACCCCGGTCGGTACCTCCACGGCGGTGTCGGCGGGCACGACGGCCCGCAGCAGGACGTCCGAGCCGAGCACGAGCGCGGCACCGACGAGTCCCGTGACCGGGAGGCTCACCCGGGAACGGACGAGCCCCCGGAACCGGCGGGTGAGGGGCCGGACGAGTGCGGGCGCGCAGAGTCCGACGAAGCCGATCGGGCCGGCGAGCGTGACCGCCGCGGCGGAGAGCAGGGTCGCGACCACGACGGTGGTGACCCGGGTCCCGCGCACGGGGACCCCCAGTCCCCGGGCGGCGTCGTCGCCCAGTGCCAGGGCGTCGATGCGGCGGGCGAGGAGCATCAGCCCCGCCAGGCCGGCCACCACGACCGGCGCCATCCGGACGACGGCGTCGAAACCGTTCTGGCCGACGCTTCCCTGGTTCCAGCTGTACAGGCCCTCGGTCTCCTGGGGGAAGAGGAGGAGCAACGCCTCCGTCACCGCGCTGAGTCCGAGGGCGAGCGCGGTGCCCGCCAGGACGAGCCGCACGGTGCCCTTGCCCAGTCCGGACAGGCCGAGCACGACCGCCGCGGCGGCGAGGCCGCCGACGAACGCCGCGCCGGACGAGGCGAGGAGCGGGAGGGAGACGCCGGTGACGGCGACGATCCCGAGTGCCAGGTAGGACCCGGCGTTCACGGCGAGGGTGTCCGGCGAGGCGAGCACGTTGCGGCTGACCGCCTGCAGGGCGGCGCCGGCCGTGCCGAGTGCCACGCCGACGAGGACGGCGGCCACCATCCTCGGGAGCCGGGACGCGATGACGACGGAGGAGTCCCCGGCCGCCGCGTTCCCGGTGAGCGCGTCCCAGACCTCGGACCCGCCGACGTCCGCGGTGCCCTGCGTGATGTCGACGGCGGCGAGGACCACGACCAGCAGCACGAGCGTGGCCGTCACGGCGACCGCGCCCGTCGTGGCCGCGACGGACCGGTCACGGCCGGCCACGGTCTTCTCGATGACGGCCACGGTGTGCTACTTCGTCAGCGCGTCGACGAGGGAGTCGATGTACGCCTCCATGGAGCGGGGACCACCGAACATCCAGACACCGTCGGGCAGTCGGTGCACGTCACCGGCCTTCACGAAGGGCAGCGACTTCCACACGGCGTTCTTGGCGAGCGGGCCGGCGAAGGCGTCACCGTCGGCGTCGTTCGCGACGTAGGTGAACTGGACGTCGCCGAGACCCGTGAGGCCCTCGACGTCGGTGGTGGCGAGGCCGTAGCTCTCGTCGCCCTTCACGGTCCAGGCGTTCTTCAGACCGAGCTTCTCGTTGACCGCGCCGAGGAGGGAACCGCCGGTGTAGGCGCGGACGGACACCTGGTTCGACGCGACGTAACCGTCGGCGGAGGCGATCTCGGCGCCGCCGAGGCCGGCGTCCGCGAGGGCCTTCTTCCCCTCGGCCAAGCTCGTGTCGAAGTCCTTCTTGAGGGCGGCCGACTCGGACTCCTTGCCCGTGGCCTTCGCGATGAGGTCGAGGCCCTCCGTCATCGTGCCGATCTGGTCGGCGGCGTCGGCCGACGTGATCTCGATGACGGGCGCGACCTTGCGAAGCTGCTTCACGACGGCGGGCGAGAGGTCGCTGGTGGCGACCACGAGATCGGGAGCGAGCGCCGCCACGGTGTCGATGCTCGGCTCGCCGCGGGTACCGATGTCCTTCGGGGACCCGGTGAGCGGTGCCGCGGTGTTCCACGCGGTGTAGCCCTTCACGTCCGCGACGCCCACGGGGTCCACTCCGAGCGCGACCAGGTCCTCGACGACGTTCCACTCGGTGGCGACGACCTTGGTCGCCGGGCCGTCGAGGGTCACCTTCGTGCCCTTGGCGTCGGTCAGGGTGATCTTCTCGGCGGGCTTGCCCGAAGCGGCGGAGGCGTCGTCGGAGGACGGCTCGGTGGTCCCGCAGGCGGCCAGGGAGAGGGCGGCGACGGCGACGGCGGCCGTGGTGAGGAGGTGGCGTCTCATGAGGTGGTGCTGAGCCTTTCGGATCTGGAGTGGTGGCGGCCGATCGCGCGGGTGCGCAGGCTGCCGGTGGCGGGGTCGGTGTCCACGTCGATGCGGATGCCGTAGACGTCCGAGAGAAGGCCGGGTGTGAACACGTCCTCGGGCACGCCGTCGGCGACGACGCGTCCCGCGTGCAGCAGCGCGACGCGGTCGGCGACGGCGGCCGCCTGGTCGAGGTCGTGGAGGACGACGCCCACGGCGATCCCGTGGTCGTCGGCGAGATCGCGGATCAGGTCGAGGAGTTCGACCTGGTAACGCAGGTCGAGATAGGTGGTCGGTTCGTCCAGGAGCAGGACGCCTGTCTCCTGCGCGAGACAGCTGGCGAGCCACACCCGTTGGAGCTGGCCACCGGAGAGCTGGTCGACGCCCCGGGCCGCGAGGTCCTCCACACCGGTGAGGCGCAGCGCCCGGTCCACGGCGGCGGTGCCACGGGGATCCGGGCGACCCCAGCGGCCCCGGTGGGGGTAGCGGCCGAAGTCGACCACGTCCCGCACGGTGAGTCCGCCCGGCGTCGACCGCGACTGCGTCAGGAGGGCCACGCGGCGCGCGAACTCGCGGGCGCCGAGCGCGAAGCCGTCCTCGGCCGCGTCCGTTCCGGCGTCGACCGTGAGCGAGCCGGTCCGCGCGCTCTGCAGCCGGGCCAGCGTGCGCAACAGGGTCGACTTCCCGCTGCCGTTGGGGCCCACGAGGGCGGTCACCTCGGCGGGCCGCAGCGTGAGGGCCGCCCCGTGGACGACATCGACGCGGCCGTACGCCACGGTCACGCCGTCGGCGGACAGCCCGTGGCCGCGCCTGGGCGGCCCGACGGCGGACACAGGGGTGCCCACAGCCGTGGAAGTGCTCTCACCAGCTCTCATGGGCATTAGGTTAGCCTGCCCTTACGTGTCTTCGAACCGCGGCCCCGGTCCCGGTAGCCGTCGGGCTCTCCCCGCAGGCACGCGCCGAGGGTGAACGCCCGGCATGCCGATCCGTGGCGACGCCGGTGCGCGTGACGTCCGCGGCGCATACGGATCGTCGGCCTCCCGGGGACAGTCCCCGGGAGGCCGACGAGGTGATCCGTGAGGCGCACGCGCCCGCGGGTGTGTCAGGGGCGGCCGGTGAGATAGCCGCCCATGGACGTGAAGTACTCGGTCGCGGGCAGTTCCCGGCCGTCCTCCGTGCGGACACGGGTGACGGCGAGGCCGTGGTTCCGGCCGGTGCGGGCGTCGGACCCGGCGACGATCACCACGCCCTCGCCCTCGCGGTAGAAGACGCGGCCCGGGGTTCCGCCGTACCTGCCCTGGGACACCACCGCGGCGAGGATCTCGACGCGCTTGCCCCGGTGGAAGGTGAAGGCGCTGGGGTACGGCTCGGACTGGGCGCGGACCAGGCGTTCGAGGTCTTCGGCCGGCCAGTTCCAGTCGATGCGGATGTCCTCGGCCGCACGCTTGTGGAAGAAGGTCGCCTGGGAGCGGTCCTGCCGGGTGAACTCCGTCTGTCCCGCGGCGATGAGGTCCAGTGCGCCGATCGTGACCGGGCCGATGAGGTCGACGGTCTTGTGGAAGAGGTCGGTCGCGGTGTCCGTGGGGCCTACCGCGACCGCCTCCTGCCGGACGATGTCGCCGGCGTCGAGTTCGTCGTTCATCATGTGCGCGGTGACGCCCACTTCGGACTCGCCGTTGATCAGTGCCCAGATCAGCGGCGAGAAGCCCGCGTACTTCGGCAGCAGGGAGTCGTGGATGTTCAGCGTGCCGTGGCGCGGGAGGCCGAAGATGCGCGGAGGTATCCAGGTCCGCCAGTTGTTGGCCACGATGATGTCCGCGTCGGCCTCCTGGAGGCGCGCGAACAACTCGTCGTCGTCCGGCCGGTTGCGGATCAGCACCGGTACGTCCCGCGCTTCGGCGAGGTCGGCGACGGAGTCGCTCCAGATCTTCTCGTACGCGTGCTCACTCCTGGGGTGTGTCACCACCAGCACCACGTCGTGCTCGGAGTCCAGGAGGGCTTGCAGGGTGCGGTGCCCCCAGGTCTGGTACCCGAACATGACGACCCGCATGTGTTCCTCCTCGGTACAGGCAATGACGAGTACCTAGTAAAGCGAGGCTTGCCTTAGTACGCAACAGGGCTGCCTGATGGCCCTGTTGGGAGGCCTTGTGTCGGGCCGGCGTGTTCCGTGCCCTATCGACAGCCGCGCGAGATGAGCTTAGGCTCACCTAAATTACGGCGGGCCACTCAGTTCGGTGTGCCCGGACTTCGGATACCCCCGCGACTTCAGGCGGCTTCCCCGCACGATCGGAGTGACATGTCTCAGGTTCAGCCTGGCGACGCACCTCAGGTCCTCGACCTCATCGGCATCGGCTTCGGTCCGTCCAACGTGGCCATGGCCATCGCGATCAGCGAGCACAACACGGACGCAGCAGCACAACAGCCCGTCTCCGCCCACTTCTTCGAGCAGCAGCCGCGCTTCGGCTGGCACCGCGGGATGCTGATCGACGACGCGACGATGCAGGTGTCCTTCCTCAAGGACCTGGTGACGCTCCGGAACCCGACCAGCGAGTTCAGCTTCCTCTGCTACCTGAAGAGCAGGGGGCGTCTGGTCGACTTCATCAACCACAAGAACCTCTTCCCCCTCAGGGTCGAGTTCCACGACTACTTCGAGTGGGCGGCGGCCAAGGTCGGCGACATGGTCTCCTACCGTCAGGAGGTCGTCGGTGTCACACCCGTCCTGAACGACGGCGGAGCCGTGGAGTACCTGGACGTGACGGTCCGTTCGGACGAAGGGCTGACGGTCCACCGGGCCCGCAACGTCGTCATCGGGACCGGGCTGCGCCCCCTCATGCCGGAAGGCGTGGAACGCGGCGACCGGGTCTGGCACAACTCCGAACTGCTGGCGAAGGTGGAGGGGCTGGAAGGTGCCTCGCCCTCCCGGTTCGTCGTCGTCGGCGCCGGACAGAGTGCCGCCGAGAACGTCGCCTACCTGCACCGACGCTTCCCCGAGGCCGAGGTCTGCGCGGTCTTCTCCCGCTACGGCTACAGCCCGGCCGACGACAGCAGCTTCGCCAACCGCATCTTCGACCCGGGTGCGGTCGACGAGTACTTCGCCGCGCCCGGCGACGTCAAGCGCAGGCTGATGGACTACCACGGGAACACCAACTACTCCGTGGTGGACATCGACCTGATCGACGACCTCTACCGGCAGATGTACCAGGAGAAGGTCCTCGGCACCGAGCGGCTGCGCTTCCTCAACGTCTCCAGGCTCGCCGCCGTCGAGGAGAAGCCGGACACGGTCCACGCCACGGTGACGAACCTCGTCACGGGGGAGGAGGCCGTCCTGGACGCCGACATCGTGGTGTTCGCCACCGGTTACAGCCCCGTCGACCCGCTCGGCCTCCTCGGTGAGGCAGCCGGAAGCTGCCTGCGCGACGAGGAGGGCCGCGTGCGCGTCGAGCGCGACTACCGCATCGCCACCGAGGCCGGCCTGAGCTGTGGCATCTATCTCCAGGGCGGCACGGAACACACGCACGGCATCACCTCGGCCCTGCTCTCCAACACCGCGATCCGGGTCGGCGAGATCCTGGACTCGCTGCTCGCCCGTGGGGTGAAGGCCACGTCCGACGAGGCCCGGCCGCTGGCGGACGCCTCCTAGGAAGTCCGGGCTCTCCCCCACGTCCCGGCTCCCGCCGCCCCCGAGTTCCGCCGGGACGGGCACGCGGCGCCCGGCCCGGTGAGCGGACCCGGCGGCGGTCCCGCGGGTGCTCCCCGACAGGAGCCGGATTCCCCAACTGCCCCTGAAGCACCAGATGATCAAAGGGATATCGTACGTCGACATGAGCACGAGCGCAGTGGAGCGCCCCGTCATCAGGGGCGCGGCAGAAGCCCGTCGAAGGCGGGCGGTGGGCCTGGGCGCGCTGGTGGCGGTCCTGGTGGCCGGAGTGGTCGCGTCCCTGGCCGTCGGCGCGCGCGCGTTGAGTCCTGCCGAGGTCTGCCACGGGCTGTTCGCCGCGCCGGACTCCGATCAGCGGCTCACCGAGATCAGGCTCATCGTGCAGACGGTGCGGGTGCCCCGGACGGTGCTCGCGGTCGTCGCGGGTATCGCCCTGGGTGTCGGCGGGGCGCTGATCCAGGGCTACACACGGAACCCGATCGCGGACACCGGCCTGCTGGGCGTGAACTCCGGTGCCTCCTTCGCCGTCGTGACGGTCATCGCCGTGTTCGGCCTCACCTCCCCGTTCCAGTACGTCTGGTTCGCGTTCCTGGGAGCCGGGGCCGCCGGCGTCGTCGTGTTCGGGCTGTCCAGCATCGGGCGGGGCGCCGGCAACCCGCTGACGCTAGCTCTGGCCGGTCAGGGGGTCACGGTGTTCCTCGCGGCGATGACCATGGCGATCGCGCTGTCGGACCTGAAGGCGCTGGACGCGCTGCGCTTCTGGAACGCCGGTTCGGTGGCCGGAGTCGGCTTCGACGTCATCGGGCCGGTCGGCGCGTTCATCGCGGTCGGGGTACTGCTCGCGCTGACCACCCTGCCGTCGCTCAACATGCTCAACCTGGGGGACGACGTGGCGCGCGGGCTGGGTGTCAACATCGCCCTGAGCCGCACCGTGGGCATCGTCGCCATCACGCTGCTGGCCGGCGCGGCGACCGCCGCATGCGGCCCCATCGCGTTCCTCGGGCTGATGGTCGCCCATGTGGCCCGCTATCTGACCGGGCCGGACTACCGCTGGCTGGTGCCGTACGCGGGTCTCCTCGGAGCCGTCGTGCTGCTGGTCTGCGACATCGTGGGGCGTCTCGTGGTGCGGCCGGGCGAGCTGGACGCGGGTGTGGTCGTCGCCCTGCTCGGCGCCCCGTTCTTCGCGGCGCTCGTCTGGCGAGGAAAGTTCAGGAGCGCATGAACGGCACGGATGTGAAGCGGCCCGTGGTGCCCGGCGTACGGCTGGGCGGCATGTCCTTCGTCTGGCGGCCCTGGCTCGTGTCCGTCACGGTACTGCTGGCCGGGGCCACCTTCCTGGTGTTCTGCGTGTCCGTCGGGGTCGGGGACTTCCCCATCGGCGTCCCACGCGTGGTCGCCACGATCTTCGGACACGGCGAGCAGGTCGACGAGTTCGTCATCATGGACCTGCGGATGCCGAGAGCCCTGGCCGGGCTCCTCGTGGGCCTCGCCCTGGGGGTCTCCGGGGCCCTCACGCAGTCCATCGCCCGCAACCCGCTGGCCAGTCCGGACATCCTGGGGATCACCGGTGGAGCGGGTGTCGTCGCGGTGTTCCTGGTGACGGCCTCGGGCGGGGCGGCCGCGGCGGTCGTCAGCACCGTGGGCCTGTCCGCGGCGGCACTCGCCGGCGGCCTCGGGGCGGGCCTGCTGGTGTACTTCCTGGCGTGGCGGCGGGGAATCGACGGATTCCGGCTCATCCTCATCGGCATCTCGGTGACCGCCGTGACCGAGGCGCTCACGACGTGGCTGCTCGCCACCGCCGACATCAGGGACGTGGCACGGGCCCAGGCATGGCTGGTCGGTTCCCTGGACAACCGTTCCTGGGACGAGGTCCGGGTGGTGTTCTGGTGCTCGCTCGTCCTCCTGGCGGTCGTGACGGCCGCCGCGTTCCAGTTCAGGCCCCTGCACCTCGGTGACGAGGTCGCCGCCGGGCTCGGCGTCCGGTTCTCGAGGGTGCGGGCGGTCCTGCTGCTGTGCGCGGTCCTGCTGGCCGCCGCGGCGGTCGGTGCCGCGGGCCCCGTCCCCTTCGTGGCCCTGGTGGCCCCACAGGTGGCGATGCGGCTGGCCCGGCACCCCACGCCACCCCTGGTGGCCTCCGGGCTGGTGGGCGCCCTGCTGCTGCTCGGCGCGGACCTGGTCGCGCGGGCGGCGCTGCCGATCACCCTTCCGGTCGGCGTGGTCACCGCGGCGATCGGTGGCCCGTTCCTTGTATATCTGCTGGTGCGGTCGAACCTCAGACAGTGACGGCGCACGGCTGGACGAAGACGACTGTACGAACCGGACGACGGGGGACCCTGTGGGCGCTCAGCACGGCACGACGAAGCATTCCGCGGCCTCGGACGAAGCGCGGCTCGCCGCCAGAGGTGTCACGGTCGGATACGGCGGACGGACCGTCATCGACGGGCTCGACGTGACGGTGCCGTCAGGGCTGATCACCACGATCATCGGCCCCAACGGCTGTGGCAAGTCCACCCTGTTGCGCACCCTGACGCGGCTGCTCAAGCCCGCCTCGGGAGCGGTCGTCCTGGACGGCGAGGACATCGCCGGGCTCAGGACCAGGGACGTGGCGAAGAAGCTCGGCCTCCTGCCGCAGGCCCCGGTCGCGCCGGAGGGCCTGACGGTGGCCGACCTGGTCGCACGCGGGCGCCACCCGCACCAGAGCTGGCTGCGGCAGTGGTCCTCGGACGACGCATCCGTCGTGGAGCGGGCCCTGGCCATGACCGGGGTGTCCGAACTGGCCGACCGTCCGGTGGACTCGTTGTCGGGAGGGCAGCGCCAGCGCGTCTGGATATCGATGACGCTTGCTCAGGGCACCGACCTGCTGCTGCTGGACGAGCCGACCACCTATCTCGACCTGGCGCACGCGATCGACGTCCTCGACCTGGTGGACGACCTGCACGAGTCCGGCCGCACCGTGGTCATGGTGCTGCACGACCTCAACCTCGCCACCCGGTACAGCGACAACCTCGTCGTCATGCGGGCGGGTTCGATCCTGGCGCAGGGGCACCCGCGCGACGTGATCACGGCCGAGCTGCTGCACGAGGCGTTCGGGCTGAACGCCAAGGTGATCGACGATCCGGTGGGGGACCGGCCGCTCATCGTGCCCATCGGGCGGACCCATGTGCAGCTCAACTGAGCTTTTCGTAAAGGAAATCGCTATAGTTAGGCTAGGCTAACCTCACTCCGCATGGATAAGGTTTGGCTGCCCTCGCACGGGGTGTAGCGGACAGCGCGAAAGCAGGGGATTGACGGATGCTCTTCCACAGATCGACGTTTCCGAAGCCGGGGCGGCGGCTGGTGGCGGCCCTCGCCGCAGTGACGCTCGGCGTCGGCCTCCTCGCGGGATGCGGTTCCGACAGCGAGGACGGGACGAGCGACAAGGCCCCCGCGGCCACGTCCGGGGCCTTTCCGGTGACCGTGGAGCACGCCTTCGGATCCACGGAGGTCACCAAGGCTCCCGAGCGGGTCGTCTCCGTCGGCTACACCGACGACCAGGCCGTCCTCGCGCTCGGCATCAAGCCGGTCGGCATGGTCGACCAGTACCCGAACCCGGCCGGCACGTCCCCCGACATCAACACGCAGTGGCCCTGGGTGAAGGACAAGTGGGGCGACACCCGCCCCGAGGTCGTGATGAGCAACGGCGACTCCGGCCCCAACTACGAGAAGATCGCAGCCCTCAGGCCCGACCTGATCATCGCGGTCTACTCCGAGATCGACCGGGCCGCCTACGACAAGCTCTCCAAGATCGCCCCGACCGTGGGCCGCACCAAGGCCGAGAAGGAGCTCTTCAGCGCCCCCTGGCAGGACAACGCGGTCCACATCGCCAAGGCGCTGGGCAAGGAGGACGAGGGCACCGCGCTGGTGAAGGGCATCCAGGAGAAGCTGGACGCCGCGGGTGAGGCGCACCCGGAGTTCGCCGACCAGACGGCGGTCGCGCTGTCCTGGTACGAGGACTCGGTCGCGCCGTTCACCACGACCGACGTACGCGGGCGGCTGGTGACGGGCATCGGCTTCAAGGGAGCGACGAAGATCGACGAGATCGCCGGCGACTCGTTCTACACCAAGCTCTCCCCCGAGCGCATGGACCTGGTCGACGTCGACCGCGTCTTCGTCATCAACGACAAGGCCGACCAGGACGCGCTCAAGAAGTTCGAGCTGTTCTCCAACCTCTCCGCCGTCAAGGCCGGAAAGGTGTCGTACATGCTCGACAGCGAGGGTCCGGCGGTCGGTGCGGCCATGTCCCAGGGCACCCTCCTGTCCCTGCCGTACGCGATCGACGAGCTCGTCAAGTCGGTCGAGCAGTGAGGCCCGTCGCCCGCGCCCGCCGTCGGCCCGGTCCGGTTCCCGAGTGAGCGGCACGGACACCCGCGTCGCCCCCGCCGCCACCCTGCGCACGGCGGCCGGAGGCGAGTCCACCCGGTGGGTCGCCGCGCGCTGCCGTGAGGTGCCCTGGCTGACGGCCGCCACCGTGTTCACCACGGTGGCGGGGGCCGCGCTCCAGGTGCTTCCGGTGCTCCTGCTGGGCCGGGTGGTCGACGGTGTGGTCGAGGGCGACGGGCGCTCGGTCCTGGTCACGACCGGGATCCTGATGGCAGCCGCCGCGCTGCTCGGCGCGGCGGCCACCGCGGTCTCGACGTACCTGATCGGACGGCTCGGCGCGGATCTCCTCGCGCAGCTGCGGGAGGCCGCCGTCCGGGCCGTGCTCGGGATGCCCAGCGCACGGATCGAGCAGGTGGGCCGCGGAGACGTGCTGTCCCGGGTCGGCGACGACGTGGCCGTGCTCTCCCGAGGCATCCGCACGGCCATCCCCACGGTCTTCTCGGCGGGCGTGCTGGTCGCCATCGCCACGGTGGGCATGTTCGGGCTCGACTGGCGACTCGGGCTGGCGGGCGCCGGAGCCCTGCCCGCCTACGCACTCGCCCTGCGCTGGTACCTGCCCCGGTCGGCCCCGCTGTACCAGCAGCAGAGGGTAGCCCAGGCGGACCGCGCACAGGCGCTGATCAGCGGCCTGAACGGGATCGACACCGTCCGGGCCTACCGCCTGGAGGGTGCCTTCCGTGAGCAGGTCACCGACAAGTCCTGGCGCGTGCGCGAGCTCGGTATCCAGGTCTTCCGGATCTTCGGCCGCTTCGTCGGCAGGGAGAACCGCGCCGAGTTCATCGGGCTGGTCCTGATCCTCGTGGTGGGCTACGTCCTGCTGGAGACCGGCGCCGCGACCCTGGGCGACGTCTCGGCGGCGCCCCTCATGTTCCACCGGCTGTTCACCCCGCTCGGCGCCATCATGTTCACCTTCGACGAGGCGCAGAAGTCCGGCGCGAGCCTCACCCGGCTGGTCGGCGTGCTGGGGGAGTCCTCCGAGCGGCGGCTGGTGGGCGACGCTCCCGTGGCCTCCGGTGGGCCCGTGCCCCACGCGGTGACGGTGGAAGGACTGACCTTCGGCTATCCCGGAGCCGAGGAACCGGTCCTACGGGACGTCAGCCTGTCGATCCCGGCCGGCGGATCGCTCGCCCTGGTGGGAGCGACGGGCGCGGGCAAGTCCACGCTGGCCGCGCTGATCGCCGGCATCGGTACCCCGCAGGCGGGATCGGTCCGTATCGGGCCGCACGACCTCGCCGGCCTGGACGAAGCGGGCGCGCGGGCGCTGGTGAGCATCCTGACGCAGGAGACGCACGTGTTCTCCGGTCCGCTCGCCGAGGACCTGAGGCTGTCCGCGCCCGCGGCGACGGACACCGAACTGATGGACGCGCTGCGCGTCGTGGGAGCCCGTCCCTGGGTCGAGGAACTCCCCGACGGGCTCGACACCACGGTCGGTGAGGGCGGCGAACGCCTGGACGTCACGAAGGTCGCCCAGATCGCCCTGGCCCGGCTGGTACTGAACCAGGCGGGGGTGGTGGTGCTCGACGAGTCGACCGCGGAGGCCGGCAGCGAGGGCGCCGCCGAGCTGGAGAAGTCCGTGCGGGCCGCGTGCTCCGGCCGGACCACGCTGTTCGTGGCGCACCGGCTCACCCAGGCGATGGCGGCGGACCGCATCGCCGTGCTGGACGCGGGACGCGTGGTGGAGCAGGGAACCCACGAGGAACTGGTCGCCCTGGGCGGCCGGTACGCGCGCCTGTGGCGCGCCTGGCGCGAGGGCAGTTAGGCACACCCTGGGTGGGAGATCCTCCCACTCTCCTACGCTGGAAGGACGACGAGTCTCCGATGACGGATCCCACTGCTCGCACCGTGCTGCTCTCCGCCGCCGGTCTGGACGACGTACGCAGGCGGACCGGGGACCACTCCGACCGTACGATCACCGAGGCGTGCGCCATCGGGCTGTCGTACTGGGCGACGGGCACCAGCCCCGACGGGATCGACCTCACCCCGTCCACCCTGTTCGCCGACGTGCTCCGGTGGGTCGGCGAGGGCGGCACCGCGCCCGCCGGCTGGGAGGTCGGGGCGGACGGCCGCAGCATCCGGGCCTCCGCGGACGTGATGCCGCCCGACGCGCAGCTCGCCCTGGACGACCTGACCGACTTCCCCGACCGGCCGTTGGGCACCATCGCCCCCGTCGGCGCGGAGGCGCGGCTCAAGGCCCTGGACGAGTGGAACGACACCGGGGCCGACCGGCTCCGCCCCACCGTCGTCGAGATGTTCCAGGAGCAGGCACGGTCGCGTCCCGACGCCGTCGCGATCGTCGACGAGCACCGGTCGCTGACGTACCGGGAGACGGCGGAGCTCTCGGCACAGCTGGCGCACCATCTGATCGAGCGCGGGCTCACCTCCGAACAGGTCGTCGGGATATCGCTGGGCCGGTCGGCGGACATGGTCGTCGGGCTGCTCGGGGTGCTGCAGGCCGGATGCGCGTTCGTCCCGCTCGACCCGGCCTGGCCCGCCGAGCGCCGGGCCGTCGTCGTCGAGGACGCCCGCATCGTGCTGCAGCTCAACGACTCGGGCGAGCACCGGGACGGCGAACCGCCCGCACTGGCCGTCGACCTCGGCGCCTGGCGGTACGCCTCCTGTCCGGCGGAGCCGACGGGCGTCACCGTCCCCGGAGCCGCCCTCGCCTATGTGATCTTCACGTCCGGCTCGACCGGCCGCCCCAAGGGCGCGATGATCCGGCACGAGGCCATCAGCGAGCGCCTGTTGTGGCAGTCGCAGGAGATCCTCGGCTTCGGCCACGACGACGCCTCCCTGTTCAAGGCACC
>Ga0164308_10000781_pt1 | contig 17240 bp, 49 predicted proteins | sample Whisoiple_246_MG_FD_109983 | JGI IMG/M metagenome (GOLD analysis project Ga0164308, IMG submission 109983) | Soil microbial communities amended with fresh organic matter from upstate New York, USA - Whitman soil sample_246_MG | ecosystem: Environmental > Terrestrial > Soil > Unclassified >...
ACACTTTTCCAGGCTCGATTGCGGACTCTGGATCCGTTTCAGAGGTTCCGTGACATCGGGAGCGACAGGCCGGCAGAATCGGTTAAAGGCATGACGAATTTTCTTGCACGAGCTAGGAGCCTATTGTAAGGCTGTAACTATGACAAATGAAGAAGAGGCTTCAGATTTAGCGGTAGTGGCAAAATTCGACAAAGAGCTCAAAGAATTATGTCAAAGACACGGGGTTTTCGTTGAGACTTCTATGTCTGGATACTCTCGAGTTTATATACTGGTTGGAAGCAGTAAGCCTGGATTGAAGAGAGATATTCATCTAGTTTACTCGGGGAGGCTTTGAGTATGACCGAAGCTGAACGTCACGGCTTGAAAAAAGGGACTCTAGTGATCGTGGTTACATCAAAAAGAACCGGTAAGCGTAGCTTGTTCCTGTATGAGACTGGAGCATCTTGGTACACTGAGATCGGTGACGAGGTTACCCGCGAGTATTGGGACGGACAGGAAAAGGTAAGTTTTTACAATGGCGACTGAAGAGAAAGATGTGTATATGGTTCTAGTCGGACCTAGCGGATCGGTATTTGTAAAGACACTCGAATACTTCAGAAACCAGGGTGGGTTTTCTCAGAAATGGGGAAAGAACTGGTCACCGATCGTAGCGACCGGCATTGAGGACGCACGCGAACTTGGATGTCTATTGCCTGGTGCCAGACCTTTCTCTATGCAGGCAAAAGAATGAGCCAGCGAGACATTGAGGAGATCAACAAAGCCTGTGGTGCTCGTCACCTGCTGAATCCAGTGCGCTGGTTGCTAAGGATTGGTTTCGTGCGTCCTTGGGTGTGTAGTGAGCCAATCCCTATTCCAGGGGCGCTAAACTGGCCTTTTGGAATCATGCCGCGCTGGATGTGGGGTCCGATTTGGAAACTAGAGCCAGTGTTCGGAGTATTTCGTTGTGGTGATACGGTTAGCGATGTTGGCACATGGCTACCTCGACGCTGGGGTTTTCGTTTTTGGATATTCGAATTCGGTCAGCGAGGTTGAATTAGTACTTGACACGATTAAGTTACTGGACTAGGTTAAACACCATGAACAAATTCAAATTCCTGTGCCTTGCGCCGTTTCTGTTTGCTTGTGGGTCAGCTTACGAGGAGGAGCCGAAGAAACCTCAGACTGCCTGTCACGAGTTCGGTGAGGCTCCAGACGTAACCACGATCAGGTCTCCGCACGGCTCGCCGCAGCTTCACCCGGATTGTGTGAAGCTAGATGAGCTGTCTCCTTTAGGGCAGGACGTCTACTGCTGTATGGGTGACGATTTCAAGAAATGGTACAGTTACTATGGAAGCTGAGCCTAACCCCTGGAAAGAATTCCTTAAGTGGCGATGCAAACTGATCCACGCTCAACGCGAGAATGGTCGATCTTGGGAGTACATCGCAGCAATGATCTCGTGTGGTGTCGCGCAGGCTGAGCGCATTTATGAGGCGACTAAAGGAAAAGATCTGGATATCGACTTTTAATATTGACACGTATAGGCTCCTATACTAGTTTTGATTCAAATGAAAACGCTAACTGCTGAAAGAATTCGAAACATCAAAGACCAGCTGTCACTCGTGAAAGCCGCGCTGGATGATATCGAGGACTACCTTTACGAGGGGGCTAATCGCGAGGCTATGCAGCGTGCTCTTGGAAATGTTTCGGCCGCTGAGCGGTTCACTGTTATGCTCAGGGGAAAGATCGAAAAAGAGATTTAGTTCTTGACTGGACTAGGGTCCTAGGCTAGGCTCATATCATGAAAACTTTCGAGATTCGAGAAGAGGGTATTAAATTCGCAACCATCGAAGCTCGCACGGTAGTGAGTGCTTTGAACAAGGCAGCTAAGCAGTACAAGCGTCGAGCGTGCGACTATAACGGTTACGTGGGGCCGGTTACGTGGGGCGCGTTCTTGCCAGGTACCGGACTTGGCGCGCTCGCCTTAAAAATAGTTCACGTTAAGTGAATCGTTGACAAGCATAGGTTCCTAGATTAGGTTAAGCGACATGGCAAACAAAGAAGTAAGTCAGGAGCTGGTCGAGAACGGTGCTCGATGGGCAAATAACATCCTGGTCGAGTTGATTAATAATCATCGCCACGCTCTGAACCCACAAGCTCAAAGGCTACTGCGCCAAGCCGTGACTATTCTTGGTGATGCGATCGTGGCAATTCGCTTTCCGGATCAACAATGAACGCTCCCGAATCCAAAGTCTCAAGCAAGTACGGCGCTCCCATGGGTCGAGGTCACAGTGCCGAGCCGCTAACGGGTAAAATCCGCATGCGTCGCGTCCGGCTAGACTCGGGCGGCTATGACAAGGGAGGCGCGTATTGGGGCATTGGAGCGCCGCTGTACTATGCCGAGGGGGATGAGGCTGGATTCGTGTACGTGCGAGGTGCGGATCGTAGATACGCTAAGTCGATTTTGCTTGAACTGGGATTCATTGCAGAGGATAGTAGGTTTTACCGATAAGGATATAACATGAACCGAATTAAGATCGATTTCGAGGGTAGCGCGGTTAACCTGGTTACTTTCATCAAAAAGAACAAGATTACTGGCACGGTTTCTGCTAGTATCGTGGTCGACGGTCCAGAGATGGATCTTCTGTCTATCCTGAGTGATCTGAAAAAGCAGGATTCGTATATCTCAGCGATCAAGCGTCACCGAGAGATTACCGGTTTCGGGCTCAAGGAATCGAAGGATTTCGTGGAAAAGCATTTGCCTAATCAGTGGCAGCGCTATAACGGGTGTTAATATGCAAACCATTCGCAAATACGAAATAAAGCTCGAAGACGAGTTTACGGTCAAAATGCCTGCCTGTGCGCGTATTCTGTGTGTTCAGACCCAGAATGGTTCTCCTAAAATATGGGCTATTGTGTGCCCTGGCTTAGAAACAGTCGAACGAAAGTTTAAGATTCGTGGTACTGGTCACAACGACGCGCGCGGTATGGAAAACGATGTATACGTTGGAACATTCCAAATTAGCGGTGGAGACCTAGTGTTTCATTTGTTCGATTGCGGGTGGTAATATGACGCTCAAGTACACAGAAGAAACCGTGCTCAGAGTCGAACACCGAGATCTGGACGCTTTTCTCGAAGAGGAGACTGGTGTTAGCGGATTCTCGGTTGTTCATGATCTGGAGCTGAGCAACGACTCTCAGGAAAGAATCAGTGTTAGCGATAAACCTGAAGAATGGGAGCGCAAATTCTTCGAAGATTTTAAGAATGGCATTGTAAACTGCGGGTGTATTTCTCCGTCAATACTGAATTGCCTATGCGAAAAAGGTAAACTGGCTCCAGGTGTTTACTTGATTATGGTTTGCTGGTAGGAAAGGTTACTGGAAATGATTAAGCTTCAGGAAAAAGACACGCTACAAGAAACCTTTGATTTCGTGGTTGGTAAGCTGCGAGAGCAAGGTAAACCGGCAATGGACGATAATGGCACTCAATGCGTATACGGGAAGCCTGGCGCAGAAAGATGTGCTATTGGCCACTTAATGCCAGTAGGCTCTAATTATAGACAGAATATTGCAGTACTTATGAAAGAAAATCTGGTAGAACGAAGCGACAATGTCGAGTTTCTTTCGGACATTCAGCTGTGCCACGATAGGTCCGCTGGTTTGTTGTCGTGGAAAAGTGATTGCGCGAGGGCACTGGTGGATATCGCAAGGTTCTATGGACTTAACCCGGATTCGGCTGAGAAATGGCTAGCACAGGAGGCGTAATGATTAAGCTTCAGGAAAAAGAAACAGCTCAAGAGACGTTCGATTTCGTGGTTACCAAGCTACGGGAGCAAGGTATTGGATCAACGATGACTGTCGGCGCGGAGACCATCTGTTCATACGGCGAGCCCGGAGGTATCAGATGCGCGATTGGTCACCTAATGGGAGACAATATATGCAGTATTCAAGGAGGCGTTCGAACCCTGTTGAGGGTTGGATTTATCGAGCAGCCTAGCCATATAGATTTGCTGATAGATATACAATCGGCACACGATAGCGCTGCGTTTCTTGAATCTAATGCGTTTCAGCTTAGGTGCGCTAATAATATGATAACTGTGGCTCAGCGACACTCGTTAGATGCGAAGCTGGCTGTAGACTGGACATATAAAGCAAAATGAAAAAGCTCAAAAAACTAAGCGAGCGCGCGATTGAGATAATGGTCGAGCGGCATAAAAACACAGCCGGTCCAAGTGATGGGTGGGGTAACCTCCACCGGTTCTATTCGACTACCGACGCTAGTGGTTACCCTGGACTTGATTACGTTAGCGAAAAAGATCTAGCTCAGGCCCTGGACGAGTACCAGGAGCAAGTCAAGGCGCGGCTCGACGCTAATGAGCAGACGGCTAACCAGGCTCTGGAAAAGGCTACTGAGGCGTTAAGGGTGGCTAAGCTGGGGCCGGATCCTCGGTTGTGTGGCGGTTGGTCGGATGGTAGGTCTTAGAAAATAAAACGCACACCGGTATCTTTTTCTCTTGCGTGCTAGGTTCCTATGAACTACAACTAAATCAAGTCAACGCGGTCAAGCCGCAGAAAAAGGAAAAGCACAATGAACCTCGCAATCACTACTTCTTTCGTCCAGGATCAGCGTCACGTTTCCAAGTCTGAGCGCTTCGTACCTGTTCAGCCGAGCCAAATCAGCGATGTTTTGGCGAACCACGGCTTGCGGCTCAATCACCTGAAAACCGGCAAGGCTCGTATCAATGAGCGGGCTCATCACCAGACCACGATCGCTCGTTACGTTGCCGACGATAGCCAGGATATCGTGAAAGCAATCGGTCAAGGTTCCACGCTCGATCTTCTGGTCAAGGCACCTCACTTGACCGGCTGCGTCGAGTTCAGGCTCGGGTTCTTTCGTGGCTCATGCGCGAACCAGTGGAACGCTGGTAAGCTCATGGCTCGTGTCAAGGTGCGACACACGGGTGATTGCCTGGACGAGATTGACCGCGCTATCCCGGCTTTGATTGAGCAACGTGCTGAAATGATCGACATGATCCGTCGCATGCAAGAACACCAGGTCAGCGCACCGGAATTGGCCGGCTTGGCACGGAATGTGGCAAATATTCGCCTCGAAGGTGTCGAGAATATCAATCAGGTTCGATTGACTGACCTGGTACAGCCTCGCCGACTCGAAGATCGTCAAACCGACCTGTTCAGCGTCGCGAACGTGCTCCAAGAGAATGCACTGCGCTATGGCATCCGGTATGGCATTAACAGCCATGACAAGCGCGGAAGGGAGACGGTTCGCCGAATGCATACGAGGCCCGTAATTGAGACCACAGGGCGAGCGGTTGACATGACCGGTTCTATTTGGGAGGCTGCCGCGGAACTGCTTAAGTAACTGGCTTAGAACTTGCTTATGCGTGGTAGTCGAAACTAGAAACGGCTACCACGCTTTTTTAATTGACAGTCGTTAGGGACCTAATGTAAGGATATAGGTATGAAAGATCGCAAAGAACAGAAGCACCCGAGTGTAACGTGGCGCGGACATACGCTTAACCAGTGGTTTGGATCCCCACGAAAAGCTGAGCTGTCAACCGAACATGGGTATGAACCGCGTCTAATCCTGTCTGTTTTTTACGATAAGGACGGTCCAAGTCATTATGAGGCACAAATCAACGGCCCATGTCATACTTGCTATGGATCTGGTAAGACAGCTGAACTGGCTCTAGAAGAGGCGCGGACTCGTGTTTTGAAACTGGCATCACTTTTGCAATAAGTATTATATTATGAACCATCTAGATATCGAGCAATTCCGTGAGATCTGTGAAGCCTTCGAGGGTGCCGGCTATGACGTTCGCGAGTACAGCGGGCGAGGCATGTACGGTAAAAAGTGCCTCGGAGTAGTCTGTGGCAATCCGCTGGTAGCTTATTGTGACGCAATTCAGGAATTTGCGAACATGAATGAGGACGCTAGCGAGGTTTCGGAATTTATCGACACGCTAGGGCATGCTCAGATGGATTCTATGGGATTGTCTTCGATCCTTTACTTTCCGCATGTTCAGTGGCAGGAGGAAACTGAGGAAACTGAGGAAACGGAAGAATAATAGTTGACAGGGTTAGGGACCTAGATTAGGTTACTGGAATGAACACAGCAAAAATCGAGTTTACTGGGACGATTGAGGAACTTGTCGCGCTTCTGGAGCAGCACAAGATCGTTGGCACGTTTAGTGCTAAGATTAAGGTGGAGGTAGGCATCACTGCTGAAGTCAGGATGATTGAAGAGCTTAAACAAGCCGGGAGCGCAATTCTTGCAATCAAGGCGCTTCGTGGTCGCACTGGAATGACTCTAAAAGATGCAAAGGAATACGTGGTTAAGCATTGTCGCGAGGCTTATCCTAACCTATACTAGCCAAATGGGGCGTACCGTTGGACGGTAACCGGTTGCGAGTTCAATTCTCGCACGCTCCACCAATGCCTGAGGATCTAACTATAGGGAAAATCAAATGAGAAATAATTTCAGTGGCGACAGAAAGTTTAGTCTTTTCAACGTGGTCTTCGTTATTGTGGCTATTATGATGGTTGTATCGGCTTTCTTTTCAATCAGGATCCTAGCAGAGACCGATTGCAGCAACGGTTTTTGGGTACGGGATGCGATGGGTATGCCGAGGTGCATCAAAAATCCTAATATTGGCGTTTTGGTGCATTAATGCCTTATGACTATAAAACATCTCTGCCAAGTGAAGCGAGGAGACACCTTACCGATCACTTGTTCGGAAAGCTCAGGGACGCGAAACTGAATATTTACGCCGATCCAGTATACGATTATGTAGCGGCCACGTCTGAGGTAGAAGGGGAATTCGCTAATAATATCCTATACGAATGTATGGAGGAGGCTAGGGCGCGCTACGAACGTGTGTATCCTAAGGAATGGGATAACGCGAACCGAAAGATGATTAGGAGGCGTCTACCGGTCTAGGACAGTATTCTGTTGACATGTAAAGGCTCCTATATTAGGTTACAATAATGAAAGCGAAAGCAGCGGACCGAATCAAACTATCCGACGGGACTATAATGACTTTAGGGGAAGCGCTTGACAGAGGGTTGATGGTGACTGGAACCGCTATTGGAAACGGGCGTAAATACGAGCTATCTTTGCACTATCTAGCGAAAGAAAAAAACGCGCCCCTATTCTGGGAAATAGGACAGAAACTATTCGAATCGCGCGGAGGGGTAGCTAATCCAGCGCACGTCAAAGCTCACTTGGATAGCAAGAAATAGAATTCTGTTGACATAAGAAATACGCTATGGTATAGTTCTTGCTATATGGTTAGCGTCAATCCAGGCGACGTGTTCGGAGATCTGACCGTCGCCTCTCCAGGTTCGAAGATGCAACGTGTTTTATGCGTATGCCGAACCTGTAACAATAAGTGCCGAGTTATCGCCTATTGTCTGATCAACGGTAAGAAAAAACGTTGCGACAAGTGCGAGGATATTCTTGACACTACCTGGAAGCCGCCTAGCAAGTGGATTAACCCGAGCGTTGACCCGCGTAATCTAGAGATAATTGCTGCAAGAAAAGCAAAGGACAAATCCGAGTATGTCAGACGGCCTCCAGAATAGTACCAGGAATATTCCAATGACAGAGGTATCCCAAGTGCTCGGCATATCTGTTCAGGGGGCTAGGAAGTGGTGCAAGAAAAATAATTGTGCTGTCAAGATCGGCGGTCGCTATTTCCTGACTAAACAGAAATTGTTGGCTAATTTCCCAGAGTTAACCGACAAGTCAGAGGACCTGGAAGATTACACAACCTATGCCCAGGTACACTAAAGGCAACTCGAAACGATACCACGGACCCCTACATAAGGTAAAGCGCGCGGTACTTAACAAGATCGAACAGACGACAAGCAGTCCGGTGCTACGATAATGAGAAACATCAAACCAGCCGATTATCCACTCAGTTCAGGTAGCTGGACGTGTTCTCAATGTGGCGAGCCTCGACTAAGGAAAGCCTACCCGTGCGAAGTATGTTACGCGGTCCTTTGCGAGGATTGTATAGGTGGCGAGCACGATAGGCCGATCGAGGGTTATACCTGTGGCGAGTCAAGAGACGTGTTTGAGCAACTGGAGAGTGACTGATGTTTAATCCGATGAATCTAGATCAGCAAGCAGTGGACGACCGAGTAAGAGCGATTGACGGTATCTGCCCCGAGGCGAGGGTAGTGTCGACGCAAGCCGAGCTAGCAGCCTGGTTTAGGTCGGTCAGTGTAGCAGCCGGAGTTATTGCGCGGACGAAAGATGCCGGAACAGTCTAGTAGCCGATACGAGCTTACTAGGCATCTACAGGGGCTAGAGTTAACGGCAGACTCCTTTGATGGTCTCCAGGCGCCAGATCTGGTTAGCAGGCGTATAGAGGCAACCAAGCGCCGCATTGAGCAAGAGGTTGACCGGCGGTGCCTGGAACTGTTCAAGCGACAGGAGCGGATCGAGAAACGGAAAGCGCTGTTAGCTCAGCTGGAAGCCGAGTTAAAGAAGCCGCTGTCGTACGATTGGCGTAACGAGCGCTGGGTGATGTATCAGGTTCCTAGGAGTTTCTATTGACTGTACCGAAAAAAAGATATGAGCTTTACCTGAACGGTAAGCTAGTCGAGCAGTATAATGGGCCGACCGATGGTGACGAGATTAAGATCGGTGACGGGTCGATTGTTTGGCCTAAGTCGAAGTACACGGAATGCGGCAACTGCGGGCGTACACTGCTAGTCGGTGAGGGTTGCGGGTTGTGTTAGAATTACGGGGCTAGTAATAGTCCTAGCCGGTTAACTGGTTCCCGGTAAAGAAAACTAGTCATGGTGCGATTGCCGGTGGAGTCGCATGTCCAAGAGACGGGATTTGCCGTATCCGCCGCCAATCTTAAGCAGTTAGACCAGACTCCGAGGAGTGTCGCTGCAAACCGTATGCGCATGGTTCACTTGTAACCGAATAGCTGCGGAGACTTAGAGCCTGCAAGTGTGGCTAGGTCAAAATCTTATGAAACAGTGCGTTATCGGGTTGCCTCATAGAGGGTTAGACCGGTTTTGGTGCTGGGTGTGTTACTATTATGAAATTCACCTGTAACAACTGCCGACCGGCTCAGTGCGAGGAAAAGTGCCTAGGATTGCTAGGGATTGCTCAGTGCTGGAAGTGTGGAGTAGATTGCTCTCAGGATCCTAAGTACGGTGTAGCGTTAGGTGGTTATTACGTTGACACTAGCGTTATTGGGCCTAAGCCGGAGTTAGCTATTGATCCGCCTACACAGGTTAGTGATTGTGTCAAGAAAGTTTACTTTGATGGTTTCCCGACCGCAGAGCAGATTGCTAGGGCTTACGAATGATTGTTTGTAATCCTGTAGTCCCTTGCCCTGACTGTGGAAGTGTGCAGTGCCCTAGGGTCAATGTGTATTCTAGTATGTTTGGGCCGTGCTGCTTTGAGATCCAAAAGGAAAAAGCTCGGTTAGCGGAACTGGAGAGTCTTAGGGCTCGTGTTCGGGAACTGGAGACTGGATTAGTATGTCAATTAGCACGCCAGCAGACCATGTTAAATTCGTAGTTGCCGGCCGAGTAGCCTTATTCGAGTCCTGGGTTAACGGCAGGATGAGAGTCTGGGAGCATCCGATAGTGCGAGTCCCAGAGATTACAGCAGAGAAAGATAGCTACATTTCGCCACATGTCACAGTACGAAACTAAGGAACCGCCTACGCGGCCCGATATCAAGAGACCAAGCAAGATGCCACCTAAGAACGATGTACAGCCTACGGACGCGGTAAACGGGAACGTGGGGTCAGTAGCGGTGTATTTGGAGGGTCAGCCGATGAGTACTGAACCGGAACCTAAGCGGGCACAGGGACGGCCTAGTAAGTTTACGCCTGAGGTTAAGTCGCAACTACTGAATTTGATTGAGGATTGTACCCCGATTAAGACTGCTTGTGCGATTGTTGGGATTGGACAGAGTACCTTTGCGACGTGGAAAGCTCAGGCCGCTACTGAGGGGGAAGAGGGTGAATTTGCCCGTTTCTTTTGCGAAGTATCACGCGCGAGAGGCATTGCGGAAAAAAACCTAATTGACCAAGCGAGGCAAGGGGACGGGCGAGAATACTCGAGGGGTCCCGCTGTCAATTCGCAATGGCTACTAGAGCGCCAGTTCGGTGCACAATACGCCCCTAGAGTCAATATGAAGCTAGAGGAAATGGGAGATATTTATCTTGACATCATCACAAGGGTATGTAGCGCAAAAGATTGCGGCTGCTACTCAGAAATCCTCGCCGCGGTCAGTTCTAGCGAGACTGGCGACGGAGCGGCTTAAGCAGTTAGAGGCTAATAAACTAAGGGTTGACAATCTAGGGTTGCTAGAATTCATTCCAAGGATTAGCCCGGACCTATTACCGCCTTATCACTTACTGCCGTTCGTGCAGTTAATAGAGAAAGCCTGCGATCCTGGAGGGTTGCGGGCCGTTCTTGCTGCTCCTCCACAGCATGGCAAAAGCCAAACACTGTTACACGGCTTATTATGGCTAGCGATTAACTACCCGAAGCTAAAGCATGCTTATGTCACTTACTCGACGGAGCGTGCTGAATACGTATCTAACCAGTTCAGAGCGCTTGCAGAGGTTGCTGGACTAGAGCCAGAGGGTAACTTAAACGGGCTTAGGCTTAAGGGTGGCAGTGAGATCCGGTTTACGTCTATCGGAGGGTCTCTAACGGGCTTTACGGTCAACGGACTACTGGTTATTGATGACCCCGTGAAAGATCGTGCGGATGCTGAAAGCCCTACGATTAGACGCAAAGCTACTGACTGGTTCGCTGACGTTGCTAAGACTCGACGTCACCCTAGGACATCGATTATCTGTATGGCCACGCGATGGCACCCCGAAGATCTTAGCGGGGAATTGCTAAAGAAAACGGACAAGCGCGGGAACCAGGTTTATCCTTACCTGAATTTCAAGGCTATCAGTGATGGGCCGGTTGACGATAATGGTATCGTTATAGGCGACCCACTAGGACGAAAGCCAGGTGTCGCGCTATTCCCTGAGTTAAAGCCTGTAGAGTTTTTCGAGGAGGATCGTATAGACGACTACTCGTGGCAATCACTCTACCAGGGCGAGCCTAGGGGACGCGGTAATACCGTGTTCAAATGGCCGGACCTTGGGAGTCCTGCTACGTTCTACACCCCGCGCTTTATCTCGGATTACGATCGGATTAGTATCGGCCTAGACTTTGCGTATACGGCTAAGACTAGCGCGGATTACTCGGCTGCAGTAGTGATCGGTGAGTATAAGGACGAGTGGCACGTCTTAGATACTCTCCGTCTGCAGGTAGAACCACGAGACTTCCGCGATCGTGTAAAGCTACTACAGGCAACCTATCCTAAGGCAACGACTACATGCTATGTAGCGGCAACGGAAAAAGGTGGTGTAGAATTCTTCCGCGATGCTGGATTAAACATCGACGGAATTGTAGCAAAGCAGGATAAGTTTATGCGAGCAGTCCCGACGGCTGCTAGTTGGAATAGTGACCGGTTCAAGCTACCGGCTAAAGCAGACTGGCTAAACGTATTCGTTAACGAGCTATGCGGTTTTACCGGAATCAAGGATAGGCATGATGATCTAGTTGATGCCTTCGCGGCTGCCCATGACGGAATGGGACCGAAACCAAGCGGTTACCGGCCCCCAGTCCACTATCGAATTGTGGGAGATATGGCCGAGATAGGGTTAGGGTAAAGGTTAGGCTATCTCCAGAAAAGCAAAGATAGCCTTTCTGGTGTGCTTGATAGCCAGCGCCTTACATACGATCTTGAAAGCGTCCCCCGTATACATGACAGCAAGCGGGTTAGCGGCCATTGCGTCCAGTATCCTTTGAGCGTGCTCTGGTACGGGTGACTCGTCTAGTTCGTTCCTAGGAGGCAGAGTATACTTTCCCGGGTTAGCGTCAACCGCGATCACTAGGGCCGCATGATAAGCTTGACTAAATAGAGCGAACTTTTCTTGGTTCATGTTCTAATCCTTTGCAGGTTTCGTGCCTATCTAACACCCAAAGCCCCGGCCCTAGTGATAGGGTGCGGGGCTGGACGTGTTTCTGGTGGGCGGTTAGTAGTCCTGGAGCATATCCGCGAACTTGTTCAAGTCATCGCCTAGAAGCTTGTGGAGCTTGACCGAGATACGTTGACAAGCATTGTAGATTGCCTCAGCCTTGCGTGAGTCCGTATCATAGCCGAAGTCTGCACACCAGTTCTCAAACGAGTTTACGGCCGATTGCGTGTCACTAATCAGACAATGCAGCACATCCGGAGCATTGACCTCACCGATCGCGGAACCAGTGTAAAACGGGACGGTCATTTGCCGACCCTGGTAGCGCAGGGTTACCTTCCACGCATGGCTGCCACTAGGGAAGTTTTCCGGGATAGGGTCATTGGTCATGACCGCGCTAAACCTAATCCCAGCGTCGAATAGCTTGCCGATAATAATGCTGTTTGCCATGGTAGATTCCTAATGCAGATTACATGCCAACAATGGCAGCGCGGATATTGGTAACGTTATAGCGATAGCCGTCGGGGGTCGACTCTATTCCGGCCTGCCTCAATTGGTCAAGAATATTCGCCGCAATCTCTGCCCGGGTTAACCGGCGAATGATGCCGCGTTGGATCTCGCGATTGGCCATGGCGTAAAGGCTTTCATCGTTACCAATCCACAGGCTAACATTCCAGTGTGCGCGATTCTTGTGGCCGTTGTATGTTTTTGACATTGTGGTTAATCCTAATGCAGATTGTATGCCAGTGGTACCTATTGAGCGCTTGAGACTAGCTTAAGCGCCCTAAGGTATCACTCGCTGTCGTCGGCTGGACACTCGCCAGCATGCTCGGAGATATCGCAGTACTGAGCACCGGCATTGCCGGGGTTCTCGAATACGTGACGACCTTCCGTGGCTAGGTTAGCTCTCATTCGAGCCGGTTCTCCGTCCTCTAGTTGATCGTGGAATACCCACATAATAGAATCAATCGCCTGGTCAACCGTTTCAGTAAAGTGCGGGCCGTAATCATACAGGCACCCGAACATCCCCGAACCGTAACAGTAGTGCTTCGGGGTCGCTTTCTTTATTCTAGTGGCGCATTGTGGGAAATGACCTTGAGTAGCACCGCAATCTTTACACTTGTTCATGATAGGATCCTTAATGCTAGTTCCGTGCCAATCACTTACAGGCTTGCAGATTGAACACGGCAATGTGTCGCCATGAAAGCCACGGTTCGGCCGCAATCTCTTCGGTAGTATACAGGTCAGTTAGGCCAGGCTCGTTAGTGCAGACCCAAGTCCCTTCTTTACAGTTCCGGCACTCGCAAGCCTGAACAATCCAGCGATCCATTCCAGCATGCCCGGTAACCTGACCCGTCGAGCGCAGGAACTTACCGGTTAACTTGACCTTGGAGCCGACCGTGAATGACTTGCTTTTCATGATTGAATCCTAATGCAGGTTACGTGCCAGTTTACTTGTCGCGGGAATCAAAAACTAGCTCGCCATCGCGAGACATAACGAATACGTAACTCCCCTCGAAAGTGAGAGACTTGAGCATAGCCAGGGCAAGCTTGACGGCCTCGGCTTCATTGTCCGAGCCGGTCGCCTCGCATACACGCGAATCAGAATAGCAGCCTTGCACAATATAGTCGGGGTCGTCGAATGAGCTGATTTCCATTTGATTATTCCTTAGCAATTAGCGTGCCAGTTATCAGACTACGCGATCGAAAGCGTGTCGAGCTTTACGGTAAGAGTCTTTAGCGCGTGCGAGATCATGGCAACATGAGTGGCCAGCTGGCTCATCTGCCTCGTAATCCCAGTGCGAGCAGTTATCCCGAGCTAGTTCTAGTTCGCGTCGTGCGCTGGCTAGTTGAATCTGCGGACTGTGTTTCATGCCTTACCCTATTGCAGTTCTCGTGCCAAAACTATGTCGGCTATATAACCATGCCTCTGGCACGCGAAACCATAGGCGGACAGACGATAAACCCATCTGCCATGCCCACATTGGGCGCAGACCAAACGGTTAAAACATGACATTGAGATCATGCCCTTTCGATTATTCGAGCTTTTTCTATGATCGTCGTGTCGCGGTTTTGGGTGATACTCGGTTTAATCGACGTTTCGCTATGACAGGCTATGCGGCCGACTATTGGCAGATGTAGTTAGACCAATCATAAAGGCCAGGATCATCAATGCCACACTGTGCTAGGCAATCGACCATTGCTTGTTCGGACATTACCTCAGCCACGGGATATGGCTCTGCACCGGCCCATTCCCGAGGCGTAGCAGCCTGATAGACGGCCTCGGAGTACTCGAAGCATCTAGACTCCTGACCTGTCATCGGACGCGCAAAGCAGAGGTCTGGAATCGCGAATAGGATTAGACCGACCCCGATCGCAACGTGGTGAATGCGAATCATCGGCCGGACTCTGCTAGGGCTTGAGCCTGGAACAATGCCGCAATCTCTAGTTGCGTAGCGGCTGTGCTTAGTGCGTCCAGTGCTAGGATTAGGTGCGCATTAGCAAGCGGGGATAGTCCCGCCTCGCAATCTGATAGGAGCACTTGCCGTCGAGCCTTGCGTATCTCTTCTACTAAAAGTTCTAGAGTCATAACGCCCCAAAGCCCGAAACCAGTTAAGGTTAGCGGGCCGGGGATGGGTGGGGGTTAGTTTACCACTTCAGATCTTCGGGTAACTCCGAGTAGATACTTTCGCAGATATGCTCATAGATTCCGGCCGCTTGGATGTCTCCCTTTTCGCGACAGACCATAGCCGTAGCCTTATTCGAGGCGTAACCAGCGAGTGAGCCGCAAAGTGTGGTATATCCCTCGCGTTTATCGCCGATTAGCTCTAGAGCATCCTTGCGTGCAGGCCTACGATACTTGATCCAAAACGCCATTAGATCAGAGCTAGTCATCGCGTCAAGATTCGGAATTGTGTTCATATTTTAATCCTTAGCAGGATCCGTGCCAATCACTCGTCAAAACCCATGCCGCGGTACTCTTTAGCGATCGGACCACATGCATCGCGGAACCGATCAACGTCGAAACGAGGGTTATCTCCAGCGAACAGACACACGAAAGCTTCGCGGGTTTGCCATGCACACAGAGGGGCGAGCGTGCCGGTTTTGATTCCCTGAACGATAGCAGCTGCGCGAATGTAATCTTTTTTGGTCATTGTGCTTATTCCCTTAGCAGGATCCGTGCCAATCAATTAGACGTATTCTTGCCATCCGCCAGGGACACGCTTCTGGACGTATCCGCCGGGATACTGGACTAGTGCATAATATGCGAGCCCTAGTGTGTGAAATTCACCGCGTGGAACCCCGTTCTTATCGCAGATTCGATATTTTTTCATAACTCACCTATTAGCACAATCCGTGCCAATCAATCCCAGCGAATAACCGAACCCGCGCCCGGCCGTCCACCCTGCTCTAGCTCAGTGACAGACAGCGAGTGATAAACGACAGGCTTAGCACTGGCCTTAGGAGCCGCAAAGCGAGCCTTTGCGGGGGGAGCGGCAGTAACTGTCAACTCGTCGCATTCAATGAGGCTAGCACGGTCCTGAGCGATGACAGCTACCTCGGACTCGAAGCGTGCAGGCTTCGAGAATGAATCGCTGGCAACGGCCGATGCTAGGGGAGCCACGATAGCAGCACAGAGAAGCGACGCGATAACAGACAGACGGATAAAGCTTTTCATTGTGATTGATTCCTTAGGTGTGGAGTGCAGTGCTACCCGGTACGGCTAACGACTAGGAACCTAGTGCATTAGCCGTGCCAGACATCAATACTCGATGCGAGCTGAACGGTAGAAGCCAAAGATGTTAGGAGTATTCCACTCGAGCAGGCGGGAAAGTTCGGACTCGTTAATCTCGCCACGATCGAAACGCGCTAACAGTGAATTAATTCGGTTGAACATGGCAATCCTTATTGCAGTTACTGTGCCAAGGTTTCAGCGATAACCGATCATAACCCGGGTAGCCTTACCGTCACCATCGGTAATAGTGACAATGGTGTAGCGCGTCAAGTAGGTTGGTTTTCCGCCTTCCTTAGTGGGAGCGCAGATACCAAGCTTCGAGCCTGCGCTAGTGGTAGCTTCGGAGAACTGTTCACAAGTCTTCGGTCGATTCGGCTTAGCAGCCATGGCAGCCGAAGCACCGGTTAGCGTAACGATTGCGAGCGCGATAGCAGAGATAGTTTTAAACATTGTGTTATTCCTTATTGCAGATTGCGTGCCAAGTATCAGAGAGTGACGCAACCGCCGGTAAACTGACAGACAGGCAACCAAGCCTCGCCATCGATTGCGATTAGTTCGTTCAGTGATTCGGACTGGTATTCGCAATCCGCAATGGTGTTCTCATGTACCATATCCGCGCTCTCGTAATCAATTGCGACCGCGATTGCGTAGTTAGTGTCGGCCGTCTCCTCGCAAGCTGTCTTAGCGCTGGCAGCCGAAGCAAGGGTCAAGAGAAGCACGGAAACGGAAGCGGTAACGATTGCTTTGAACATGGTAATCCTTAATGCAGTATGCGTGCCAAGTATCAGTAACCGAGCCAATCGCGAGCGGCTTCGATCGTCGCTGGAATAACTTCCGTAACCTCGCACTCAGTCCCGTCCGCATGATATTCCACGGTCCGGACAGTGATAGTCTTATCAGTGAATGATTCCACAGTGGCGGAACCGAAACCCACATCGTGGCGATTGAGGAAAGCGACAATCTTGGAAGTGTTCATGCTAATACTTAATGCACGATACGTGCCACTGTGCCCACGATAGCCGCCCAAAGTGCAAGCGACGGGACTAGAGCGAATACGAAACCACGGATCATGATTGAGCGCCTTTCAATGCAATAGCTTTCCACGCCTCGAAAGCGCCTGCAACGCGGTAGTTTGCAAGCCGGAAAGCTTCGGGGGTTACGGCCTCGTCTCGTGCGCGTCGAGCGTGGTAGATTTCGAGGCTTAGCTTCTGTAGTGCGTTCATGCTTTGGGATAATGCATGACCCGTGCCAGCGTGTAACCTTATGCGAAGTCTAGGAAGTAGTCCCCGTCAAAGAGTGGAGCTATGACAGTACGATCATGGTCCGCCTGCGATTCGAGTTCTAGCGGGGTAAATGCTACGACATTCGAGTCATGGGTTTCGACCGATTTCAATATCTCGGCTTGTTTCGCTATGACAACGGTGTCCTGTGGCATAAGGCCACACAATGCAGACACGTAAGATTCCAGTGACAACGATTGCAATTCTAG
>Ga0164308_10000782_pt1 | contig 17238 bp, 16 predicted proteins | sample Whisoiple_246_MG_FD_109983 | JGI IMG/M metagenome (GOLD analysis project Ga0164308, IMG submission 109983) | Soil microbial communities amended with fresh organic matter from upstate New York, USA - Whitman soil sample_246_MG | ecosystem: Environmental > Terrestrial > Soil > Unclassified >...
CCACGCTGAGAGGAGGTCGTCGTACCGCGTGCCACTCGACCCCGTCGTCGTCCCGGTCGCCAAGAGGCCACCGCCGGTCTCGAAGTAGGCGTGGAACGGGAAGGTGGCGGGCACGTAGCGAACCGCAGCGTAGGCCCCGACGCCCACCGGATTGAGCGAGCCGGCATCGGGGACAGCGAGCTCGGCAAACATCAAGGACAGGTTGGCGGACGCTTCGAAGTCGAGCGTGCTGACGACGGGAGGCCGGGGCTTTTGCGCTTCTTCGTCCGCTGCGCCCTCCGCGCCAGCGGCGGTCGGCCAAAGAAGCGACAAGGCGCCGATCAGGGCGGCGCTCGGCGTCCAGAGGTTGAAGCGGGGCGCCATCATGGTGAAGCCGGGTCGGCCACTTCTGGCGGCACCTGACCGACCTTTTGGTAGAGATACATCAAAAGACCGGTGCGCGACGTGATGGCGCCATCCGGGTTGGCCGAGCGCAAGAACTGCTCGATGAAGTTCTCGTCGTTCAGGGTCCAGTAGATGGTCCGGGCCCCCGCCGCCCGCACCTTCTCCACGTCGTCCGTACGTGGCCCCCCGGTCCAGGTTGGTCCCCAGACGATGCAGCCGAGACTCACCACCAGATCGGGGTCGTATTCCACCAGGCAGGGCGGCATTTCGTCCGCATCGGCGGCCACCTCCAGCCATTCTTGGGTGACCGAGTCTTTCGTCAGCGCGACGACCGCCCGAAAACTGCGGCCAGCCTCCGCGGCCCGTTCGTTGATGGCGAGCGCGAGCTCGATGGCGGGGGCCACCGCTTCCGGCACCTTCATGTCCAGGTAGACGAAGTCCATCAAGGTGTTGTCGAGCAGAAGGTCGAGGGCCTGCTCGAGCGTCGGGATCTTCTCGCCATGGGCCAGTCGGCAGTTGGCCTCGACCTGATCGAACGTCTGGGCGTCGACGCCTCCCTGGCAGAAGACGCCTCTCGTCGAGCTCGAATTGAACGCCGGATCGTGAAAGAGGATGGGCACGCCGTCGCCGGTTGCGCGGACGTCGACTTCCATCGCGGTTGCTCCGTAGCGCTCGGAGAGGAGGATCGTCTCCAGCGTGTTCGGCGAGACCCCGCACGAATCGCTGGGCTCGCAGGCGCCGTGATGTGCGACGGAGAAAAAGCGACCGCGGTAGGGGATGAGCGGCGCGTCGTAGCGGAGCTCGAGGGGGCTCTCGGGCGACCGGCTGCCCGTACCCCAGGCCCCCGCGAACACCAGCGGCCGCTGCGTGGCTCCTCCCGCGCACAAATCGCGAGCGGCTTCTTCATCCTCGAGCTCTAGCCTGACGAGCCCGACGTCGCGCCCGCGCGGGTAGCGCCAGTGGCCCTCCAGAACCAGGCGGTCGTCCGGCAGGCAAGCACCTTCGAGGGCCACCACGGCGGCCTCCTTGCCGGACGACAGCGTGATGGTGCCCTTGCCGGTCGTGAGCACGACGTCCGGTCCGAGCAGACTCGTGCCCTGGTCGAGCACAAAGCGACCCTCGAGCCCGACGTGGCCCGACTGCGGCAAAGACGGGCCGAGCCGCAGAAGTCCCCCATCGGCGAAGGCCGGGATGGGCGCTTCGCCGGCCGCATCGCAGCCCAAGCAGAGGGCCAGCGCCACAGCTACGCCGAGGGCGAACGGCTTAGAACTCATAACCCCCCACGACGCGCGGGTAGTAGTCGTAGTACGAGGTGTCCGGAAAGAGCAGCCAGTTCTGGTAGCTGGCGGTCGAGCCCATCATGACCAGGCCGGCGTACCAAAGGCGGTCATTTTTCATCAGGTTCTCCATGATGAGCGCGATGTTCCAGTTGGCGAGAGGCGGCGGCGTGGCCAGCGTGCTGGTCGCATCACCGAGCGTCGTCACGTACGGCCCGGCGAAGACGAGCTCGCCGCGAACCGACCAGCGCAAGCTGCCGCTGGGCCAGCTCAGGCCGACGAGCGGCCTGAACTCCGGTGCGATGACCCTCGACTCGAACCCGAAGCTGCCGAGCATGCCCACGAAGGCGCCCGCCTGAAATTGCGCGATGCCGGCGAGCTCGCCGAACACGGGAAACGACCAGGAAAGGCCCAGGTCGAGCTCGTTGATGGCCAGGATGGTGTTGAGGTGACCCACGGCGGACCAGCCCTTTCCGAGGCCGAAGCGACCATCGAGGGTGAACTGAGGCACCCGCAAGGAAGCTCCCGCCGCAGCGCGAGGATCCATGGCGTCGACGAGGCCGCCGACTGCGACCGAGACTTGGCTCTCGATGCCGCGCCCGGCAGCGAAGACGCTGTCTCGTGGTGGCGGGGCACCATTCACAGGCGGCGAGCCCAGCAAGACCCCAGCTAGGGCGACGACGACGGCCAAGGCCTGGCCTCCCCCGGCTATCACGAACCCTCACATCCCACGGCGCACAGCCAAAAACAAGCTAAGCTCGCCACCCTGCCTTGACCCTCCGCATCGTGCAACTCACGGACCTGCACCTTGGTCCCCGGCTGGGCGACGCGCGCTGGGTCAGGTTCGACGCGCTCCTTGCCAGTCTGCCGAGACTCGTGGGCGACTTCGACCGTCTGGTGCTCAGCGGCGATCTCGCCAAGCGCGGCCAATTGGTCGTCTACGAGGCACTGCGCGCTCGACTCGAGCCGTGGCTGCCGAAGGTGCGACTGATTCCCGGCAATCACGACAGCTCCCGCGCGGTCCGCCAGGTTTTCGCCGATCGCCTGCTCGCGCTCGCCCCAGCTGCGAACTTCTTGGAAGACCTGGGCGGGGTCCGCCTGATCGGCCTCGACAGCTCCCGTCCCTGGCGCATCAGCGGTGCCCTCGGCCCTGAGCAGCTGACGTGGCTCTCGGGTGCGCTCGAGGCCTCGCCGCCGGCGCTCGTCTTTTTGCATCACCCGCCGGTCCGCGTCGGCACGTGGTGGCTCGACAAGGACCGCTTGCGGGACGGTGGCGCACTGGCGAAGGTTCTTCGCGATCGCGGAGTGCTCGGACTCTTCTGCGGGCACGTGCATCAGGAGTGGGCAGGGCAGCTCGGCAGCGTGCCGGTGTGGACGACCCCTTCGACCGCTTACCAGTTCAAGCCCGGCTCACTCATCCCGCAGCGGGAGCGGAAGGATCCGGGCTTGCGCCTGATCGAGGTCGCCCAGGGCGCGCTCCGCACCGCCGTCCTGCGTCACTCCCAATAGGCCGCTACTCCTTGGCGTGGGACCGCGGCCAGAGGCCAAAGAGCAGCTTGAACACTTGGGCCACGGGTCCGCCGAAGATCGAGGCGAGCTGGTGAATGACCTGCCCCAATTGCTTCGTTTCGCGCATGAACTCACGGACCTCCTGCCGGGCTTCGTCGAAGTCGGCGCTGAGCCCGTCGGTGGCCATTTCGGTGATCTCCCGCGCCAGGAGTTCTTCCTCCGAGGGAGGAACCTCCGCGAGTCCCTTGGCGAAGAGCAATGCGCCGACGAGGAGATCGAGCAGACCGAGCACGAGGCCCGCCTTCGCGTGGCTCAGGTGTTCCTGCAGCGCGGCCAGGGCTGCATAGTTGAGTGCAGCCAGGGCCAGGAGCGTGAAGACGAGCCCGACCGCAACGACGACGAGCTTCTGCACGCTGCGCCTCAGCTGCGCTCGGATGACGGCTGCCTGGGCCCGGCCCAGTACCTGAAGCTTCTTGAGCGTGTCGTTCACCGCCCCAGCTTCCCGGCGACGAAGCCAGCGACGAAGGCGGCGATGAGTGCGCGCGGCTTGGAGTCCTGAATGTCCTGACCGATGCCGCCCAAATACTTCGCGAGTAGGTCGAACAGCTGAGGCGCGTGCAGTTCTTCGGCGATTCGCCGCACCTCGTCGAGCGCCGAGGGACTCTCGGTCTCTGGCCGCTCGGCTGGCGCTGTCTGCTCATCGAAGCGCTTCGTCATGTGCTCGACTTGCGCTCGAAGGGCTTCGAGCTCGGCTTTCAGCTTGGGATCGGGCATGCCTGCGATGGCCATTTTCGCAGCGGCCGATCGGCGCGGGCCAACTTCAGCGTCGGGCGAACTGGCGCAGGCGGCCGAGATTGGGGACCCTGCGAGCCATGACGGAGACAGCCTTCCAGGTTCCGGTCGCTTTCGACTACGTCGCGACCTTCGCCTGGGCCGCGAGTGGTTCCATCGTCGCCATCCGCAAGCGCTTCGATATCACCGGTTTGTTCGTGGTGTCCTTGCTGGCGGCGATCGGCGGAGGCCTCTTGCGTGACGCCCTGTTTCTCAACCGCATGCCGGTGTTCCTGCTCGATCCCGCCTATCTGTCGCTGATCGCGGCCGCAACCATCGTGACGGCGGTGTTTGCGCGGTATCTGCGCAACCTGGTCGGACCCGACACCGTTCAGAAAACCGTCGACTACATCGACGCCCTCGGCACGCCGGCCTTTGCGGTGTTCGGCATGCAGCTCGCCGAAAACGCTGGGCTGCCTGCGAGCGCGGTCGTCTTCGTCGGCGTCGTCAATGGCGTGGCCGGAGGCCTATTGCGCGACATCGTGGTGCGGGCCGTGCCAGCGCTCCTCAGACCGGGGCAGTTCGCCTCACTCACACTGCTCGCCGCCTGCGGGGTCTACCTAGGGCTGACTCTGCAAGCAGGCATGGTGCCCAAGCACGTCGCTTGGATCACCGTAGGCCTGTTCTTCGTCATCCGGGTGCTCACCATCCATTTCAACTGGCGCACGCGCTCGGTGTGGGAAGGGCCGTAACCACTACTCCCACTCGATGGTCGCCGGGGGCTTGCTCGAAATGTCGTAGGCGACGCGGTTGATGCCGCGCACTTCGTTGATGATGCGGGTCGAGATGCGGCCGAGCACCTCGTGAGGGATGTGCGCGAAGTCGGCCGTCATGCCGTCCGAGGAGGTCACGGCGCGCACGACGCAGGCTTCCTCGTAGGTGCGATCATCGCCCATCACGCCCACGCTGCGCACGGGCAAGAGCACGACGAAGGCCTGCCAGATGCTGTCGTACAAGCCGGCCGCCCGGATCTCTTCGTCCATGATCGCGTCGGCCTCGCGCAGCGTCGCCAAGCGCTCGTCCGTCAGCGGGCCAAGACAGCGCACCGCCAGGCCGGGCCCCGGGAACGGATGGCGATAGAGCACATCGTGGGGCATGCCGAGCGACTCGCCAGCAGCCCGGACCTCGTCCTTGAAGAGCTCGCGCAAGGGCTCGATCAGCTTGAGATTCATCTTTTCCGGCAGGCCGCCCACGTTGTGATGGCTCTTGATGACGGCGCTCGGGCCGCGAACGCTCACGCTCTCGATGACGTCGGGGTAGAGCGTGCCTTGTACGAGGTATTTGGCGTTTTCGATCTTCTTCGCCTCGGCGTCGAAGACCTCGATGAACACGCGGCCGATGATTTTTCGCTTCTGCTCGGGGTCGGTCACGCCGCTCAAGGCATCCAGGAAGCGCCGACGCGCGTCGACGGCGATCAAATTGAGGTGAAAACTGCGCTCCATCATGCGCACGACGGCTTCGAACTCGTTTTTGCGCAGGAGGCCATTGTCCACGAAGATGCAGACCAATCGGTCGCCCAGCGCCTTGTGGCAGAGCACGGCCGCTACCGAGGAGTCGACGCCACCGGAGAGTCCACAGATGGCCCGCTCATTTTTCCCCACCTTGGCGGAGATCCTGGCGACGGCCTCGTCGACGAAGGAGCCGGGGGTGAAGTTGGGGGAGAGCTCAGCCACCTCGAACAGGAACGAGCGAATGATTTCCGCGCCGCGCGGCGTGTGGGCCACTTCGGGATGGAACTGGATGCCGTAGAGGCGGCGCGCTGGATCCGCGATTCCGGAGAGCGGAGCGCCGGGGCTGGTCCCGATGCGCTGGAAGCCAGTGGGCAGGGCAGTGAGGCGGTCGCCGTGGCTCATCCAGACTTGGATCTTCTCGCCTGCGGTAAAGGAGGCGAAGATGCCCACCGGCTGCTCGATGGTCAGCTCTGAGCGGCCGTATTCTCGCTGGGGATCGGGTTCCACCTGGCCACCCAGCTGGTGGGCCATCAGCTGCTCGCCGTAGCAGATGCCGAGCACCGGCAAGCCGAGCTCCAGGATCTTGGGGTCGCTCTTGGGTGAGCTTTCGCCGTAGACGCTATCGGGGCCACCGCTCAAGATGAGGGCCTTCGGTCCGAGGGCGCGCAGTGCCTCGATGCTCAGCGTGCACGGGTGGATCTCACAGTACACGTGGCTCTCGCGCACACGGCGGGCGATGAGCTGGGTGAATTGGGATCCGTAGTCCAAAATGACCACGGTATTGTCCGTGAAGCTCGACATGCGCCGGCTTATAGCGAAAACCGCCCGCCGCCAGCCCAGGCGCGAAAACTAGCCTCTTTTGGCCTATTCGGCGCGCACGTCGACTCGGACCACGCGGTGCTGCTCTGCCCCGAGCTGGGCTCCCAAGGCGCGCAGGTTCGCCTCGGTGGGGGGCGGCGGGAGCTCCCCCAGCCACAGCTCCACGATGCGGCCCCGTGGCCCGCGCTCCGCCAGCGCGCGTCGGCGCGCGTCCTCGCTTCGGGCGAGCTCGACGTCCGCCTTTGGAACGCCGGCGCGGAGCGCTGCCAAGATGCCCCGCACCTGCGCCAGCGCGCGGTCGCGATCCGGCTTGGGCGCTCGGACTTCGACGAGCAAGGCGGCCCCGAAGACACCGGGCAAGAACCGAGCTCGCGCCGTCTGGGCCAGCCCGGAGGCCATCAGGCCCCGGTCGAGATAGCCGCCCTCACGGTTGAGCAGGAACTCGAGCGCGTAGCCGCTGGTCAGGCTGGTTGCGACGGGCACGCCCACGAAGGCGCCGGGCGCGACGTGGGCATCGACGCTGCTGAGCGTCCAGGCGCCAGGGCCTTCCAGCTCGGGGCCCTCTGCCGGGCACGGCAGGACGTCCGTGCGGTGAGGGGCCAGCAGTCGGCCGAGCTCGGCGCGGGCAAAGGTGGGCTCCGAATCTGCTGTACTGGCGAGGTAGGCCGCCCGCAGGGGCTCTCGGCTCAGGGCGTAGCGGGCGCGGTTGACGTCGAGCGTGGAGAGCACCGCCACCTCGCGTTCGAGTCCCCGCGCGTCGAGCGTGGAAGGCCGTTCGCCCGACAGGCTGCGGATCAGACGATCGAGCCCCGGATCACTGCCGATGACACCGAGCTCCGCCGAGCGAGCGGCCGCAATAGCGCGCCCATCGAGGCTCGCGAGGCTCAAGGCGTGCACGCTGGCGCGAGCCAGCCGCCGCGCGAGCTCGGCAGGGGTTTCGCTCGGCTCGGGTACGGCGTGCGCCAAAAGCCCCATCGCCGTTTTTTTTTTTCATGATTCGGCCACCACCGAGAAGGCGCCATCGAAGGCGCGCGCCGCGCTCTCCAGCGCGAGCGCCCGCAGGCCGGCATCCTGTTCCGCCTCGGGCCCGGTACCGCAAGGGCTCGCCAAGAGCAGCCACGATTCCGGCTGTCCGTACTCGCCGCGAGACGACAGCGGAATCTCACGCTTGTTCCAGGCCGCCTCGGTCGCGCGCAAGAGCCCCGCGAGCTCGGTGGTCCTAAGGTGCGTGGTTTCTGGCACTACGGCCTCGACCACGGTGACAGCGGTTGCGTCCACGCTGGGGGCGCTGACCGCGGTCCAGGCAGCCAGGCTGGCCGCTTCGAGGGCATCTTCTGGGGCCAGGAGCGCCGAAACGGACGGATCGTCCGGCCTTGCCTCCAGGGCACGGAGGAGCTCCTGCTCGATGACGAGGGTCGCCGCGGCCAGGGTGTCGATCGTCGGTGCGAGGGGTCCCTCCCGCACGAGCCCGAGCGAGAGGCAGGCTCCCCGAGGGCGGAGTGCCACGGACACCGGCCCCGGGGAGAGCTCGGGGTCGAGCGCCATGATGCGGCTGAAGACCGGGTGATCCTCCCGCATCAGGGCCTGGCCGGCCCCCAGCGCTCGAGCCTGATCGGGCACCCGCAAGGCGACCTCGAGCTCGAAGAGACCGGTGCTGGTCCGCACCGCGACCTGATCTTCCGCAGGCCAGACCTCGCTCGGCGCGTGTCCTTCGGGCCATTTGCCCCGGTGGTGCTCCGCGACTTCATCGAGCAAGGCGGGGGGGCCGAGCACCGAGAGACCAATCCGACCCGAGCGCACGGAAGCTCGGCGGATCTGTTCGAGCTCAGCAGCGGTCGGGGCTCGCTCGACCGCCAGGCCGCGCGTCCCTTCGGCGCCGAACTCGGCGGCGCAGGCGGCCGTGAGCGACGGGCTCTGCGCGACGTCGGCCGCAGCGCGCAGGCGACTCGGCAGGTGGGCGGCGGCGATTTCACCCGGCGAAACGGGCTCAATCAGGGCCTGTCGTAACGCGTCCAGGAGAAGCGCCCCATCGGCCGGGCGGCGGACTTCGAACGCGAGGACAAAGCCGATGCCGTGGACTTGGACGTCGCTGGGCGCGTGACCGGCCGCGCGCAGGCGATGTGAGGAGAGCTCCGCGAGCAGGAGTGCGCCCCGACTCCCCCCGCTGGTGAAGACGGCAGCCGCCAGGGCCCCATGAGGATCACCCTCGCGGTGGATCAAACGCAGGGTCGGCCGGTCGGGATGGGCGAGCGAGCGGATTCGCGGTGGGCTTGCTGGCGCAGCCGAAGTCGAACCGGTCGCTGGCTGCGCTTTGGGTCCACAAGCGGCGCAGAAGAGGCCTATTGCTAGGAGGCCCCGTGCGAGCAAGCCCGGTGCGAGCAAGCCCCGTGCGCGGGCACTCGCGTGCCATGGCCATCTTCCAGCACTTGCGAGACTCAAGGCGATTGAGCCTCGCCATAGCACGGGCCCTCGCGATCCCCGAAGGCTCCCCTCACGCAGCGCGCAGGCGGACCAGCAGCCGTTCCAGGCGGGCGGTGATCTTGTGCTTCTTCGTGTACACCGTCTTGACGCTGATCTGCATGCGCTCGGCGATGGCGTCTACGTCCAGGCCCTCGCCGAAGTAGAGCTCCACGAACTCCCGGTCGCGCTCACTGAGCTCAGCCAGGATTTCCGAAGCGAGCGCTGCGCGCTGTCGCAGGGCGACGACGTCGTAGGGGCTCGGACCCGTGGCGACGAAGCCATCCGTGTCCGTCAGCGGCTCGCACACGCGGTCGCGTTTGAGGCGGCGGAGGTAGTCGTAGGTGGTGTTGCTGGCCAAGAGGCCCAGCCAGGTGGACAGCCGGCTGCCCTTGCTCGGATCGTAGGCCCTGAGCTTCTTGTGATCGCTCGCCAAGAGCTCGGCGCAAAAGCGGGCATAGACCTCGTCGACGTCGTGCTCGCTCGTGACTCGTGAGAATCGGCCCAACACCTTGCGGATGCAGCTGATCACGACGGGGGAGTACTTGCGCGTGAACGCGCGCCACGCAGCGGCGTCCCGCACCACGAGTCGAGCCACGAGCTCGGCGTCGTCCTTGGGCTCGCCCGTACGAACTGGGCGGGCCGGGGGAGCCGAGCACCGCTCGGGCAGGGGCCGGAGCAAAGTGGTGCGCTCGGGGGCGGACGGGGCGGCGGGGCGGCTGATGACTGAACTGGGGTGCATGACGGGCTCCTCTGGACGGACGCGCCAAGCAGCGCGTCACGAACGTCAGGGATTGCAGCCGCCGTACCAGGTTAAGTCTCAAGCATTTCAGATAGTTGGAAGCGTAACAGGGCGCTCCGGCGTAACAGGGGAGCCGTCACGTGACGCGCCCCCCGGCGCGCGCCCGTGCTGGACGAGTCTACGCGGTCCAGAACGACGGCCTTCCCGGGAGGGCCTTTGCCGGATGGCGGGGCGGGGCTCAGTCGGACTTCGCGGATTTGTCGCGGAGCAGAAAGTACTCGTACTCGCGCACCAAGAGGTCGCGCGACGGGTCCGGGCCTTCGTCCTTCGCTCGCGGTAGCAAACTGACCACGGTAAACGCTGCGCGCCTCGTGATGCGGGCGGGAATGGCGCTCGGATGGCAGTGGGCGGCGCCGGCCAAGATGACGAGCTTGCGCCCCGGGTAGCGCTGCGAGAGCCAAGTAGCCGCCTGCGCCGCCATGCTTTCGTCCCACACGACCTGCGCCTGGTAGAAACGATCCATGACCTCGGCCCGCTCGTTGCCGGAGAACCGCATCCCCGGATGCAGCGTCATCATCGAGTCGAACACCGCGCGGTGGCCCGGCACCTCGAGGTCGAGCTCGGGCAGGGAACGGCGCTGATTGGGGTTGATGCCGTCGAGGCCCTTTTCTGCCACGTCGCTCGTGATGTCCTTGGGCACGCCGAACGCCACCAGGCTGCCGAAGCGCAGCAGCGCCTCGCGAAAGATGGGCTGATAGTAGGCAAACGAAAAGCCCCATTCGCTGTCGAAATGCAGTGCGTCGACCAACGCGGGCTCGGACACACCGCCTTCGACGTAGCTGCCCAGGACGGGCTGATAGGGCTGCCGGACCATTTCGAGCCCGATGCCGAGCTCGAAGCCACGCAGGGCTCGGCGATCGAAGAGCGCTTGGATCGTGCGCAGCTCGGCGAAGTGATCACCGGGGTCGTCGTGGCGTTCACCGATGCAGATCGCATCGGCCGACGCCAGGTGGGTCATCGTCGTCTCGAAGGGCAAGGTCTGGCCGTCCCCGGTGCGGTAACCGCTGAGCTCCGCCGCCGCGCGCGCAACGATGTCTTCCGGCACGGCCTCGGCGGCGGGGTCGGCGCCTGCCGTCTCATCGCCGGCCTTGGCTTCGGCCGCCTCGCGCTCATCGTCCAAGGTGCGCCCGATCGGCGCGGGGCCCTCTTGGTTCGAACCGGCACAGGCCGTCAACAGCGCCTCTGCTGCTAGACCGAAGGCGACGATGGCTGCGCGCACAGGGACCTTTTGCCTTTCCGGGGCTTCGCGGTCAATGGCTGCGCGAGACCAGCGTCTCGGGGAGTAGTCGGCTCGGGCGACCACTCGAAAGCAGCCAGAGTTGGTGCGCGGCGCGCGTGATACCGATGTGGAGCAAGTGGCGCGCTTCGTCTTCTTCCGCATAGGCGCTCTCGGTCACCTCGACCAAGACCACGTAATCGAACTCCAGGCCCTTGACCTGACGCACGTCCGTCACGTCGACGCCCGGTCGAAACGGGAAGTCTTGCTCGGCGATGCGCCGCAAAAAAGGCACGTCCGCGCGCTTGAGACCGTCGTAGAAGAGGTCGGCTTGCTCGGGGTAGCGCGCCACCACCGCGACGGACGCCTGAGGTTCACTGACCGCCAGATCGCGCAGCGCTTCACCCAGGTAGGCGACGGCGTCGCCCATGTCACCGAACTGGAACAGATCCACCGGTGAGCCGTGCCGCGTGGCCAGCGGCGCGCGCTCTGGCCGCAGAGGTCCGAGCACGTGCTGGGCAAGCTCCAGGATCTCGGCCGTCGAGCGGTAGCTGAGCTCGAGCGGTTCCACGGCCACGTGGGCGAGCCCGAGCTCGCCGAGCACCGTCCCCCAGTCGGAAAAGCCGTTATCCATGTGCAGGCGCTGCGCCGTGTCACCGGCGAGCGTGATGCTCTGCCCCCGCGACACCGTGCCGAACACGACGGCCATTTCGACGGGGCTCAAGTCCTGAGCCTCGTCCAAGAGCACGTGCTCGTACGACAGCGCCTCCTTGGTCGTCTGGCCTTTGCGCAGCGGACCGCGCGTGCGCTGGAGCAGTCGTAAGAGCAGGGTGTCGTCTTCGCGATCGAGGGTGGGCCGTTCTTCGAGCTCGAGCCCGTCGACCGCGCGGTAGTCCTCCGTATCGACCTCGCGCTCGCTCGGTTCCTGGTCCTCCCGCGACTGCTCACGGGCTGGCTCCGGGGCAGCCTGGTCTTCCTCCTCCTCTCGGTCGCCGGCCAAGGCAACGGCGCGGCTGCATTGCTTGATGCACCAGCCGAGGACGCGCTCGAACTCCTGGGGAGCGAACTGTCCGGGGCAGTGCCGATCGAGCGCCGCTCGGAGCGCCGACCGATCGGTCAGGAGGTCGGCCCAGACGTCGGCCACGCTGTCCGCCAGCTCCAGGCCTTCGGCGATGATCCGCTCGGCGGCGTGCCGGGCGGGTCCGAGGATCGCTTCCTGGTGATCGTCGATCCAAGCGCGGAGGCCGTGATAGCGGTGGCAGAGCGGCCGCTCGCCGGAACGCTCGAAGGTGACGATGCCGGGTTCCAGGTTCGGGTCCACGCTGAGCAGCTCGCGCAAGCGCCGAGCGGAGCGGCCGGCCATCTCCTCCAGGCGTTCCTCGATGATCTTGAGCATCGCGGGGTGTTTCTTGAGGCGAGTGACCGCCCCCGGGGTCTCGTCCGAGTAGATGCGGGGCAGGTCGGGCAGGGCGGTGGCGCGCAGACGGGCCGCCCAGTCCTGATAGGTGCGGATCGATACCCCGTTCAGCCCGAGGGACGGCAGAACCTGCGCAATGTAGCGCACGAGCGCCTCGTTGAAGACGACGACGAGCATGCGGTCGGGGCGAAACCGCTTGGGATCGTGGAAGGCGAGGTAGGCCAGGCGATGCAGGCCGATGGTCGTCTTGCCGCTGCCTGCGCCACCTTGAATCACGACCAGGCCGGAGTCCGGCTGGGTGATGAGCTCGAACTGGCGCGCATCGATGAGCGGGGTGATCTCGCGTAGGTGCTTGCTCTCACTGTCGCTCACTCCGCCGCCGACGCCGAGCCGGCCCCGCGAAGCCTCGGGTCTGGTCGCACTGCCCTGGCCGCCCGCGAGCTTGAGGCGTCCTTCGCTCAGGCGCTGCCAGCCAGCCGCGCGACTGTGCGCAAATTGGCCCTGCGGCGCGTGGATGCGGCGGAGCGTGCCGTCCGTGATCGTCACGCTGCGGCGGACCAGCACTTGGCCGTCGACTTCTCGCTCGCCGAAGGTCTCATTGTAGTCGTCGCCTTCTCCGTAGCGGTAGTAGAGGCGGCTGACGGGTGCGTCTCGCCAATCGACCACGCGGATCCCGCTCTGCGTGTCGAGGTAAGTGCCCCGTCCGATCAAGACCTCGCGCTGCTTGCCAGCTTCCTCGAGTACCATGCGCCCGAAGTACGGCGAACGCGGGTCGACGTAGCTCTGCTTGACGTCGGTCTGCCTCGCCTGCACGAGGGCCTGCAAGCGCTCCATCTGCTCGAGCAGCGGGGGAATGTCCTCCGTCCGCGCCGAGGACAGTTGGTCGCGCAGCGAGAGGAGCTCCTGATCGGAGTCGATGGCGGAGGCGACGCGCTTGTCGCCCTCGCGCCGGGCCAGGTGGTCGTGCAAGCGCCGCAGGCACGCCTCCTCCTCCGTCGTGATGGCGACGAGCTCGGGATCGTGGGCAGCGGCCGGGGCGGCGGTCATGCGGGTCTCCCTTGATGGCAAAATATGCGACCGAGGCAAGGCCAGGGCCCGCGCGTGCTCGTTCTCAGCCGGATGTCTCCCGAGCGAGCTGGCCGAGGAAGGCGCGGAGCCCTTCGATCACGGGATGGGGGATGCCGTGCCCGCCGCGGAAACGAACGAACTCGCTCTCGAGTCCCGCGGCCGTCAGCGCATCGGCAAGGCGCTCCGCCAGCTCGAACGGCAGCACGACATCGTCGGGGGAGTGGCTCTGAAAGACGGGCAGGCCGCGGCGCGTCGCCATCCCTCGTTTCCACTCGGACAGCGCGATGGGCATGCCGGAGAGCACGACGAGTCCCGCCAAGGGCAGGGCGCCGCGCAGCGCCCAGTCGCAGGACAACATGGCCCCTTGAGAAAAACCGCCCAGGACCAAGCGCGCCGGATCCATTCCGTGCTCGCGCTCGAGCGCCGAGAGGGCCTCGGTGAGTGCGACTCGCGCTTCACTCAGCCCCGCAGGTTCCGCGCTCGAGAGCGCATCGAGGTCCCGCCGGCGCCGCGCGTGGTCGAGCTCTTCGAAGTCGATCGGCCACCATGCCCGCGCACCGGGTGGTGCAAAGGGGCCAGTCAGAGCGTGGAGCGCGCCCGGAAAGACGAAGCGCACATCGGGCAAGGGGCCGAGTGCCGAAGCCAGCCCCACCAGATCCGTCGCCGGTGCCCCGAAGCCGTGAAGCAAGACGACCCAGAGCGGCCGTTCGCTGGCCGGAGAGGTGGGGGGCGTGATGACGGCGCTCAAAGCGCCCAACCGGACCTTCTGCATGGCCGTTGTCATAGTATAGTCGCGCCCCTCATGAACCTCGGACCGTTGCCTCGCAAAGCCGCTACTGCCGTCGTCCACTACCTGCGCCGCCACCCCGAGGAGTTTTTGCGTGCAGCCAAGAACGTCGCCGCCCTGAAGGTAGGCGTGCCCATCGCCGCCTTGCGCTTCCTGGCCGACGAGCTCGGCGGCAAGAGCGTACCAGAGGATCTGATCCTGGAGGTGCGTTCGCCGGGCCTGTTCGTCCAGGCTTCGATCGAGCTGATGCACACGCCGCTTTTGGCCTCGGGCACGCTGATCGTCGATCGCATCGAAGCCGGGCCGGATTCGCTCCTGGTCGACGTGCGCATCGCCGGCCTCGAGCTCCAAGTGACCGACCCGAACGTCGCCACCCCCGTGGCCGCGCTGCTGCGCTCGGGGTCGCTCGATGTCAGTCGCCCCGGCGACCTTCTGACCTACATGCCGAAGAAGCCGAGCTTCATTTTGGGCACGAAAGGCGACAAACTGACGCTCGACCTGTTGGCCCTACCCGCCCTAGCTCGTGATCCGGCGCGCAAGATCGTGCTCGGGGTGGCGGCACTCCTCTCGATCGAGGCCATTCAGACCGAGGACGAGCACTTGGACATCGCGCTGCGCGCCCTACCGCGGGGCGCCGCTACCGCCATCGCGGAGCTGCGGCGTCTATTCTGAGCGCGTCGTCAGACGGCGCAGGAAACCCTGGATCTCCTGGCCGACCTGCGCGGCTTCGACGTCGCGGGTGAGAATGTGGTGCGAGCGCGGGAAGACCACCAGGCGCGTGTCCGCGTCGGTCATCTGCGCCGCGGCTTTCCAGGCTCCAGCCACCGGGCACACGCGGTCCAGGGCCCCGTGCAAAAGCAGCGTGGGGCAGTGAATTCGACTGAGCTCGCGGCGCAGGCGCTCGCCAGCTCGCAGCACGCTGATCGCCGCGTGGACCGGCTGCACTTCGTAGGAGAGGTGCGTGCGCTTCGCTTCCTCGTCGCCGAGGTCGGGTCCACCGGTCTTGGGCATACCGAAGTCGGGCAGGCCGAGTCGGTCCACCAGATCGAGCGCCAGACCGGGGACGGGCGAGCTCAGCCAGAATGCGCTCGAGACCAGGACCAGGCCGAGCACGTCGGCAGGCGCCTCCAGGTAGAGCGCGGTCGCCAAGAGCGAGCCCAAGGACAGACCGAGCAAGACGACAGGTCCCTTCGCGCGCTCGCGATCGAAGTCCACTCGCACGCCCGCGAGCCAATCGTCGAAACGCAGCTCCGCCGTGTCCCGCGGGAGGGTGCCATGGCCGGGCAAGACGGGCGCCAGCGCGGCCAGGCCGACGGCGCTCGCGGCGTCGACGCCGAGCGCCACCTCTTGCGGAACTCCGCCGTAGCCGTGCAGGCAAAGAACCGTGGGTGCGCGTCCTTCACGCCGGATGGCAGCGGAGCCCGGCGCGCTCGCGAGGGAGACGAGGCCGCCTGGACGCTCGTGGCGGCGGAGCGCACTGGCCACGCTGACCGCGCGCAATGCATCCCGGAGGACCTGACGCATACTAGGAGCTTAGCAGGATTAGAGTCTCGCCAGAAAGCGGCGCGCTGGCTCGGCGAACGGTGAGCTCGGGTAGCGCTCGAGCACGAGCTCGAAGGCGGCGCGGGCTTCGGCGAGGTCACCCTTCTTCATCTGCGTCTCGCCCAGGAGCACCAAGGCCTCCGGTTCGAGACCGGTGTCCTTGTAGTTGGTCAGGGCATACTCGGTGCGCGACAGCGCGGCCTCGTAGCGGCTTTCCCGCAAGTAATAGCGCGCCACGTAGAGCTCGTAGCGCGCCAGCATGCCCCGCACCCAGGTGCGCATGTACAAGATGCGCTCGCGCTCCGGATAGGTCGGGTAGTCGCGCAGGAAGGCGTCGATGGCCGCGCTGGCGTCGCGCACGTTCACCAGGTCGCGCTCCTCGAGGGGCGGTGCCATCACGCTTTCGCCGCGCGATTGGAACTGGCAATCGATGACCTTGTAGCGCGCGTAGGGGACGTCCGAGTCGCTCGGAAAATCCCGCAAGAACTCGCGGTAAGCCGTGATCGCCTCCGGGAAGTCCTTCTGGTGGAAGTGGCCGTCGGCAATGCGAAGCTGCGCCAGCCGTGCGTAGCGCGTGCCCGCGTACTCACGCTTGACCTCTTCCATGCGACTCTGGCTCGTGACCCAGTCCTTGCCGAGGAAGGAGACGAGCCCGCGCTCGTAGGCAGCCTGGGCGCTCGCCTGGAACTGCTCGGCGGTCAGCGGGGCCGCCGCCTGCTTGTCGCAGCCGAGTGCCGTCGCAAGGGCGCAGGCGAGAAGCGCAAGCACGAGCAGGCGGGCCGGCATGACGGCGCCCGCTCTACCCGGATTGCAGCAGAGCAGCAAGTAGCCCGGGCCGGGCCGGGGCCTGTCCCCGCCCGGCCCTGTCGTCAGCCGGAATTCGATGTTACGCCAGGCTCTCACATGGACAAATTCCCCATGACCCCCCGCGGCGCCAAGATGCTCCGGGACGAGCTCGCCCGCCTGAAGGAGGAGCGGCCGCGCATCGCCAAGGACATCGAGGTTGCGCGCGAACACGGGGACTTGAGCGAAAACGCCGAGTACCACGCGGCCAAGGAGCGTCAGGGACTGTGCGAAGCCAAGATCCGCGACATCGAGGCCCGGCTTTCGCTCGGCGAGATCATCGATCCGAGCAAGCTATCGGGCGAAAGGGTGATGTTTGGGGCCACCGTGACCTTGATCAATCTCGATAACGACGAAGAGACCCGCTACCAGATCGTGGGTATCGAAGAAGCCGACATCGAAAAGGGCCTGATTTCGGTGGTGGCCCCGGTGGCCCGCTCGCTCATAGGCAAGTCGGCAGGGGATGAAGTGACCGTGATTTTGCCTGCCGGAACCCGGCACTACGAGATCGGCTCGGTCGAGTACATCTGACGGTCTATCGGTGCTTTCGCCCGTGAAACGAGCGCGCGCTGCGCTGGCCGTGAGCCGGGGCAGCCTGGGTGGTTGGACGCTCTTGCCGGTCCTTCTGCTCGGCCTTTTCTTGCAGGGAAAGGACAAGCTCGCGAGCAACTGGGAGCTCCAGCGGGGCGTCGTCGGGTACCTGCCGCTGTGGCTCCTCGGGCTCGCACTGCTCGGGGCCCTCGGTGGGCTGTGGGTGACGCCGCCGCCGGCAGAGGGATCTTTCTGGCGCCGGCTCGGCTTGGCGCGCGTGCTCGCCTTTGCGCTCTTCGGGGGA
>Ga0164308_10000783_pt1 | contig 17230 bp, 14 predicted proteins | sample Whisoiple_246_MG_FD_109983 | JGI IMG/M metagenome (GOLD analysis project Ga0164308, IMG submission 109983) | Soil microbial communities amended with fresh organic matter from upstate New York, USA - Whitman soil sample_246_MG | ecosystem: Environmental > Terrestrial > Soil > Unclassified >...
AAAAACGCACGTGCAGCAATCCGATCGCGAGAAGACGCTTCAGGCTGCCCAGAAGTACATCGAAAAAAAGAGGTACGACCGGGCAATCGCGGAGTACCAGCGGATCGTCCAAGACGATCCGAACGATGCTCGCACGCTTCTGAAGATCGGTGACTTGCAGGCGCGCCTCTCGGCTTACCCCGAGGCCATCGCCACTTACGACCGCGTCGGCCAGTACTACTCGTCGCAGGGCTTCGCCCTGAAAGCGATCGCGGTTTACAAGCAGATCCGCGAGCTGATCAAAAAGCACGCGCCGGATTTGGCAGACCGCTACGGGCACATCGTCCCCAAGCTCGCCGAGATCTACACGCAGCTCGGGCTGACTAGCGACGCGCTCGCTGCCTACGACGAAGTGGCCACCCGTTTGCAGCGCGCTGGGCGCGATCGCGAAGCGATCGAAGTGTTCAGCAAGATGGTGGGGCTGGATGCGCAGAACCCACTGCCCCATCTGCGCTTGGCCGAGGCCCGTTGCCGCGTACAAAGCCTGGATGAAGCCATCGAGTCGTTCTGGGCGGCGGCCGAGCTCCTGCTCAGCTTGGAGCGCCGAGACGACGCGCTCAAGGTGATCGAGCGCATCTTGCACTTCAAGGTGGACGCTCGCTACGCCTGGGTCGCGGCCGAGCTCTACCTGCAACGCGGCACCCGGGAAGATGGCCTGCAGGCGCTGACCAAGCTGCAGATCTGCTTCCAGGCGGATCCGAAGAACCTCGACACGCTCGGCTTGCTCGCGCAAGCGTTCACTTTAATCGGACAAGAGGCCAAGGCGATCGAGGTGTACAAGGAGATGGCGCGCATCGCCCGCGACAGCGAGCGGCGCGATCTGTTCGAGCAGTTGCTCGCGCACTTGCGCGAAGTGGCGCCGCACGACGAACAAGTGCGAGCGTTGCAGAGCTTGCCGCCGACGTTGAGCAACAACTCGTCGCGCCCGCCCGTCGAGTCGATCGCGCCAGTCAGCGTGGGCGATAGCGACGTGCAGTTCTTGGACGAGCACACCGAGCGCGATGCGCTCGAAGTCAAGCCTGCTGCGGCCAAGCCGTTGCCTCCGCCTCGCCCGCCGATGGCCAGCGCGCCGGATGTCGTAGTCGTCGACGAACGGATGGAGGCCGCCGAGGAGCTCGCAAACGTGAGCTCGTTCGATGCCCAAGCGCACGCTCGCAAAGCGGTCGTCGACGCCGAGTCCTTCCGCAAGCTGCGTCTGTTCCCGAAGGCGATCGAGGCGCTACACATCTCGCTCGAGATCGACCCGCGTTCGCTGGAGATTCGCCAGAAGCTGCGTGAGCTGCTGGTCGAATCGGGCGATCGCGAAGGCGCCATCGCCGAGACGCTCAATATGGCGTCGCTCCAGCTAGATCGTGGGGATCTGGTCCAGACCGAAGCGCTAATTTACGAAGTGCTCGAGATCGAACCCGGGCATCCAGAAGCGCTGGCCATGCTGGAGCATATCGCGCCCGAGCGCGTGCAAGACTCGGCTCGCGCGCGGCTGCACGTGCCGCTCGCTACCGCGAACGAGGCATACGATCCCGACGCTCCGCTGCCCTCGTACGACTTGGAAGAGATCGGCGCCGAACAGGCCATGAACTCGGACCCGGCGAGCTCGTTCTTGCAACGCCCCGCGTTCGAGATGCAAGACGATCCCTTCCAGGCCGACGCGCCACTGCCCAGCTTTCCGATGTCGGAACGCGCGCTGGGCGAATACGAAGAAGAGATTCTGGAAGTCTCCTCGGTCGAAGATTTCGATCCTCCGCCGCCCGCGCAATCGACTGAAGGGTTGGAGGACGTGCTCGACGAGGCGGACTTCTTCGCTGCTCGCGGGCTATACGAAGACGCCAAGGCGATCCTGCTCGAGCAGCTCACGCGCACGCCGAATCACCCGCTCGTGCTCGAGCGCCTGAGCGAGGTCGACAACGCGCTCGGTTCGTCTGGTGGCAGCCAAACCATCGAGCGCTCGCAGCTGAACCATGGCCGCGTGGAAGACACGCTCGATTTCGACGTCGCGCAATCACTCGGCGCACTCGACGAAATGGAGTTGCCCCCGGGCAGCGTTGCGCTGAGCGCTGGCAACGATGTCGATGTCGACCAAGTGTTCGAGAAGTTCCGCGCCGGGATTCGTTCCCAGGTGTCGGAGAATGACAGCGCGACGCACTACGACCTCGGCGTCGCGTACAAGGAGATGGGGCTGATCCCCGATGCGCTGCACGAGTTCGAGCTGGCTGCTCGCGATCCTCAGCGGGAGTGCAACTGCTTCGCCATGATCGGCATGGTGTACTTGGAGCAAGGGCAGCTCGATCGCGCCGTGGAGTCCTACGTTCGCGCGCTGAGCGCTGGCGACAAGACGGTCGAGCAAGAGATGAACGTCTATTACGACCTCGGCACCGTGTACGAGATGAAGGGCAAGACCCAAGACGCCCTCTACTATTTCCAAAAGATCGCCCGCCGTGATCCAGGCTATCGGGACGTAAGCGAGCGGTTGGCCGCGCTGCAACCGGAGCAGCATCATGCCCCGGTCGCCTCCGGCTCGCGCGCCGTCGGCGATCAAGACGAGTTCGACAGCGTGTTCGACGACCTGTTCGAGGGCGGCGGCAAGAGCTCCCGCTGACGGCGGCAAGAGCTCCCGCTGAGCTTTTTTATTGATGGTCGCGAGTCGCGGCGCGACCGGCCCAGCCTTCGGCGTCCGAGCGCGACTCGCTTCGCGAACCGCGAACGCCTCTAGCGCGTGAAGTTTTGGACTGCCCAGACCTTGCCCGCGGCCGTGGTGTAGAAGCCGCAGGCGACTTTGGTTACGGACGGATCAGTCATGTTGATGAAGTGCCCATACTGTTCGTAGCAGTCGCCGCTGCAGTTCTTGGTGGGGGGCGGCCCTTCGTCCCACATCTGTTGCATGCATAGACCGATGACTTGCTTGTTTGAAGAGTAGCCCGGGCATTCGTTTTGCGAACCGCCGGGTTGACAGATCTTGGCGGTCGCGCCGGCGTGCGCCTTGTTTTGGGCCGCGTCGTACTCGGCCATTTGGTTGGCGCAGGCTTCGCCGTCCGTGCGGCGAGTGAGCGCTGGCAAGCAGGCGCACTGGGTGAGGAACTGGTTGATGCGATCGACGCAGTCTTGATAGATGTCGCCAGTAGTCGGCGGAGGGTCCAGCTTGCAGGCCAAGTTCTGCACGCAGCTGCCCGCACCGCTGTTGCCCGCGGCGCCGCCGCTCGCCTTGCCACCCGCGCCAGCGGATGCGCCGCCGCTCGCCTTGCCGCCCGCACCCGCATGGTTTCCGCCGATTCCGGCCGCGCCTGCGCTGGCGAATGCGCCCGCGGCAGCGCCCGCGCCCGCCAAGCTGCCAGCGCTGCTCATGCTCCCGCCCGAGCCCGCCGCTGTGCCACTCGTTCCACCTAGGTCTGAGCCTGAGCCCGAGCTTCCTCCAGCGCTGGTCGAGGGCTCGTTGGCTGAGCTGGAGCAACCAAACGCAAGAGCGACTAGGCAAAAGCTGGCGATGCGCATCTTCTCGTTTTACGGCCGCAGCGCCGCGCGAGCAACGAGCAGAAAGAGCGTCGAAGCAGAGCGGAATTTTATCCATCTCGCGTGCGTACGTTCGCGTAGTTTGCTCGCGCTCCCTGACGAATCGAACACAACCGTGGCCTTGGCAGGGGCTTGTCTGCGCAGGTGCGTTCTTCATTGGCGGCGCAGGCAAGCACCACTCGCCACGAAGATCGGGCTGAACGGAGCGAACTAAGCGTGCCCAACAGCGCGCTGTTGCGCGAGCGTCGGACTAGCGCACATAGCCCAACCAGAATTCGCTGCTCGCTGCGGCGAGCGTGTTCGCGCTGAGGCCATCGATGCCCGGCGCATAGCGTTGAGCGAAGCCAGCGCGCACCGGACTCGTCCACGGTTGAAACGAAATCGCCGCGCCGATTTCGGTGAGACGTTGAGCGGTGCCGGACTGTGCGCGCTGATTGACGCTGACGTTGCCCTCCCAGCGCGTGCTGAGCAGCGCGCTGATCACGAGATCGGCGCTCGCGAAGTAAGACAGCGTGAACTCGGCGCTGGCGCGGGGTCCGAGCGCTCGTGAATAGCCGAAGGTCGTGTCCGGTAGTCGACCCGCGAGCTCTGCCAACAGACCTGCCCGCAACACTCGGGCGAACGAGCGCTCCAGGCTCAGGCCGAGAGCCACTTCAATTGTACCCAGACCGCGTGGGGCGAGCCCCTCTGCTTCGCCGCTGGGCAAACGCAGCGTGCCCATCATCGCGAGCGAAGGATAACCGCCGCTCTGCCAAGGATCGGGCTCTGCAGCCGCTTCGTAGCGTATACGCAGCAGGGTGTCGCTGAGACCCGCGTTGCGTTCGGCAGCGGCGGAGAGCGCGACACTGCGCGCACCGTATCCGGATAGCAGCGAAAGCTCGAGACGTTGCACGCGATACGCAAGGAGCAGCGCATACTCCAGGGCCCGGTCTCGTTCGTTCGCAGCGAAGGCTTGGTAGTGGCCATGTGCGTTGTAAGCGCCTTGCCCGAGGACGAATCGCTCGGACAAGCGTAGGCCCCAAGTCTGATCCGGCCGCGTCAATGCACTCGCCGGCCCTTGTCCACTACAAGAACAAGCGCTGGCCCGAGTGGTCCAGAACGCCAGCGCCAGTAACACTACGGGCGCGATGCGAATCATGGCACGTCGAGCGCGAATTCAATCACGTCGGACTCGGCATCGAGCTCGACCTCGAGTGCGATTTGCCAGCGACCGCTCATGAACAGGTCGAGATTGCTCGCGTGAAATGCATCGCCGTCGGCGACGATGCTCTCGGCGCTCGCGTGGTGCCCGTGAGCAGCCATGAAGGCATCGACGCCGTTCAGGGTGCCCGGCTCGGAGCTTCGCGGCGCGTGTAAGGTAATCGATAGGTCGTTCGGGCCGCGTTTGAGCTCCCCGCTTTCGAGCGCGACCGTGGCTTCGACGAGTCCGTGCTGCGAGCGCTGAACGAGCGCATGATCGGCGCTCAAGCGAACCACGTCATCCGGCGTGGCCACGCAGCCGACGATCAGTGCAGAGCTCAGAACGACTAGTGAACAGAAGCGACCGGGCGTCGGCATACGCGAGCCCGTAACACCGGGAGCAGCGGCGCGGGCTGCGGTACGTTGTCGCGGCTCAGCCGTCGCGGTCCACGATCGACGCGAGTAGCTCACCCTGCGCGCACAGCGTGCCCTCGACCGTGGCTTCACCCCGCAGCTTCCACACGTTCGAGCGGTGTTGAATCACTTCCACGTACAAATCGAGCCGGTCACCGGGTGTCACGGTATGACGAAATTTGGCTTTGTCGATGCCCAGGAAATACATCAGGCTGGTCGAGGCATCGAAAGGCTCCGAAGCGTAAGCCAGGATGCCGCCGATCTGCGCGAGTGCCTCGATGATCAAGACGCCAGGCATGATCGGCCGATCGGGAAAATGACCCTGACACCAGGGTTCGTTCGCGCTCACCATCTTGTGCCCGCGAATGTTCTCGCCCGCGACGATGTCCGTCACGCGGTCGACGAGCACGAACGGATAGCGGTGCGGCAAGATCTCGAGGATCTTGCCGACCTCTAGTTTCACGGTCTTTCGTGCAGCCATGCTCCGAAACCCCCCGTCATGCCCGAGCGTGATCTCGGCTTACTTCTTGGGCGGCGCGGGCGCCAGTGCGGCCGGCGGCGTAGCATTCGGCAAAGCGAGCGGGGCCGGTGCGGGGCCAGTCGGGGCACCCTCCTTCTTGCTCGACGCCTTGCCGTCGTCGCCCGAACCCTGATTGTACAGGGTGATGATGCGATCGGTCACGTCCAAGTCGCTGCGCACGTACGGCGCCGCTTGCTTGTCGATCACCAAGTCCAGGCCATCTTGCGTGGCCAGGCGGCGGATGGCTCCCATGATCTTCTGTACGATCGGTTGCGTGAGCTCGCCCTGCTTCTTCTGCAGCTCTTTGTTGTAGTCGACGAACACGCCCTGCAGCGCCATCATCTCGCGCTGCCACTTGTCGACTCGCTTCGCGAGCGCGGTCTTGCTCAGCACATCGCGTTGCTTCTCGATGTCTTCGCGCTCCTTCTGCAGATCTTCCTGCTTCTTGTCGAGTTCGCGCTGCTTGTTGTCGAACACCTTCTTGAGCGTGGCTTGAGCACGGAGCCCATCCTCGGTTTCCATGATCGCGCGCTGCGTGTCGACGACGGCGATTTTGGATTGAGCGTGGGCCTGCGCGCTGCCGAGCAGCACTGCGACTGCGGACACCACGACACTAATGAACCGAAACGAGCTCTTCATGGGGTCCCGGCTTAGCGTTCGGTTCAGGTCCGGTCAAGCATGGGGCGCCATCGTCCGCCGGAAACTGCAGAAATCGTCCGGAAGCCAGACATACTGAGGGTTGGAACATGCCATTTGCCGGCGGTTACGCAGGTGAGCGACTTCGTTCGGGCCCACCGTTCGGGCTGGGCATCGCGCTCGCGCTACTGAGCTCGGTCGCGACGGCGCAGGCGGAGCCCGGCTGCGCGGACACGAAACCGTGGTCACGCTTGGGGCGCACTGCCGAAAACTACGCGCGCCCGCTGCCACTCGCGCTGACCCTGTTCGCCGTGTACGCGCCGCTTTCTCTCGCGCCGACGGGCGCCGATCATCAGCTGCGCTTGGTCGCTCAGCGCGACCTGTTCGGAAAGCCAAAACTAGAGCCGGTGAGCGTTTGGGCTCCGTACGTCTTGGGTGCGGGCATGCTGGTGGGTTACACGGTCGGCTTGGCGGCAGGGTCGTGCGCGACGCAGCGAGTGCTCTCGCCGATCTTGCAAGCGGGCGTCTTGACCTACGGTGTGGTCGGCATGTTGAAGTTCAGCGTCGGCCGCCAGTGGCCAAATGGGGGAACAGATCCGAACGCCCCCGATCGCCTCGAGCATCCCGAACGCGCGCGCGAGTTCGAGCCCTTTCAGCAGGGCATCGGCGCTTGGCCCAGCGGACATACTGCGGTGATGTTCGCTGGAGCTGCGGCCTTTCGCGCCTCGAACCCGGAACTCGGCTGGGTCGCCTATGCCGGCTATCCATTGGCCGTGGGCGTCGCGGGCGGCATGTGGCTCGGTGATCATCACTGGGCATCGGACATCGTGTCAGGCGCGCTGCTCGGTGAGGCAATCGGCGGCAGTGTCGGTCAGAGCTTTTCCCAGGCGCTCGGCATGCCGGGCGCGTTGTTGGTTTCCCCGCTCGCGCGTGGCGGCTTCGCCGCGCAGTGGTACACCGTGTGGTAAAGCCTGTTCCGCTCGCACTCGCGCTCAGCACCGAGCGACTCAGACGTTCACGTCAGACGATCACGAAATCATCGGGCTCCGATGCTTCTTCTGCTGCCATCTGGCTGGTCTCTTCGTCGCGCTTGACCGACAGCTGATATAGATCGGTGAACACTTTGGGGTGTGCCTTGACCAGCTCCATCAGTCGCTCACCCGGCAAAAACAGCGTGACGGTCGGGTGGTGAGCGACCACATCGGCGATCGCAGCGCGTCGCAGGACCAGCGCCACTTCACCTACGACTTCGCCGGGACCGAGGCGAGCAACGATCGTGGTGCTTTGGTCGTTCGGATCTTGATGCACGACCGCGACTTCACCCAGCGCGATCAGGTGCAGGCCTTCGGCGGGGGAACCCTGAGTCACGATTTTCTCGCCCGCTTCATAGCTGCGGATCGAGAAGCGCTCGATCAGCGCAGGGCGCTCGGCGGGGCTCGCCCCCCGCAGAATGAAATTCGTGCGCAGCAGATTCTCGAGCATGCGCCGACGACAAAATTCGGCGAAGGCACGGCCAACGCCGGGTGCACTCTCCACCACTCGGTCGAGCGCGGGCTTCTTGGCGACTAGCACGACGCTGGGCACTGCCGCGCGTACCGTGGCCGTACGCGGCGCGCGCGAGAGCAGCGCCATCTCGCCGAACAAGCTGCCGCTGCCCAGTCGCGCCAGCGCGATCGGCGCTGCTCCGGGTTTGGTAGGGGCTTTTTGCACGTCGAGTTCGCCGCGTGCCACGAAGAACGCTTCATCGCCGGTGCTGCCCTCTTCGACCAGCACGCCGCCGCGTGGCACGACGCGCACGTCCAAGATCTCGATCATCGCGAACAGGTCTTTTTCACCGAGCGACGAGAACAAGGTTTGCGGTGAGAGCTTGGGCGGATCGCCTTCTACCCGGTCGGCCTTGAACACCTCCACGCTGGCGTCGACGATCGCCGAGGTTTTTTCCAGCAAGGCCTGGCCCGAGAGCGAGTCTGGGAGCGGCGAAAAATCCTCGCCGACGCCGGGCAGGTTCGGTGGCGCGCCGCGCTTGTCGAGTAGCCGCGCGGAGCCTTTGGCGAACGCGTTGGCGATCGCGGAAAGCGCGGCGGCCCCGTCGCCCCCGAACTCGCGCAGCTTGCAGGCGGCTGTCACCGACAGCGGCAGATTGCCCGAGTCCACGGCGCGCTCGACCGCTACCGACAGTCCGCGCTTGGCCGTCTCTTGCTCACCTAGCGCGCCCAACATCCACGCGCTCAGGAACAAACGCAGTGCGGCGCGCGGGTCCAGTTCGAGCAGTGCGGCGCTGTAGCGGAGCGCGGCCTCGTACATGGAAGCTTCGGCGAACGTCAGCGCTTGGTCGACGGGCGAGCTTTTAGCCATACCTCTAATGATAGAGGGGCTCGCCTTCGCTGTCACTCGCCCTTGGTTTGACGCTTGGGATCTCGGAGTCGCGCGATCACCGCGCTCATCGCGTTGGCGGTCGCGCCGACCAACGGGACGACGAACGGGTAGTCCATGCGCGTCGGGCCGATCACGCCGACTGCGCCGCCTGCCTCCCCGCCTTCCTCACGGTAAGGAGCGGCGACCAGGCTGACGGGAAAGCCCACCATGGCTTCGGTCTCTTCTCCGAGGAACACGTTCACGTGCGTGGAGGCCAGCGTGCGATCGAGTAGAGCCAGCAAGCGCTCGCGATCTTCGAGCGCGAACAACAGCTCACGCACCCGCTCTACGTTGCCGAACTCAGGGCTCTCGAGCAGCCGCGATTGGCCTTGAATCACCACGTCCACCCCGCGTGTCGCGTTGTCGGTCGCGGCGCGCACCAAGTGCAGCCCGAGCTGACGCAAGGTCGCGATCTCGTCGGCGTGATTCGAGACATCGCTCGCGAAATATTCGCGGATAGCCGACAGCGTGCGACCTTTGACGACCTCGTTCAACATGTTGTGGACGCGCTCGAGCTCGTGGTCACTGACCGGTTTCTCTACCCGGATGAAACGATTTTCGACCGTGCCATCGGAAAACACCATCACGCTCAAGAGCTCGAAGGGGCGCGTGGCGATGAAGCGTAGGGTGAGCAGCGTGCGCGTCTCGGTGCGAGCGCGAACGAGCACCGCGGGAGCGCCGCTCAGGTCCGAAAGCAGTTTGCCCGTTTCGCGCAAGATATCCGAGTCGGCAGTGAGATCGGCGAAGCGTTCCTTGATGCGCGCGGCGTCGACCTGTGACACCTCGCGCACCTGCATCAACGCGTCGACGAAGATGCGATATGCGGCTTCGGTCGGGACACGGCCTGCGGAAGTGTGCGGTTGCGCGAGATAGCCCGAGTCCTCCAGGTCCGCGAGCTCATTTCTGATCGTCGCGGCGGAGAGCGAAAAGCCATATTTCCGAGTAAGCGTGCGGCTGCCGACGGGCTCGGCGGTGGCGATGAATTCCGTGACCACCGCGTACAGCACCGAGCGGGCTCGTTTGCTGAGGGGCGGGTTGACCGACATCACTGCAGATCCTTTGCTGTTTCGCGCAGTTCGTCAAATTGTGACGGAGTTTGCCGATTCTTTCCTGGACCTCGGTGCAATTTTGGCCTTTTGGAGGGGTTCGGGTCAGGCTCCCCCGGTGAGCCTGCCTTGGATCGCCACCGCCGCGCTCGGCGTGCTCGTGCTGGGTGCCACCTCTGCGCATCCAGCCAAAACCAAACCGAAAGCCAAGGCACACCCGCACCACCATCACAGTGTGCAGCGCAAGAAGCCGATCCCGCTCAACCACGCGCCGGGATCTCGCGCGGGAGCCTACGGGCAGCTGTCTCCGGTCGCCTGTCTAGCGCTCTTGGACCAGCGGCACATTCCCTACCTTCGTGAAGAACCGAAGCGCGGGGTCAAAATCCCGGTTCGCCTCAGCGGTCGAGTCGGTGGGGTGCTGTATCGTACCGATTTCCCGGACCGCGAGCGCGCCAGCGTGCCTTGGGAGATCTTCGATTGTCGACTCGTGCTCTCGCTCGATGATTTTGGAGAGGTTCTGCGTGCGCATTCGATTGCGGAAGTGCGCATATTCTCGGCTTGGCGCCCACCAGCCAAGAGCTGGCCGATGACCGAGTGGGGGCGTCGCCACCAAGGCGCGTTGGCCATCGACGTCCGCGAGCTACGCAAAGACAATGGGGAAGTACTGAACGTGCTCGAGCATTTTCACGGCCAGTTGGGCGCCGAGCAGTGCGTCGCCGGGGCCCGCCCCCCAACTCCGGACTCTCCGGAGGCCCGGGAGCTCCACGCGCTGGTGTGCGCGGCCGCCGAGGCGCATGTCTTCAACAGCATCCTCACGCCGAATTACAATCCGGCGCACAAGAACCACTTTCACCTCGAGCTCACCCCCGACGTCGACTGGTTCATGCTCCGCTGAGGGACAATGCGACAGGGAGCGGGGGCAAGTGAGAGGTGAGCGGGGGCAAGTGAGAGGTGAGCGGGGGTGAGCGGGGGGCGCGTGAGAGGCGGGCGAGGCGCGAGCCCAGGCGAGCGGGATGCAAAAATGACCCCTGAAATGCGACTTATATAGGCGACTCGCCGGCAAGCTTGGCGAAATCCTTGACAGTTTTGGGGTGGAACCCGATGATCGGGCTTCGTCCATACGTCACACCGGAGGACTCCGTGACCACCACGTTGTTGGCTGTCGATGACAGCAAGACCATGCGCAAGGTGCTTGAAATCACCTTCGCGGGCGAAGATTTTCGGACTGTTCTCTGCGAAAGCGCGGACGAGGCGCTCGGCAAGCTCGGGGAGAACCCACAGGTTGCGCTCGTCGACGCTGGCCTCGACAACGCCGGCGGCTACGAGCTTTGCCAAAAGATCAAGGCAGCCTCGCCAAACGTCGCGGTCGTAATGCTGTCGAGCAAGCAGCAGCCTTACGATCGCGCCCGGGGTAGCGCCGTTGGGGCGGACGACTTCGTGGACAAGCCCTTCGACACCCAGCAGCTGCTGGAGAAGGTCACCACGATCGCGCGTCGCGCCGCTGCCGCTCCGGTGATGAGCGCTGTCGCGCCCGCGCCGGTCGTCATGCCTTCGGCCAACGCCAAAACCGCGGATGCTGCCCTCGGCCGCCCGCGCGTTCAAACGTTGGCCTATGGCGCTACGCCCAGTCCGGTGATCCCGGCATCCCCCGCGCCGGCTCCAGTGGCGCCGGTTCAGCCGGTCGCCAACGTTCGTCCCACGATCACCAGCGCTCCTGCGATCGAAGTCGGATCGTCGCCGGTGGCGGCGGCTGCGCCAGCTCCGGCGCCGGCCAGCTCGCCGCGAGCGGCACCCGCTGCCTTGCCTGCTGATTTTGCCGGCAAGCTCGGCGGCCTGGGCTTGAGCAACGCGCAGGTGGAGGCGGTGCTTTCGCTTTCACGTGAGGTGGTCGAGCAAGTGGTGTGGGAGGTCGTGCCCACGCTCGCGGAGACGATCATCAAAGAAGAGATCAAACGGCTGCTTCAGGCGTGAACGCGCCGAGAGAGGCGGAGCGAGGCGTGCCGGCGGGCGAGGAAAGCGACCATTCGGGTGAGGTCGTCCTGTTCGAGGGCCGCCGCGCCCTCGTGCCGAGCGTCTCCGTGCTGCTGCTCGCCATCCTCACGCTCGGCCTGTGGCTGCTCCCGCGCTGGTGGCACCGAGGGTCCAAGCTCTACCGCATCACCACGCGCCGGATCGTGGTGGAAACGGGAGTGCTCTCGAAGCGGCTGGAGCAGATCGATCTGTATCGAATCGCCGACTACACCGTCGACCGCCCCTTTCTGCAGCGCGTGCTGGGCACCGGCAATTTGCTGCTCAAGACCTTCGACAAATCCACGCCCGAGCTCGACGTTCGAGAAATCAAAACGGACGTCGTGGCCCTGTACGAAAAGCTCCGCGTCGCCACCGAAGCCGAGAAGGCCAAACGCGGCGTGCGCATGGTCGACTACGAAAGCCGAACCTAGCGCATGAGCGACAAGCCGCTCCTGTACGACTACGCCTTCTCGGGCAATTGTTACAAGGTGCGCTTGCTGCTGAGTCAGCTCGGCATCGAGTACGAAACACGCGCGGTCGACATCATCGCGGGTGAGGCGCGACAGCCATGGTTCTCGAGCAAAAATCCACTCGGCCAAGTGCCGGTGCTGGAGCTGCCGGACGGCACCTGCTTGCGTGAATCGAGCGCGATCCTCATGCACTTGGCAGAAGGCACGCGCTTCTTACCCGCGCCCGGCCTGGCTCGAACGCGCGTGCTCGAGTGGCTCTGCTTCGAGCAAAGCAACGTTTCGATCGTGATTGGCCGCGCGCGCTTTCGACGCACCTTTCCGGAGGTCATCGCGACGCGGCCGGACGAGTTCGAAGCTTGGCACCGGCAGGGTAATCGCGCCTTGCGTGTTTTGGAAGAACGCCTCCACGACTACGTGTTCGTGACCGACGCCGGCTACACGATCGCCGACATCGCGCTCTTCGCTTACGTGCACTGCGCTGAGCAGGGCGGCTTCAGCTTGGAGCCTTACGCCGCCATTCGTTCCTGGATCGAGCGGATCGAAGAGATGCCGGGCTACGTGGCGATCGATTCCGCTCCCGCGCACGTCGTCCCTTCGTGACCTCGGCAGGCCGCTCGCGCCGTGCTCCGCGCTAGAACGCGGCGCGCGCGACCGCGAACTTGTTGTTCAGCTTGCGATCGGTGATTACTTTGAAATCCTTCACCGGGCCGAGTTCGCTCTTCAGCGAAGCGATGCGGCTGTGCTCGGTGGTGAAGAACATCACCCGCGTGCCCTTCTTCTTCTGTTCGGCGATCCAGTTTTTGAACTTTTGGCCGCTGGAGACGAACGCCGGCACGCGATTGCCGGTGTAGAAGTTCTCGCCCTTCCAGTTCATCTGGTAGGCGACGAACGGCTCTTCTGGTCCTCTGCGCGCGGCGTAGTAAGCGAGGATCGTGTCGCGTTGGCCCCAATGAGGCGAGGCATTGACTAGGTACACGTCGAGGCCCCAAGCCGTCCAAAGTACGGCTACGACCGCGAATAGCGCAAGCGCGTGTCGCCGCAACTGGGGCCAAGCAAACCCGATTGCCAGCGCGGCACAAACCAAAGTGAATGCGCTCAGGATGCCGTTGAAGTTGAGCGACTCCGTCGGCCAGGCGCGGCGATAGTTGTACGTGAACAGGTGCATCAGCCGAGCTTGGCCTTCGATGTCCGTGAACACCGCGCCGGACAAATCACGCCCAACGAGCACGATCGGCACTGCCGCAGCCACTCCGAGCAGCGCGAGCAGCGCATGCTCGTACTTGGTTTCGAACGCGCTGGCCCGTGCGTCCGGCGGCTGTCCGAATTTCCTCGATGTGTACAGCGCGAGCAAGAACCCGCAAACGAGCAGTGCCGTGCCGAGCGGCGGCGCGCTGGGGGGCAACTGGCCGTCCTTCAGCAGCCCGGTCCAGGCGCCCGGAAACAGGCGCAGCGCGCCGTACACCAGAAGCAGCGCACTCGCTGTCAGACCGCTGAAGTAGGCGAAGGCCTGCTTCGGGCGCGCCAGGGCGTCGACGCCGAGCGCGCGATCGAGCATGACGCCGGTGACCGCGGCAATCGGCGGAACCGTGGGCAGCGCGTAGTGGTGGAACTTGGTCAGGGTAATGGCGAACATCGCGAACGCGATCGTGAACCACAGCGCCATGAAGGCCACTACTTCGCTCTGCGCGCGGTCGCGTTCGTCATCGTAGCGTAGCCACCAGAGCAGACCCGCCGCAGCAAAGCCCACCCAAGGAAAGAGGCCATAGCCGAGCTGCCAGACGTAGTAGCGAAAGCTCACGTCGTCCCCGGTGTTCGTGTCGTGCACGTGCACGAACGCTCGCTTGTACATGTCGTGGAACAGCAAGCGATCGGTGAATGGCGCGCCGTGCCGCATGTACATTTGCACGTACCAGGGTAAGCAAATGCACGCGAAGATCAGGCACAGCCCGACTAGCTCCGCGCGCGCATAGTCCTGGTAACGACGGGCAGCGCCGATGGCGACGAGCGCGATCACGATCGGCAGCACCAAACCCGGGGCGCCCTTGCCGAGCGCGGACAACGCGCTGAAGAACCAGGCGCCGAGAAAGTACAGGCGCTGACAGCGGCGCTCGCCGCGATTCACGAACAAGAGCAACCCGAGCGCGCCGGCCCAAACCAATGCGCCCAGGGCGGGCTGAAACACGGGATTGACGGGTTCGACCCAACGACAAGCTTCGTTGCCCGGCAGGCCACAGTTGCCACCGCCCGAGCCGGCCATGAACTCGTCCCAATGCCAGCGAAATCCGAAATGTGGCGCGTGCAGCTGGAGCGTCAGGTTGCGCGTCAACAGGTACACGAGCTGCGGCAAAACCGAGAGCAGGATGCTGCCGAACAGCAGATGGAAGGCCGACAAGCGCAGCACCCGCGCGCCCGCCCTGAGCTCGAAGCTCCGAACCTGGGCCTCGGGATCGGCGCGCAGACCGAGCACGACCAGCGCCAGCGCAGCGGTCAGCGGGGCCACGTACGGCATGTCCGTCATGCTCTGGTGCGCGATCAGGTACCAATACGGAGCGGTGCTCAGGACCAGGCCAGACAGGAAGCCGGCGCGTGCGCCAAACGCTTTCGCGACCGCCTTGTACAGCAGGTAGGTTGCGATCACCGTGAGTAAGAAGATGGGCAGGCGCGCGGCCCACTCCGGTGCGGGTGACAGACCCGAGCCCGCTGCCGCCAGCATTTGGTCTGGCATGAAGCGCACGCCGGCGAGCGAAAAACTCACGCCCTGCAGCCAGAAATCCAATACCGGCTTCGACCAAAACCAGCCGTCTTGGGCCCACCACAGCGAAATCCAATCGTCGCGCGCCAACATTTCTCGCGCGACTTCGCCGTAATGCACTTCCCAAGGGTCGCTCAGTGAGTAGCTCCCGAGCAGCGGCACGTACAACGAAATGTTGAGCAGAACCAACCAAAAGCCGCGGCGCGAAAACCAGCGCACGCCGTCCACCGCGAAGATGTGCGCGCCCTCTGCGACGCGGCAGAGCGCAACCAGCACCGCGACCAAACCGAGCGTCACCAAGAGCGCCGCGCTGAGCACGGGATGCGGCAACACGCCGGCAACCGCCAAGCGCACGGCTACCAGCGTCGCGACCAGCGCGCCGCCGAGCTCAGCGAGCCGCGGAGCGATTGCGCGTAGACTCGGAGGTTCACCCGTGAGCGCTCGGGACGACGCGGCTGCGGGCGCACCCGGCTCGTCATCGAACGTGCCCAGCGCATCGAGCAGCGCGAACGCAGCAATCGAGAGCCCGATCACACACACGGGCACGCTGAAGGCAAAGTGTCCGTCCGTGGCCATGAGCAAGAACACCGGCAGCAATGCGGCGGCTGCCCACCACAGCCGCTTCGGGCGAGCCGGGTTTGCGTCCGGGATCAGCCGCTCGAGCTCGCTGTCTTCGTCGGTCGTGTCCAAGGCGTGCTGCACGGCTTTGAGCGTGGCTTCGGCTTCCGCTGAGGCCGCGGGGGGTTCGTCGTCTGACCGCATGCGCGGCGCAGAGTGGTAGTGCCTCGTGCAGAAAGTAGCAAACGCCGCGGGCGTTTAGCCGCGCGAGATGACGCGATTTCGGCCGGCGTGCTTGGCGGCATAGAGCCGTTTGTCGGCGGCACTGACCAGCGCTTCAGGGGTCTTTTCGTCGAGCTCGGCGAACGACGAGCAGCCGACGCTGACCGTGACCGAGAGCACGCGGCCTTCGTACTGGACCCGCATTGCTTCCACCCGCTCGCGAAGCCGTTCGCCCACGGTGTGCGCGGCGGCGCCATCGATGCCGCGCAAGATCAGGGCGAACTCTTCGCCGCCGTAGCGCGCGAACACGTCTTCGTTGCGGATCATGCCGCGGATGGCGTTGGCCAACCCTACCAAGACAGCGTCGCCAGCTTGGTGCCCGTAGGTGTCGTTCACCCTCTTGAAGTGATCGACGTCGAAGAAGGCCAGCGATACGTCGACCTTGTGGCGACGCGCGTAAGATAGCTCCGAGCGCAACTGCGTGTCGAAGTGCTCGCGGTTGTGAGCGGCGGTCAGCGCGTCCGTCACGCTCGCGTCGTAAAGTTGTTGAAGCAGTGCTTCCTGGCTCTCGTCGGTGATCGTGTAGCGGAAGACCGCCGTCGGCCCGAATTGAATCACGTCACCGTCGCGCAGCAGCTGGCGCGTCACGCGCTGGCCTTGCACGAAGGTGCCGTTGGCCGACTCCGTGTCTTCGATCACGTAGCCTGGAAGCTCTTGCACGATGCGCGCGTGCTTGCGGCTCACGCCGTCGTCGCCCAACCACAGCTCGCAGTCTTGGCTGCGACCAATGCGAAATGGTTCGGGTGGTAAGCGACAGACTCGACCGAGCTCCGCGCCTCTGACCCGAACCAGCAGGTGCCGATCTTTCGATTGCTTGCGCGGAGCGCTGCGTAGCTCCGACAAACTGACGATCGCGGTTCGCTCGTCCGGGTCCTCCTCCGACAGGAGATCTGTTACAGGCGGCTTTTCCTCGGACAAACTCTCGATCCTCAGCGTTTAGCGTAACACGCTTTTTCCGCGCGGTGGGTGGATCCGCCGTGCTCGATCGATGCTTCTACGATTTCATCTGGGCCTTTTTTTTTCTGTCATTCGCAGCATTTTCAACGCCGCGGGCGAAGCCATGTAGGTGTGGCAGTGCTGCTTGTGGTTCGCGCGGCGCGAACAAGTCGTTGCAAGGCGAGACGGGCGCTCGTTTTTCGCGTCGAGCCGAGCGTGCGCTGCGCTGGCAGGCAGGCGTGTGTTTTTTTGGAACTTCCGGCAGCCAGCGGTTGTCGGTCTAGGCGACACCGAACGACACGCTGCCAAGGCGACTATTTCGCCGGTAAGCGAGTCAGCGGTCCCATCCTTCGTCGGTGGGTGACCGTGGACTCTGCTCGCACGCTTCGTTCGCGTGAACCATCAGGAGGACCCTTCATGGCACACGTGCAGCCCGAGTATCGTTCATTTCATTCCCAACCCGTACCCG
>Ga0164308_10000785_pt1 | contig 17220 bp, 15 predicted proteins | sample Whisoiple_246_MG_FD_109983 | JGI IMG/M metagenome (GOLD analysis project Ga0164308, IMG submission 109983) | Soil microbial communities amended with fresh organic matter from upstate New York, USA - Whitman soil sample_246_MG | ecosystem: Environmental > Terrestrial > Soil > Unclassified >...
AGATCTGGCCCATCCACTCCGCGTCGCGGCGGGCAAGATAGTCGTTCACCGTGACGACGTGGACGCCCTGCCCCTCCAGCGCGTTCAGATAGACCGCGAGAGTCGCGACGAGCGTCTTGCCCTCGCCGGTCTTCATTTCGGCGATCTCGCCCCGGTGAAGGGCAATGCCGCCAATCAACTGAACGTCGTAATGGCGCTGGCCGAGTGTCCGGATCGCGGCTTCTCGTACGGTCGCAAACGCTTCCGGAAGCAGCGCATCAAGTTTTTCGCCATTGGCCAGGCGCTGCCGAAAGACCTCAGTCTGACCCCGCAGCTCGTCGTCCGTCAGCGCGGAAATGTTCGGTTCGAATCCATTGACCGCGTCGACATATTTGCCGAGGCCGCGGACATAGCGATCGTTGGCCGATCCGAAGATGCTCTTTGCCACTGAGGCGAACATGGAATTCCCTTAAAAGCCCGAGCGTTCAGGATCGGGCGAAATCCTCTCGCCGACGCTCTGGGAAACTGTCGCGGGCGATGTAAGGAGCGGCCCAGCCGTAGTCAATTAATCGGAGGCGAGTCATGGGTCTGAGAGGCAGGTGCATGTGCGGTGCCATCCGATACGAGCTTGAAAGCGATCCGTTCGACGCCGGCTGGTGCCATTGCCGCACGTGTCAGCTCACCAGCGGCGCGCCCGCGATGGTCTTTGCCAGCGTTCCCGAAGGCGACTTCGTCTGGACGAGCGGCGCCGAAAAGGTGAAGTCTGTCCCGTCCTCAAGCTTCGGCCATCGCGAATTCTGCGGCGAGTGCGGGACGCCCTTCCTAATGAAGGTCGATCATCAGCCGGAGACAGTGGACTTTAGCGTGGCCACACTGGACGAGCCGAGCGCCGTTGCGCCCGGCTTTCACATTTTCTGGGGAAGCAAGGTGCCGTGGTTCGAGCCGCGGGACGATCTCCCGCGGCACGACAGGTTCAGGCCCGATACCCGGGGTCTCGAGGGAACCGAGTCGCCAGGCAAGTGACTAGAGGTTGCCCTCGAGCCACTGCTGGATCTGGCTTCGCGGAGCGGCGCCGACCTTCTGCGCGACCGGCTGACCGCCCTTGAACAGGAGCATGGTCGGGATCCCGCGCACGCCGTAGCGACCGGGGATGTCCGGATTCTCATCGATGTTGAGCTTGGCGACGGTGACCTTGTCGCCAAGGTCGTTCGAGATTTCCTCGAGCGCCGGTGCGATCATCCGGCAGGGCCCGCACCATTCCGCCCAGAAGTCGACGAGAACAGGACCCTCCGCTCCGAGCACGTCGGTGGCGAAACTCTGGTCAGTTACGGTCTTGGTGGCCATGGCGGGGGTTCTCCGGGAGTCGAAAGTTAGCATTCATATGGGCAGTTCGCTTCCACCTCTCAAGACGGCAGTTCGAACAGCTTCGGGCCGGCGGTGTAGAGCAGCGCCGCCCTGATATCGCGCCCCGGGAAGATGACGCGCAACGCGGCGAGATAGGCGTCCATCTGCGCGCGATGCGCTGCCGGAATGTCCGCTTCGCCATGCGGTATGCGGCCCGTCTTGAAATCGAGCACGGATACGCGCCGCTCCTCGATCAGGAGACGGTCGGCGGTTCCCGCGATGACTCGCCCATCAGGCAGAGTGGCGGCTAGCGGCGCTTCCCCGAGCGACTCAGGGCCGAATAGCGCCGAGAAACGCGGGTCAGACAGAACTCCGCAAACCTGCTCGGCGATCTCGGAACGCTCGGCGGCATCAGCAACCGAAGCTGACCGTTCGAGCCAAACGAGCGCTCTTTCCCGTCGTTGCGAAGATTCCACGTCGGCAAGGCGTTCGAGGAGCTGGTGGATCAGGGTACCGCGGCGGGCCGCAACGCGCGATGCGGCGCTTGGCGGCGGGGACGGCTCCTTGTCCTCGGTAAGCTGCGAGGGAGCGAGAGGGCGTGCCGGACGAGGCTCCGCTGGCGCAGGCGCCCTCGCCCAATCGGGTACCGGCAGCGGACTTCGGGCGCCCCTGGCCGCGCGGGCTGGGACGTTTCGTACCGGAACATCGCCGCGATAACGCGTCGCGGCGCTCCAGCGCTCATCAGGCTCCGGCACTGCGCCGAGCGAGGACAGCGCCCGTTCGACCTGCCTGTGCCAGCTGTTTTCGGGATTTCCGCGGCTTGGCTCGATCCCCGCCACCACCAGCCGCTCGCTCGCTCGCGTCATTGCGACGTAGAGCAGCCGCCAATGCTCCTGCAGGTCGCGCGCCTGCTCGTCGGCGGCGATCACGTCGAATGGCGGCATCAGCTCCGCCTTCTTCGGCCGAACAACCGGGACTTTCTCACCCCCGACCGGCAGGTTGAGCGGAGGATTGCGCTTGCCGAGGTTCGCCGGATCGGCGGTAGCATCGGCAAGGATCACGTAGGGCGCTTCCAGGCCCTTGGCGCCGTGGACCGTCATCACCCGCACGGCATTCGCGCGCTCGGAAGGATCGCGCAGGATTTCCACATCGCCGCGCGCGAACCAGGCATAGAATCTCTCCAGCGACGGCGCCTCCTTTCGCTCGAACTCGAGCGCGGCGGTCATCAGCTCGTCAATCGGGTCGCGAGCCGCCAGGCCCAGGCGGGCATAGAGCCTGTTCCGACCCTGGAGAGGGCCTGACAGGATCGTTTCCAAAAAACGGGACGGCGTCACATAGTCCGCCATCGCCAGCAGTTCGCCGAGCTGAGCATGCGCGGCCGCGAAATCTTCGCGCTCGCCGGCCCGATCGCGCAGACGTCGCCACAGCGGCGCCTTCTCGCGGCCGTAAGCGAGATCGAACAGCTGCTCCTGCGTCCAGCCGATCAAGGGCGATACGAGCAAGTTCGCGAGATTGAGATCGTCCAGCGGCTGTACCGCGAAGGTCACCGCGGCCAGGAGGTCGCGCACCGCAAACGGCTTCGAAAGGAACAACCGGTCGATACCCGCGACGGGCACCCGCCGCTGGAAAAGGCGCGCGACGATGAGCGATGCAAGCTCGCCTCGGCTGCGAACCAGGATCAGGATATCGCCCGCTGTCAGGGGCCGCTTGGTCGAATCGAGGACAGGCGCCTCGTCGATCCAAGCCCGCACCTGCTCGGCAATCCGGTCGGCATATTGCCGAGCGTCGGCATCGAGCCAGCCTTCCTCGACTTCGTCACCATCCTCATCGTCGCCAAGTGTGAACGGCTTCCACAGCTCCACGAGGCCGGGGCGGCCCAAATGGTGCGCGACATGTGGCGGCGGGAGTTCCGGCAATTTCATGGCGCCGAAGCCGAGGTCCCGGATCACGGCATCGACGGTATCCAGCACCGGTTGCGCGGAACGGTAGCTCGCGTTGATCAAGAGGTCCCGGAACTCCAGCGCGGACTCGTCCTCGGCGCGCAACTCCTCGGAACGCTGGCGAGCCAGGTTGCGCATGCGATCGAATTCTTCGGGCCGGGTACCCTGGAACCCATAGATTGCCTGCTTGAAGTCGCCCACCATGAAGAGCGTGCGCATGCGCCGGTCGCCTTCCGCAGCGCCCGCGAAATATTCTTCGACGATGTTCCACACGATGTCCCATTGCGCCGGGTTCGTGTCCTGGGCTTCGTCGACGAGCACATGGTCGGTGCGCTGGTCGAGCTTGTAACGGACCCATTGCCCCATTCCAGGTTGAGCCAGCAGCTCACGGGTCCAGCGGATGAGATCGTCGAAGTCGGCGACGCCTGCAGCGCGCTTGGCGCCGGCGTAGGCATCCGCGAAGGCCTGCCCAGCGCGAAGGCCGGCAGCGATGTCGCAGGCTAGGCGTGCTCCGTTCTGAATCTGCAGCAGTTCGCCAATCAGATTGGCCAGACGGCCCGCATGGGCTTCGTAATGAGGCTCGGCTCTCGCCTGACCGGCGGACACGCGCAGGGTATCCTTGTCCGTTAGGACGACCTTCCGAAGGTCCGTTAGAGCGGCTGCGCGCTCGATCGGAGTGAGCGTCAGCCAATCCTCGATGACTTCCGCATGTCCTAGGCCGGTCTGCGCGCCCCATCGGCGGTTCGCGTCCGCAACCGCGCGGAGGAGATCGCAATCGAAGCGATCGTCGCCACAATGGTGCGCGAGATAATCTTCCAGCGAATCATCGGGCAGGTTCATCAGCGCGCGAACCTTGGCTTCGATCGTTCCTGCCGGGCCGAGCGCCTTCAGCGCCTCCTGCGACCTCGCGCAACGCATCAGATATTCAACCGCGGCCATCTCGCCGAGCCGGAGGCTGAGGCATTGCACATCCCGGAGCAGCTGCTCGTCCCCACCAGCCTCCGCGTCGGCAAGGAGATTGGCAAGCGTGGTTCGGCCAAGTTCCTGCTCCGCGCGTCCCTCCAGCGGCTGGAAGCCAGGAGCAATGCCCGCCTCTGCCGGAAAGGAGGCAAGCAAGGTCTGCGCGAATGCATGGATGGTCTGGATCCGCAGGCCGCCAGGGGCTTCTAGGACCCTCGCGAACAGGCGCCGCGCGCGCCGCATCGTTGGAGGATCGTTCGGCTCGCTGAGCGCGAAGAGATCCTTCTTCAGGTCTGCATCCTTCATCCGCACCCAGGCAGCGAGCCGGGCGCCAATGCGGTTGGCCATCTCAGCTGCTGCAGCCTTGGTGAAGGTCAGGCACAGGATCGTCTCCGGCGCCGCGCCGGACAGCAGCAACCGGAGGACTCTGCCGGTCAGCACCTGCGTCTTGCCCGTGCCTGCCGATGCCGACAGCGCCGCGTGCGCGCGCGGGTCGGCGGCGCGCGCCTGATCACCCTGCAGCTGATGAAGCGCCTTAATCCGGTTGGACATCAGGCGGGCGCTTTCATAAATGACCGCCAAGGGAGCTGGACATGGCCGAGAACGAGAAAGACGACGCGAGCGACCAGAGGCGCGCAAAGCTGGTGAAGGCCGGCTTCGCGGTCGGAATCGGCTCGGCCGCGATCGTCGCCGCGCTGCTCTACGCGTCCAAGGTCAAGAAGAAGCCGCGCACCTAGCGTCACTCGCGGCCGTACCATTCTTCCAGCCGCATCAGCTGATCATAGTCGCCATAGGGCGCGTAGGCCGGGTTCAGCTTGGCCGTGAATTCCTTGTCTCCGGCTAGATAATCCGCGGCCGCGGCGCGGAAATGCGCTTCGGCGTGCTCGAGAAATTCCGCGGCGCCGAATTCCTTGTCGGCGGCAACACGCTTGCCGAACCGCTGCCGGTCCTTGATCAAAGACCAGTATTCATGGGCTTGTGGTTCACCGCGCACGTCGGGAAAGCCACCGGCCCGTGCGATGAGACCGAGAAGGCCGAGTTGGAGGGCGAAGCCTTCCCCAACCGCTCTGCGGGACGGCGGCTTGCCCGTCTTGTAATCGACGATCGCGAGGCCGCCCGTAGAAGTCACATCGATCCGGTCGGCCTTTCCGTGGACGATGACGCCGGCGATCTCGGTCGCGCCGCTAATCTCCGCCCGAAGCGGCAGCCGGCCCTCCTCGCGGTCCTCGACCTCTTGCTCGCCGATCCATTTGATCGCTTCACGCAGCCGCGGGGCCCAGAGCGCGCGCAACATCGGATGGATTGTCTCGCCCCGAAGCAGCGCCTCGGCGCGCGGCAGCAGCTTTTCGGGATCGCAATCGTCTTCCTTGAGCCAGTCTTCGAGCACTTTGTGGACGGCAATGCCCTTCCACTTCGCGCTATGGTCGGCGTCGAGCGGGTCGAGGCTGCGAAGGCCGAGCATGGCCTGGGCGTAGAAGGCGAATGGATCAGCCTTGAGCCTGTCGACGGAAGTCACCGATATTCGCCGTGGCCTTAGCTCCCGTGACGGACGTGGCCGTGGCCTGGCTACCGGCTCGGCAGCCCCGGGGTCGTCGAGCACGGCAACCAGACGCTCGAGCCGCGTTTCACGCGTGATCCCGCCGGTCATGGCCTCCAGCCGCAGCCAGAAGCGCGATGCAACCGTCGGCGAGCGCTCGTTCCGGCGCGCGCGCGTCACAAGCACTTGCGGCGCGCCAAGCGCACTTGCGAAATCATGCGCCGAAAGGCCAGTTCGGAATTCAAGGCCGGGAAGTCCGAGGTTGGCGCGGATTTTCGGCGCGAGCCAAGGATCGGGTGACGGGGCAGCCGGCCACACCCCTTCGTTCAGGCCTCCGAGCACCATGAGGTCCGCCTGCTGCAGCCGAGCTTCCAGCAGGCCCCAGATGAAGATGCGGGGATGACCGCCGTAAGACGGACGGACGCGCAGCTGGTCCAGCAGGTCCCGCAACATCGGCACGGCATCTTCGGCGACGATCGTCGTCGAGGCCGCGGCACCCATGTCCTGGATTTCGGTCAGCAACTCCGCGGCCATGCGGCCGTCCCTGCCCTGCCAGGCCTGGTCCTGGGCGAGGCGCGTCGCTGCGGCGGCAAGTTCGGTGGCGAACTGGGCGAGGCTGACCGGCTTGGCGAGGAGAGCCGCGATCGGCTCGACCTGCTCTCGTATCTTGGTCCAATCGCGAGCGGCGGGCTTGTCGCGGAAGTGCCGGTCGAGGCCATCGAGGCCGATTGCCGGGCGAGGCCCGCGCAATGCGAGGTCGAGCTTGCGCACGGCGTCGAGCCATCCGAGGCGGTGCTCGTCATCGCCGCCGACAAGCGGATGTTTCAGCAGCGCGAGCAACGGCACCGGGGCGAGCTCTTCAGCCGCGGCAGACGCAATCCCGAGGAGCAAAGTACCCGAAGGAGTCTCGCTCAGCGCAAGGCCTGCGCTGTCATCGGCCTCTATGTTCCACCGGCGGAGCAGCGCCGACACGCGTCTGGCGAGCATTCGGTCGGGAGTGACCAGCGCCGCCGTTCGCTCCGGTGTCTCGAGCGCTTCGCGAAGCGCCAGCGCGATTCCCTGCGCCTCGGCGGCCGCGTCGGCAAATTCTGCAGCGCGAACACCACTCAGGCGGCGTTCGACGGGCTTAAGAGCGCTCCACTTGTCACTGAATTCGGCTGCGGTCATCGCATTGCCGACTGCACGCGCTCGCACGGCCGGTGATGCCGCACGTCCGCTTGCCGGCCAGACGTCCACTTCGCCACGCGCGACCCCGATCCGGTCGAGCAGCAGCTTCAGATGATATTGCGGATGGGTTTGCTCGCCGCGCCCGCGTTCGTCCGGCCCGAGGCCTTCCCACTCCTCTTCCGGCAGGATGTTCGCCAGGCTGAGCGCGGGAAGCACGACCATTCCGCCCGGCATACGCGCCACGCGGTGCAGCAGCGCCGCAACGGCCGGAGCGGTCGTGGTAATTCCGGCCGCGACCGTGAAGCCAGATGGAGGGCGGTCGCGCCATTGCTCCGACAATCCCATAAGCAGCCGGTTGCGCCGTTCCGCCAAGTCGCCGAGCCCCAAGTGCTGCAGTCGCTTCGGCCAGATTTCGATGATGGCCCTCAGACGTTCCAGCGACACTTCCCAGTGCCGCGCAATGTCGCCGGCATCGGCGGCAACTTTTGCCAGTTCCCGTGGGTCGACCCGCTCGACGAGCAGACCATCGAGCGTGCGGGCCAGATCCCGCGCCAGGCGAAACGCCTCCGCGCTGCCCGCCGCCTCGTCCTTTACGAGCTCGGTCAAGATGAGCAGGCGCTCAAGTGGCTCGATCGCGGCAGGGACTTGCTCACTCTCCTCGATCGACTCGAGAGCGCCGCCGATGCGCTCGTCTAGCTCGGGGTCACCAACCGGAATGAGTCGAGGCAGCAGCAGCCCCGTACCACTCGCGCGGACGAAGGCATCCGTCACTGCGCGAACGGCGCGATTGTTGGGCAGAAGGATTCGTCCCCGAGCAAGGCCGAGCGGATCGCTTCCGAAGCGCCTGATCAGTCCAACGGCCAATGCGTCCGCGAAGGATCGGTTGGCAGGGATGGTGAAGACTGCCGGCCTCACGGCAGCCCGTTCAGGCATTCTCGAGCGCCGCTTCCGTCATGGAGATCGCTTTCGGAGTTCCGACGTCGAACCATAGCCCTTGGTGGACGGCACCGAAGCAACGTCCTTCCTCGATCGCGCGATCCCACAGGATGTTCGTCGAGAACGGACCTTCGGGCGCATCCCGCAGCAGCCGCTTCGAGAGCATTTGGATCCCGGTGTAGACAAATGGCGCGACATGGCTTCGGTCCCGTCGCCTGAGCCGGCCGGAACGGTCCATGTGAAAGTCGCCCATGCCCCGATGGTTCTCGGCGCGCGCGAGCGGCACCAGAAGCAGCAGCGCGTCCATTTTCGCGTCGTCCCAGTGCGAGGCGAGCAACTTCAGCGTGTCCGCCGGCCCATCGACCCAGAGGTTGTCACTGTTCACCGCGATGAACGGGTCGGCATCGATCAGCGGCTCGGCATGGATCAGTCCGCCACCGGTTTCGAGCAGCAATGGCCGCTCGTCGGAGATGCTGACCTCCAACCCATGGGCGCGGCTGCCCAGATGGGCCTCCACTGCGTCGGCGAGATAGTGGACGTTCACGACCACCTTCTTCACGCCCGCCGCGCGCAGCCGATCGAGCACATGGTCGAGCAAGGGCTTACCACCGACTTCGATCAACGGCTTCGGCCGGGTTGCAGTCAGAGGACGCATGCGTTTGCCAAGGCCTGCGGCCATGACCATCGCGGTCTCGGGAACCTCCGCCGTCACTTCGGCGCGGAGGCTGAGCGCGCGCTTGGTCTGCTTCATGCCGCTTGCTTCCATGGTTCGCGGCGATGCTGGGGTGCGATGTTCGAGTCGAACCAACTGCGGACGGGCGCCAAGCCCGGCTGCGCGAGATCGCGTTCGAGCAAGCCCCACATTCGCGGCTGAAATTGCCTGTAGTGAGGCTTGTCGTCCCGCTTCCAGAGCCGCGTAAAGACTCCGAGTATCCGTGTGTTCCGCTGTGCCGCCAGCGCCCAGTAGGCGCGCTCGAACTCCGGCCCATGACCGGTATCGGCGATGTAGCGATCGATCATCGCTCGCTCGACGTCGACTGAAACGTCCCGTCGCGCATCCTCAAGCACCGAGGCGAGATCGTAGGAGGGGTGCCCGGCGAGCGCGTCCTGAAAATCCAGGAGCCCGAAGTGACCGACGCCCTCCCGGTTACGGATCAGCATAATATTTTCGGCGTGATAGTCTCGAAGGACCGTGACCGGACCGAGCCCATCGGTGGCAACCGGCGTCAGAACTTCCCTCCAAGCCGTCCTGTATCCCTCAAGGTCGACGTCCGCGCCGACCGCGGGGCAATACCAGTCGGTGAAGAGTTCCAATTCCGCCAGCCATTGATCAAGCCCGTGCAACGGGAGACCCGCCATCGGCGGATGCCGGTGCAGGTGGACCAGGACGTCAGTCGCAAGCTCATACAGTTCCCACTCACGCCCGGGGTCCGTGTCGAGCGTCTCCCGAAGCCGGGCGCTACCGAAATCGCCGAGCAGGAGCAGGCCCTTATCGAGGTCGCGCGCGAGAATTTGCGGAGCGCTCAGGCCGCATGAAGCAAGCCATTCGGCAACGGCGATAAAGGGTCGCGGATTTTCGTGCGGCGGAGGAGCGTCCATGAGGACCGCGGTGCGATCACCCTCGACGACCCGGAAATAGCGGCGGAACGAAGCATCACCGGCAAGGGGCAAAATTTGGGCGCCGGCCCAGCCGCTTGCGGCCAGGAAGTCAGGCGCGTGCGCCGGTGGTTTCATCGTGGGGGCCATCGTCCTTCCCATGACGGGGGGACTTTGGCTGTCAAGATTCTGTCGCTCTTACCGGTGAAATCGAGCGACAGGCTGAGTGCTTCCGGCCACATGTCCGCTCCGGCGCGCTCGGGCCATTCGACGAGAAGCACCGCATCCGCGGCCGCATCGAGCCCGAGTTCCTCGATCTCCGAGGCGTCCTCGATTCGGTACAGGTCGACGTGCCAAACGGGCGGGTCCAGATCCTCATACGGCTGGACAATCGCGAAGCTCGGGCTGGGCACCTCGCCCGCGTGGCCACTCGCGGCCAGAAAACCTCGAGCGAGCGCGGTCTTGCCGACACCGAGTGGCCCGGACAGGGTGATCACGTCCCCCGCCCTCGCCGCTCTTGCCAAAGCCGTTCCGATCTTCCCCGTAGTTCCCTCGCTGTCGAGAATCATTGCGATCCACGCGGAATGGTCAGCGTCACCTGAGTGCCGCTGCCCTTGCTCGACTCGAGCTCGACCCGTCCGCCATGGGCCTCGATGAACTGGCGCGTCAGCGGGAGCCCGAGGCCGAGGGCCGCCTCGCCCCTGACGCCGGCTTCGACGACCCGATCGAAGCGGTCGAACACACGCGGCATGTCCTCAGGAGCGATGCCCGAGCCGTTATCGGAGATTCGGATCACGGCGTTCTCATCGTCTCCGTCGGCAGTGAGAAGAATGCGCCCCTTCCGGTCGGTGTAAGCGAGGGCATTGGCGAGAACATGCTCGACCGACTCGCGCAACCGGCGCGCGTCGCCGAAGACATAGCCGGCCGCCGGCGAGATTTCCGCCTCGAGCTTTTGCGACTTCTCGGCGGCGCGCGCCCGGCCCGTCTCGAGCGCAGCACGGCACAAGCCGGCCACGTCGACGCGTTCCCGCTCGAGCGCGATGCCGCGCATGTCCGCCGTCGTCAGGTCGAGCACATCGTTGATGAGCTTCGACAGCCGGTCGACCGATTCGAGGATGGCGGCAACATAGTCGTCGCCTTTGGCGCTCAGTTTGCCGGCATAGCCGCCGGCGAGGAGCTCGGCGAAGCCGCCGATTGATGTCAGCGGCGTCCTGAGCTCGTAGCTCATGTTGGCGACGAAGTCGGTCTTAACGCGATCGGCTTCCTCAAGAGCGGTCGCGCGTTCGCGCAGTGCCGCCTCGATGCGGCTCGAGTCGGTCACGTCGATCATCGTGAAGAGCGCGTTGCCGTCAGGAAGCGGCACGGCGGCGAATTGAAAATGACGCCCATCGGTCATCGAAATTCTGCCGTTGGAGGATTGACGCTCGTTCGTCGTCTGGCGGACCATTTCGCGGATCTGCGCGGCCGCCGTGGGATTGACCAGCTTGCGCGCCATCGCCGGCACGAGCTCGTCGACGCGCGGATGTTCCGCCAGCCATTCCTCGTCCAGCTCCCAGTCCTCGAGAAACCGCCGGTTCCAGAGATAGAGCCGGCCGTCACTCGCAAAGACGCTGATCGCTTCGAAGAGATTGTCGAACGTCGCCGCCCGAACACGCAGAAGCGTGTCGCGCGCGGACGCCAGCCGCAATTGCTCTGTGCGATCCTCGAGGAACAGCCTGAGGCCCCCGTCGGGAAGCGCCTGTGCGACCACGCGGATATGGTCGCCATTGGGGAGCGACCATTCTTCCTCCACGACTTCCTCGGCACTCGTAAACCACTCCCGCCGCTCATTCTTCCAAGCGGGATAGTCGCGCACTTCGGGCAGGCGTTGATGCTCGCGCATACGGTCAAGAAGCCGATCGAACTCAGGCTGCTCGGCCAGCCATTCCGGATCCAGTTGCGTCATCACCGCGAACGGCCGGTTGAAGAAGCTCAAGCTTCGGTCCGCATCGAACTGAGCTGTGCCGGCGGTCATCCGATCCGCCAGCTCGCGCTGCGATTCCATGTGCCGCGAAAGTTCGGTCCGGGCGTCTTCCAGGTCCTGAACATCGACAGCGAAACCGGCGACTGCACCCGTCGAAAGCGGCACGTTGACGATGCGCAGCATGCGCCGCTCCCCGCGCAGGATCGCCGGCTGCATCAACGAAACGATCCGCCCCGTTTCCTGGGCCCTGCGCGCGGTCGCGGCGGCGCTGTTTTCGCCTTCCTCGTCGATCAGCTCGAAGCCGCGCTCAATGACTTCCTTGGCGTCCGTCCCCTCGACTGCATGGACGAAGGAGCTGTTGACCAGACCAAGCTTCAAATCGGGACCCCGATACCACATCGGAAATGGCGCGGCTTCGATCAGGTGGGTTAGCGAATTAAGCGCCGCCTCGGTCTGGCGTAGCCGCAACGCGAGCCGCGATCGCTCCTCTTCCCCCGCGCTGGTATCGACGAACCATAGGAGCAGCGTCCCGGGGGCTTCCGGCTCGGGCGCGAGGCCTCCTCGAACCTCGAAGATCCGCCCCGACGGGCTCGTCCGCACCTTGCGGGAAATCCGCCCCGCCGAGAGGCGCGCGGCTTCCAGGTCATCCTTCAAGAGATCGAAGTCCTCGGCAAGGATACCGCTGTCGTCGCCAACCAGTTCCGAGAGGCGCGCAGGCGTTCCTTGAAGGCCCAGATTGCGTGCTAGCTGCGCGTCCACCTCAATCTTTTGATCAGGACGTACGACCAGCGGCCGTGCCGGGTTCAGCTCAAGCAGCGTGGCGTTGGCGCGGGCAGCGCCAAGCACCTGCTCCGCCATGCGGAAGCGACGTGCCGCAATCACGGTCATGGATACCGCAAGCGCCAGCCACAGCAGCGCGAGTGCTACAATCGCGACGGTCGTTGCGCCGAGAGCGCTCATGAATGCTGCCCGCTAACCCCCTGCCCAAAGTCATAGGGCGAAGCAGAGGACAAAAGAAAGGGTGGGAAACCTATGGCTTCCCACCCCTGCCTTGCAATCCGGCTGAGCTTAGTAGCGATAATGGTCGGGCTTGAAGGGCCCTTCGGCCGACACGCCGATGTAGCTCGCCTGCTTGTCATTGAGTGTCGTCAGCTTCACGCCGAGCTTGTCGAGGTGAAGGCGCGCAACCTTCTCGTCGAGATGCTTCGGAAGGACGTAGACGTCGTTCTTGTACTGGTCCGAGCGGGTCCACAGCTCAATCTGGGCAATCACCTGATTGGTGAAGCTCGAGCTCATCACGAAGCTCGGGTGGCCGGTCGCGTTGCCAAGGTTCACGAGGCGGCCCTTCGAGAGAACGATGATCCTCTTGCCGTCCGGAAACTCAACCTCGTCGACTTGCGGCTTGATCTCGGTCCACTTCATGTTGCTGAGCGCACCGATCTGAATCTCGCTGTCGAAGTGGCCGATGTTGCAGACGATGGCCATGTTCTTCATCGCCCGCATATGGTCGAGCGTGATGACGTCCATGTTGCCGGTGGCGGTGACGAAAATGTCGGCGCGCTTCGTCGCCTCTTCCATCGTCACGACCTCGTAGCCTTCCATCGCGGCCTGAAGCGCGCAGATCGGATCGATCTCCGTCACCAGCACGCGCGCACCGCCGTTGCGGAGCGAGGCAGCCGAGCCCTTGCCGACATCGCCATAGCCAGCGACGCAGGCGACCTTGCCGGCCAGCATGACGTCGGTCGCGCGACGGATCGCGTCGACGAGGCTTTCCTTGCAGCCGTAGAGATTGTCGAACTTCGACTTGGTGACACTGTCGTTGACGTTGATCGCCGGGAACGGGAGCTTGCCCTGCTTCGCCAGCTCATAGAGGCGGTGCACGCCCGTGGTGGTCTCTTCGGACACGCCCTTGATCGCCTCAACTGTCTTGGTGAGGTAGCCCGGGCGCTCGGCGAGGAAACGCTTAAGCGTCGCGACAAAGATCTCCTCTTCCTCATTCGACGGCGCGAACAGCGTTTCGCCCTTCTCGACACGGTGACCCCACAGCGCGAACATCGTAGCGTCGCCGCCGTCGTCGAGGATCATGTTGCAGGTGGTGTCCTGGCCCCAATCGAAGATACGGACGACATAGTCCCAATATTCTTCGAGCGTTTCGCCCTTGATCGCGAACACGGGAATCTCGCGAGCAGCGATCGCAGCGGCGGCATGATCCTGCGTCGAGTAGATATTGCACGAGGCCCAACGCACTTCCGCCCCGAGATCGACCAGCGTCTCGATGAGGACGGCGGTCTGGATCGTCATGTGAAGCGACCCGGTGATGCGCGCGCCCTTCAGCGGTTTCGACGCGCCGAACTCCTCTCGCAGCGCCATCAGGCCCGGCATTTCCGTCTCGGCGATCTCGATTTCCTTGCGGCCGAAATCGGCGAGACCGAGGTCCTTCACGACATAGTCGTTGAAACGGGATTCAGCCTGGGTCGCCACGTTTAATTCTCCGATTGTTTGATATGCGCGTCTTGAGCGCGGGTCGGCGCAGCCGTTAGACGCGGCGGCGCCGAAACGCAAATATAAAGATATCTTTATATGTTGAAATCTAGGCGGCGCCGGTCTCGCTTGCGAGCAGGCGCGGGTCGATCCCTTCCGCCTTGAACGCAGCGCCCCATCGCTCGTCGGTCGGCGTGTCGAACAGGATTTTGGATTCGCCGCGCGCCGCGAACCAGCCGTGCCGCGTCATTTCCTCGTCAAGCTGTCCTTCGCCCCAACCGGCATAGCCGAGCGCGGCGATCCATTGCGCGGGCCCTCGGCCCTCCGCAATGGCGCGAAGCACGTCGATGGTCCCGGTCATGGCAAAAATCTGGCCGTTGTCGCCATTCACCTGAAGCGTGTCCTGCCCACCCCAGTCGGAAGAATGAAGCACGAAGCCCCGTCCCGGTTCCACCGGCCCGCCATGGTGCACGGCACAATCGGGCGCGTCCCCTGGCTCGATCTCCAGCTGGCGTAGCAATCCGCGGAACGTGATCCCGGAGCGCTTGTGCCCAACGCCAACACCGATCGCGCCATTTTCGTCGTGGACGCAGAGCGCGATGACCGCGCGTTCGAATCGGGGATCGGCCATTCCAGGCATTGCGAGCAACAGCTTGCCGGAAAGAAAACTCGGTTGATCAACCACGATACGACAATGAGCCGCTGCGACGCGGCGGGCAAGGCTTGAGGCCGCCGTACGCCGAGCCTATCTGCCGTTTCATCCTCTCGCGACGGAGACCATCCATGACCATCCAAGTGGGCGATCGCCTGCCCGACGTGCCTCTCGCAATCGCCGGTGCCGACGGACCGCAGCCGACCACCAGCGGCGAATATTTCCGCGGCAAGCGCGTGGCGCTGTTTGCGGTGCCAGGCGCCTACACGCCTACCTGTTCGGCACGGCACCTGCCTTCCTTTGTCGATAAGGCGCAGGAGCTAAAGGGACAGGGCATCGACGAGATTGCCTGCGTGTCCGTCAACGACCCCTTCGTCATGGCGGCTTGGGGTAAGTCCGACGGCTCAGACGACATCACCATGCTCGCCGACGGCAACGGCGCGTTTGCCGACGCAGTCGGTCTCGCCATGGACGGCAGCAAGTTCGGCATGGGCAAACGCTCGCAACGATACTCGATGATCGTCAACGATGGCGTGGTTGAGCAACTCAACGTCGAAGCCCCCGGCGATTATCGCGCGTCCAGCGCCGAAACGATGTTGGATCAGCTCGCAACGGCCTGAAGTTCGCCGCCGTAGCGGCTCTCCTCACCGCTGTGCGCGTCGAAAGCCGCGCAACAGCGCGAGCGCTCAATCGTTTAACTGGAACGAGTGCGAAATCATTCAAGGAGAAACGATATGGCGAGAAACAACAATCGTGGCACGAGCAACCGCAGCACGAGCAACCGCGGCGGCAACAACAATCCGACGGGTCGAAACCAATATAGCGGCGGAGTGATGGACATGGCGCGCGATCGTCCGATGGCAGCAGCAGCCGTCGCGGCCGGCGCGGCGGCGGCCGGGCTTTTCCTATGGTCAAAGCGCAGCCAGATCAGCGATCAGCTGAGCAACCTTAGCGATCAGATCGGCGAATGGCGCGAAGGCATGGGCTCAAGCAGCAATGAGCTCGGCGACGACACCGGCGGATTGGCATCGGGTCAGGGCAGCAGCGCGCAGCGCGGCATGAGCGAAACCGGTGGCGGAAACGCGAGCCTCGGCGCCACCAGCGGCGGCGGCGGATCGCGCGGCAGCGCGAGCGGCCGTGGTCGTGCAAAGTCCACTCCCACTACGCAGCAGTAACTCGCTGACACTCACCACAAGGGGCGCCCTCGGGCGCCCCTTTTTTATGCGGCGAGGAAGCGCGCGATGGCCTCGCCGAACTCGGGCTTAGTCACCGAGCTCATATGCGTGCCGGGCACCTCGACGAAGACGGCGTTGGGAAGGACGTTGGCCAGTTCTTCGGCCGAGCCATTGTCATCATCTTCGCTGCCGCACACGACGAGCGTAGGCATGGTGAAGGCCTGGAGCCAATCGATGAACGCGTCCTCGAAGGTTTCGAGCAATAGTCCCGCGGCTACCCGGTCGACTTTCTGGCTCTTCATGAACTGGATCGACAGCCAGTGCGGGTCGCCGCGCTGGACCCGATCGAACATGGCAATGGCCTCGACGAAGAATTCCTTCCGCCGCTTCCAGTTGCGCAAGCCTTCGAGCCCCGCGCCACCGAGAATTGCACTACGTGGCCGCATGCCCTCGCCCACCGCTTCGACGGTTGTGCGCGCACCCAGCGAGAACCCGCCGAGGTCGAAATCTGTCAGGCCGAGAAGAGCGACCAGCTCCCGCACGTCCCGAGCGAGGATCCCGCGCGGGTAATTTTCTGTTTCTTGCGGCTTTGCGCTCAGCCCATGTGCACGGTGGTCGGGCATGATGACCCGAAAGCCCGCCGCGGCAATGCGGTCGGCATGGCCGAACCGGATCCAATTCATCTGCGCGTCGGAAAAAAGGCCATGCAGCAGGATGACCGGCCTGCCCTGTCCGACCTCATGATAGGCGAGCTGAACGCCGTCCGAGGCACTCCAGAAATGCGTTGAGGCTTCCGTCACTCCGGCAGCTTGCCCGTCGCAGCTATCCATTTGTCGACGAGCTTCTGATGCTCTTCGGTCCGGATTTCCTTCAGGCCCTCAGTGTTGAGCCATGCCCGGTGCATGCTCTCCGCACCAAAATGGTGCTTCGGCACGAATCGCGAGGGGTCGTCGAAGCTGGCGACCGTGAGGTCCATGTTCGGGCTGTCATCCTTGAACTGAAAGCCGAACGACGTCCCGCATTCGCGGCAGTAAGGCCGCCGCGCGATCGGCGAGCTGTCGTACCAGTCCGGCTGGCGCTCCCAGGTGACGTCCGCCTGCCTGACGCCCTTGAACGCGATCGAGATCGACCCGGTCGAACGCTGGCACATGCGGCAGTGGCAGAGATAGGCGTCGTCGCTGTCGATCTTGGCAGTGTAGCGGATGCGGCCGCAGGCACAGCCGCCGGCCATTTCCGCCGGTTCAGACAATTCAGGCAGCTTTCTGAAGATGCTTGCGGCCGAGCAGCTCGGCGATCTGGATCGCATTCAGAGCGGCGCCCTTGCGCAAATTGTCGCTCACGACCCAGAGGCTGAGGCCGTTCTCGACCGTCGAATCCTCGCGTACACGGCTGACGAAAGTGGCATAGTCGCCGACGCACTCGACGGGGGTCACGTAGCCGCCGTCCTCGCGCTTATCGATGAGCATGACACCCGGCGCCTCGCGCAGGAT
>Ga0164308_10000786_pt1 | contig 17214 bp, 11 predicted proteins | sample Whisoiple_246_MG_FD_109983 | JGI IMG/M metagenome (GOLD analysis project Ga0164308, IMG submission 109983) | Soil microbial communities amended with fresh organic matter from upstate New York, USA - Whitman soil sample_246_MG | ecosystem: Environmental > Terrestrial > Soil > Unclassified >...
CCCGCACCACCGGCGGCTACCTCGTAACACTTCCCCGTGCTGTTGCCGCAGACGCAATTGCCCCGTGTGGTGGGGCAGACGGTGCCGACCGGAAGCGAGCATGCCTGATTGGCAGCGGGCAACTGTTGCTCGCACACCGCACCATTGGGTGTGGGGATCGTGCTGGCTCCGCCCGCTTTGCCGCTTGCCCCGGCCTTACCGCCAGCGCCCGAAACCGAGCCACCACTAGCGACGGGGCCGCCGTCATCCGCATTGCCGCAACCTGAAGGCAAAACCACGGCGAAGAGCGCGAACGTAGCCAATGCGGGAAACCGGAACGGGCGAGAGGTTGGCATCGCGTTTTCTATCGATGAGCAGATGAGCAGGAAGAACGAGGACGAGCGGCGCTCACTTGGGCACGCCAATCATTCCCGACTGGCAGCCGAACAAAAGCTGGATCGAATCATGCTCGCGCTGCACGCGTGAGCACGTGCCTTCGCACAGCACGACCTGGTTACCGGCAATGCGGAAGCCCTCGTTGCAATCGGCATCGTCGTCCGGAAGCACGAGTTGCGTTCCTGAAGCCGTGGTGACAACCAGGTTGATCAAGTTGTTGTCGATCACCTTCCCTTGACCTGGGTCGGGGATCTCGTACGTGCACGCGATCGATCCCGTGACCTTGTTCAAGCCCGCTTGGAGCGCGGCACTGAAGTCCGTAGCGGTGGTCATGTCGAGGTGGCAAAACGGAGGCCCCATGATTTTGCAGCCCGCTGCGGCAGTGCCGCCGACGATCGCTGCCTGTGACATCCACTCTCGCCCGGCTTCGCTTCCCGGCGAGCCGATCAAAAACGTTCGCACCCCTTGCCCGAGAGCCGCTGCGACGTGGTCGACGATGGGTTGCGATTCTACCGGCGTGATGCCGGCGCCGTTGCCGGCACTGGTGCAGTCCCCTCGCAACGTGGGTTGACCATCCGTAATCAGCAGCACGTACTTGTCGCCGGGAAGCTGGCTCGGCACGAGCGCTGCCTGTAGCGCGTATTGATAGGCGGCGTCGGTCGGCGTCCAGCCGTTGGGGCTGGTGGCATCGAGCGCCGCGATCAGGTTCATTTTTTGTGCGGCGCTCAACGGTGCCGGCGCCGTTCCAGCTTTGGTATTGACGCAGCTGTCGGCGGGCGCCGGCCGGGACCGCGCCTGATTGCTCATGTTCGGGTAGAACAGCAGGCCCGCAGCGATGGTCTCCGGGAGCGCGGAGATGACCCTTTTCAGCGCGTCACGGGTCGACTGCCACTTCGTGGGGCCGCTCGGTCCGGGTGCACCGGGACGCCCGGGTTGCATCGGCGCGCCCGGCACCTCGTTCATCGACAAGCTCGTATCCACAACGAACTCGAGCACTGCTGGTTTCGATTCCGGCTCCGCCGCCCAACCGTCACAAGCGTTGTTGTTGATCGCCGTTACCTGCTCCGGGGTGAGCGCCAGAGTGCCGCCCATCCTCGCGGCGCTTCCCGCTGAACCGCCCCCGGAGCCCGGGTCGCCTACGACGAGCGAACCCATCCCAGCGACTCCTCCGGTTCCCGAAGGGTCCGCAGCCAGAGGGCTCCCATCCTTGCTCGAGCCACAGGCCAGACTGAAAGCCAGGCTGGCAACGCAGCTCAGGAGTGCGCTGGTCTTCATCGGATCACTTGCTCGAGACTCGCACGTTTTACAGCTCGGTGCATCGTACGTCGATCCTTCGACGCGAGCCGCTTCTCGGCAAATCAGGTCAAATATAATTTTCCAACGGAGACCGACGCGAGGATTGAGCGACGTCGCCCGCGAAGCGTTACGCCGAGAGAGCTGCGATATCCGATGCCTCGAGGACTCGTTTCGGTGCGCCCTCGCGCACGCAACGGATCATCGCGCGACCGACTTGGTTCAAGCTCAGGCCAGGAAAAAACAGGTTCAGCAGCGGATAGAACGTGAGCAAGAGGCGGTAGCTGGTCTTCAGATTCTTTTGCCCGGGCACTGGCTTCATCAAGCTCGGTCGCATGTTGTAAACTCCACGCAACGGCAGACGCATGAGCGCGTTCTCCGCCTTGCCTTTGACTCGCGCCCACATGATTTTTCCGCGTTCGCTGCCGTCCGTATGGCTGCCGGACACGTGCACCAATACCAAGTTGGGGTCGAGGCGTGAAAGCGTCTCCGCAAAGGCGAGCGGCGTGTCGTAGGTGATGCGGGTATAGTCTTCTTCATTCATGCCGACGGAGCTCACGCCCGCGCAGTAGAAACAGGCGTCGTACCCGGTCAGCTGCGTTTCGACCGCAGTGAGGTCGCGAAAATCCGGAACCAGCAGCTCCGTCAACTTCGGATGCACGTGTCCGCACGGGCGCCGCGAGATCGAAAGCACGCGCTCGATCTCCGGGTTGGCTAGACACTCGAGTAATACGCCTTCACCCACCATGCCGGTGCTACCCGTGACAATTGCTTTCATGGGCCCGAGGCTCGGCCTGTTCTCGGCTCCAGGCAAACGTCGCGCGCGCCAGCCGGTTCTCTGGGCGCGGATCGCTGGTGGCCGTACTCCGCTTTCGCGCTGCGTCGAACTCGGGCGCTACTGGAATGCAACAACTGCTCGGGAAGACCAAACGAGCACCTGCGTGATACTCGAGCGGCAACTCAATCGATGTTGCCCATGGACTCGCGCATTTACCCCGTCTCAGCTGTGACTCGGTGCGTGGCAGATTGCTCCTTGCGCGGCTCTCAGTTTTGTAATCCGCCAGGCATCGACTCGAACTTGGTCTCGCTCTGTTTTGCCGAGTGAGTTACACTCCCCGCGCCACGAACGAGCGCTGCAAGCAGCGCCCCGGGATCGATTCGTACCAAAGGAGATTTCATGGCTCGCTATGCAGCGGTCTTGCTGGGATTGTCAGTGCCTCTCGCGTTGTCAGCGTGTCTCGATATGCGCGAAGGCCGGCATCATTGGCATCACTCGGACTACGATTCGGGGTGTTTCTCGGACTACGATTGTCCGCTGCATAGCTACTGCACCTTCAACGGCGACTGTGTTCCCGAGAACGGTTACGCGCACGCGGGGGCGAGCAACAGCAGCCACGGCAGCGCGGGGCGCCCGAGCAGTTCGCAAGATGAACAGGGAGGCGCCTGGAGCGAAGTCGAGGAGGAAAGTGCAGGCGCAACGGGCGAAGCCGAGGGCGGCAGGCCCCACGGTAGTTCGGGTGGTGCAGCCGGCTCTTCGCCGGGCGCCGCCGGCCGCTCGAGCGGTGGCGCAGGCGGCACGCCGTCTGGAACCGCGGGCAGCTCCGCGAGTTCGGGCTCTACTGGGCACCCCTCGGGCGGGAGTGTTGCAGTCTCGTGCGCCAGCAACACGGACTGCAGCGCCAACACTTGCTGTGTCTCCGGCTCGTGCGTACCCACTGCGACACCCCCGGCCAAGTGTCACTTCAGTAGCGAGTGCGGCGCGCACGGTCGCTGCTTCGACGGCTCATGTCAGCCGGCGTGCTCCGCTTCCAGTGACTGCGGCACGGGCGACCAATGCTCGGGCGGCTTCTGCCAGCCGAAGCCGGGGTCTGGCGGTCAGTGCATTTACAACAGTGACTGTCCGGTGAGCGGCTCGGTGTGCCTCAATGGCACCTGTTTGCGCGGTTGCAGCTCGACGTCACAATGTGCAGAAGCGGACGTTTGCCTGAATGGCATGTGCCAGGCTGATCATGGCCCGAAACCCGGTTGCTCGGCGAACGCTGAATGCAGCGGGGGCAGGGTCTGCGTGAACGCCGTTTGCCGGAGCGCGTGCCAAACCAGTGCGGACTGCTGTTCGTGTACGGCAGCCACCGTTTGCGACCAAGGCTTCTGTGTAACCCCCGGCGAGGCCGCTCCGCAATGTCAGCTCGCGAGTTCGTGTGGGCTCGCGGCACACTGCGTCGACGCGCTGTGTTCGGCGCCCTAGGCCGCTTTGCAGCCTAGAACCAGCGTGATGAGAGTCAGGCACGGGCGAGGCGGTACGGACCGCGCTCGCCCTTGCCGGTTATTTCACCAGTTCGACTCGGCAGGTGGCGCTGCAGCCATCCCCGCTGATGCGGTTGCCATCATCGCATTCTTCGGTGTCTTGGGCCGTACCGTCGCCGCAGTAGGGGCCGATCACGCAACCGGCTGAGCACTCGCCGTAGCCGCCGTCGTTGACGCCGTCATCGCACTGCTCGCCCAGGCTGACGATGCCGTCACCGCAGATGGGCGTGCACTCGCTCTTGGCGGTATCGAAACCGGCGAGCGTGAGTCGGAAGCTGGAGCTCTCCTTCTTGCGCTCAGCGTGGAAGACGTTGAGCCTGTATACGTTGCCGTCGGTCAAGCCATAGGTGGCAGCGGTTGCCGCGCTGATGGTGACGCCGCCGTCTACCGGCTGGTGCACGCCGCCCAGATCGACTGCGAGCTTGTCGTTCACGAACACCCACACGTCGTCGTCACCGGTGAAGTCGAGGCGCGCGGTGGTCTTGGCGTCGTACTTGAACCAGTAGGTGACCTGGGTGGTGAAGTGAAAGTTGTGCGGCTTGGCGCCGGGGATGATTGCGCTGTCCAACTCCCAGTTGTAGCCGTACTGGGTTGGGATTTTGGCGACGATTCGAGGGTCGTCCTTTTGAGTCAGATCGTCGAGCGGAAAGAACACCGGCGTCCCGTCGTACTTCATGGCGGGGGTGGTGATCACGCCCGCACAAGAGTCACCCTGACCGCCGATGCTGGGGGGGCAGGGATAGAAGCAAGTATCGACCAACGGATCGAAGTTGCAGCCCGTGAACATGGGCGGATTGGCGATGCACATGGTGTCGCCGTTTCCACAGAAGCGACCAGTGACCTTCGGTTGCGACGCCCACTGCTCGCCCATCGCGCCGTAGCGATTGACGAAGCCCCCTTTGCCGTTGTCGAACAGGACGATGTCACGGACGATCGCCGGGCCGCCCTTGTCCGAGTACCAAGTATCCAACATCGTGATGCAGCCGTTGGCCTCGGTGCCCGTGGTAGCTTTGGTGACCGGAGTCGGCACACCATTCGTCAGCGTCGTGTTGACGAGCTTCGGCGTCGCCGCCGTGCCGGCCGGAGTCCCCGACCCCAAACAACTCGGTTCTACGTCCTTGTTGGCGGGGGTGAGGTCTCGGTAAATCACCGGCACGCGCAGAATACAGGCGTCGTTGATCTTCTCGCAGTTGGCCTTTTGCGAGCACTCGAAGCCGCCCTCTTTCTTGCATGTGGAGGAGCAGCCATCGCCGTCTTTGGTGTTGCCGTCGTCGCATTCTTCGTTGATGAGCAAGCCGTCCCCGCACTCCGAGGTGCAGCCGCTTCCCGAGCACTTCGGCTCCGCTTGACAAGTCGAGGAGCAACCATCGAAGGGGACGGCGTTGCCGTCGTCGCAACTTTCGGCGCCTTCTTTCTTGCCATCGCCGCACTTGGTGGGCGTGCAAACGCTCGGCTGCCCGTCGCACTTGAAGCCGGTTTCGAACTTGCACTGCGCCGAGCAGCCATCACCCTCGACTTTGTTGCCGTCGTCGCACTGCTCGGATGAGCCGACGATCTTGTCGCCGCAGATCACGAGCTCATGGCACGGCTTGCCCGGAGGGCTACACGAGAAGCCGGGCTGAGTCGCCAAGCAATTGCCCAGACAACCATCGTTGTCCTCGCGGTTGCCGTCGTCGCATGCCTCGTCGTCGGCGAGCTTGCCGTCACCACAGCCAACGGGTACGGGAGTATTCGGATTGCAGGGTGAGCCGGGGTCGGTTGGATTGCATTCGACATTGAACCCGGGACTGCCGCTATTGGGCGGAACCGAGATGCCGTCGCTGCCGCCGTTCGAACTCGTCGCTCCACCGTTGCCCGGTGGACGCAAGCCGCTACCCGTACCGCTGCTCGTGCTGCACGCTGGCATGCTCGCGAGGAAAGCAAAAGTCAGCCCGCAGAGCCCAATGACCCGCTGATACATGCGTCAACGCTACAGTCAGTCCAGCATTGCGCAAGGCTCCTGAGTGAGTTTTACAGCGATCGGTCGGCTCGATACTGCTGCTTCAAGATTGCGCTTGTGCAGCAAGCCCCAGAGCCCAACGGCTGGTCGCCGGGTTTTGGAACGGCTGAAACCGGAGGTCATGTGCCTGAACGCCACGGCGTGCGAAGGCCGTTCTCACTTCCCAGCTCCGGAACGCACTCTCGGTTGTCCACGAGCTGGCCGCTTCTCGGCGATCCTTAGGCACCCCACCCGCTTCCCAGGTCCGAGCAGGCCCTGCCTCTCATCGCCTGCAGGGAGTGCGGTTACGCAATGACCGAGCTACCGTCCCGCGCTCGAAAGCCTCAATGCCCAAGCCTCACAAGCCCAAGTTCAGCCTCGCCCCCGTGGAGTTTCGCGAGCGTAGCATCGCCGGTCGGGGAGTGTTCGCCAAACGGCGCTTCAAACCGGGTGAGGTCATCGTGCCGTATGCACCCAAGCAGCGGCGTCTCGACGTAGAGGATCCCGAGGCGGCCCTGGCAGCGAACAGTAAATTGACGCTGCTTTCGGAACAGTGGACCGTCATCGTTCCCGACACGAGCGTGCCGGGCGGGTGGCTTTGCAATCATAGCTGCAACCCGAACGCGGCCATTTACTCCGATGGTGAGGGTCGGATCCAGTGCACGAGACCCATTGCCCCAGGCGAAGAGGTCACCATCTTCTACGGGTGGGTGACGCAGAACGAGCCGGAACGGGATCCGTGCCGATGCGGATCCGCTGGCTGCCGCGGCTTCATCAATTTCGACTTGAGTGAGCGCGACGCCGCTCTAATCGAAGACGAATCCGCGGAGGGTCAGGCGGTCCGAACGCGGCTGGCCGAATACGTCGCTTTCCTGGCTTCGATCGGACAAGAACAAGTGGAGGACACCATTGCGCGAACACTCTCCGCGCTCCGCGCGCGGCTGAGCTGAGTCCAGCGCAGGCGCGGGCATTTTACCGCCACCCTGGCCGAAATGATGGCGTCCCGAAACACCGACGACATTCACGAGCCATGAGCCTTCCGCTATTTGCGGAGGTGCCAAGATGAATGAATTCGTTGCTACCATGCCCGATGTCTACGGACGTCTCTATGGCGCAAGCGAGGTGGCCGAGCACGCCGCGATGGTATCTCGACGGGGCGCGCGGCCAGTCCATGCCGAGCTGTGGCAGTCGGCGAAAGGTCCGCTATTGTGCGTGGTCGCCGAGGATCGACCCGGATTGCTCGCTCTCGTCACCGATGCGCTGCTCGCGCAAGGCTTGGCCATTCAGAGCGCGCGCGCCTTCTGCCGCGCGGTCAGCAAGGAACAAGACGAGGCCGTGGATTTTCTGGAGCTGCGCGCGCCGGGCGGTCCCGACGGGGTCGCGGCGCAGCTCGACGCCGAAGGATTGCGAGCCTTTGCTCAGTCGCTGAGTGAACTGGTCGTCGATGATCTGGCTCGACGGAGCAGTCCGAATGCCGTTGCTGCTTCGCGTGCCGAAGTCAGGCCAACCACGCGCGTCTACTTCGAGCGCCAATCGCTGGTCGACGGATGCTACCTGTTGGTCGTCGATGCGCCCGATTCCGACGGCTTGCTGCACGCCGTCAGCAGCGCGTTGCACGAAAACGGGATGCGCATCGTGGCCTGCGAGATTCGCACCGTGGGTGACCGGGCGCGCGATCGCTTCGAAGTCGAGCCGAGTCCCCAGCGCGTACTCAACGATGGCGAGCTGTGTGATGTCCAACTGGCAGTGCTCGCTGCGCTCCCTGCTCGGCGCTGAGCTTCCAGCCGCGAGACCGAGCGTCGTGCCGGGTGTACAGTCGCCCCGAAGATGCCAATGCTCGCTCCACGTACGCTGAGGAACCCGCTCTGGACTCTGCCTTTTCTCCTGCTCGCGCTCGGTTGTAAAGGCAACGACACCGAGATGCGCATGCGTTGCCAGCAACAAGGCTTGCAGCTCGGCGGCAGCGAGCATTGCACCAGCTGGGTCAATACACTCGAGGGCACGGGTCACTCCCAATTTTTCACCAGTGGCGTACTACCGAGTTCGGTGGTGACGATTCACGTCAGCGGCCAAGCCTGGGTCGCGCGAGGCGCGCTCGCACTTTCCTTTACCGACCGGGAGGGCAAGACGCAGACCATGCAGGTCAAGCCGGGCGAGCCCACGAGCTTCGAAGGCAACCTGCGTGCGGGCAAAAGCGAAGAAGAGGCCGGCTTCTTCTTGAGCTACTCACCGGCCTTCGCCCAAGCCAAGCGGGCCGACGGTCTGGTGGTCGAGCTCACCTTCCGTCAAGCGAACTTCAATTTGCCTGGCGGTTGAGGCTTTGGCCGGCGGCGAAAGTGCGAATTCGGCTCTGTCGAGTTCCACTCTAGCGCATCACGTCCTTGACCACCCTCAGCAGCGCGTTTTCGTTGCTGGCGTCTTGTCCCATTTCCCAGATCATCAGCCCCGCGTACTTGGCCTTGGCGAATTCGGCCTTGCTGCGGATGGTCGCGCTGCTGTTCAACGTGATCGTCGATTGCCCGACCTCGATTTGATCATGCGTGGGCGCGCTGCCGAATTGATCGACAATCTGGCTGTAGGTGATCGCTTCACCCGCGCTGCCGCTCCATTTGAAGCCATAAAATGGGACCCCTAGCACCACCTTTTCCTCCTGGGCGCCGCGACTGACCCACCAGTCGAGCTCTATTTGGGCGTCGGCCAGCGATGAGGCTTGCACGGGCGTCAGTGAATCTCCCGGTCGATTGAAGTCGTAGGCCATGACGTTCAGAAAATCGAACTGGTCGATCACCGGCAGGACCTTCTCCGCGTTCCAACTCGCGACGGCGGCGGAAAGCTGTTTTCGCATGCCGTGCAGCCGTCTCCCGAGCTCGCCGATGAATTCTCCGTAGGCAGCGTCGAGCTCAGCAGTCGGATACAGCTCTTCCTGATCGGCGTCGATGCAGTCGAGTTCGTGATCCTGGACGTAGAGCGCGACTTTTTCCGCGAGCTCCTTGGGCGCTCTCAGGATTGCGTTGCCGGACGTGATGCTCCTTTCGCCACCTCCGCCGACGGCGAGGCATACCTTGACGCCGTTTGCGTGTGCCTTGGCAACGAACGCAGCCAGACCCGGCTCGTCTCCCGCCCCTCCGTCTTGTCGATAGTGGATCGCAAGCTCATCATTTTGCGTTTCGAGCGTAGCGAACGCCAGATTGACGTGTGTGAGTGCCGAAAAATCGAGCGTCTGCGTCCACTCCGAGAGCGCGCCGCGCCAGCTCGGCAAATAGCCGACGACGAGCTTCGACTCGGTGGCATCGGAAGCGAGCGATTCGTTCGAACCTGTGGCTTGCTGCGCGGCGGGCGCTGCGTTCGAGCAGGCGCCCGTGACCGCGAGCAAAATTACCGCGCTCGAAATCATGCGCGCGCGCACCTCGCGAACGGCCAAAAACGCGGTGTGCAGTGCACGGATACGAAGGGTTTGCATGACATTGACTCCCGGAGTGATAGCCATGCGTTCGGGGCATGGTTTCTAAATCCTCTCGTGTCAGTGCCTCGTGAATCGGGTGATCGAAAACGGAACGAGCGGAATTGAGCTCGTCAACTCGGTTGGACGAGGGCGTGGCGCGAAGCGCCCGCTGGGTTTTTCGCCCAGAGTGGGAGTCCCGCTCCCAATGTAGTCGATGAGGACAAATCATCCGCGAATGCTTTTCCTGGACCGCGTAGAGGTGCGTCGCGGTACATTTTCGAGTTGAGGAATCAGCATGCAGATCAGCAAGCGATGGCTGTCATACGCGGCACTCGCCGTACCCGCACTCGGCGCAGGCTGCGGCAACGGCGACGGTCGCGGTGGTACGGATGCGCTGGGTCAGGCGGGCAGCGAACATACCGCAGGGGCGCAGGGGGGCCCGGGAGGAGCAGCGGGGGCGAGCGTTGCGTCTGCGGGCTCGGGAGCTGCAGGCAGCGGCGCCGGGCCGAGTCCGGCGGGAAATCCAGACGGGGTCTGTCGTGCAGGCATCCCGGCGCTGGGCAAGCCTGCCGACACCAGTAAGCCGACGACCGTGGTCGGGACTGGCAGCGCGGCGAGCTGCTCTTTCAGTGCGTTGAACGCGGCCGTCAAAACGGGCGGGGTGATCACTTTCGACTGCGGCACGGGCAACGTCACGATCTTGGTCACCGCTACGATGAAGCTGCCGACCAACAAGAACACCGTGATCGACGGCGGCAATCGCATCACGCTCGACGGCGGAGAGGCGGTTCAAATCCTTCGCTTCGAAAGCCCCGACTTTCGCGCCAACGACAATGGGCTCACGCTGCAGCACATCAGCTTGGTCAACGGTAAAGCCACGCCCACCGAGGCTATCCCCACGGCTCCGGCACCGTGCTCTCAGGGTTTCAACGACGGCGAGGGCGGCGCGCTGTTCATGCGTGACGGCGCGCTCACCGTGATTGACTCGATCTTCACCAACAACCAGGCGGCACCGCTTGGTCCCGACACGGGCGGTGGCGCGATTTACATCTTGGGCAGCAAACGCGGAGCCCTAATCGTCAATAGTACGTTCAGCAAGAACACCGCAAGCAACGCGGGCGCCGTCGGTGCATTGTTCTCGGAGCTCGACATCTACAATAGCCTGTTCACGGGGAACAAGGCCACCGGGCATGACGCGAACAACAACCAGCCGGACAAATGTTCGGCCATGAACAACGGCCAGAACGAAACCGGATCGGGTGGCAACGGTGGGCCCATCTATAGCGACGGGAATTCGGTGAACGTTACGCTGTGCGGCGACGAGATCACTGGCAACAGCGCCGGCGCGAATGCGTTCGGCGGCGGATTATTTTTCACCAGCAACGACATGATGGGCACGCTGACCATCACCGACACGACGATGACGAACAATACGGGCGGATCTTGGACTCAGGTGGCTACGGGCTCGGTGAAGAACGCCGGCAGCGCTGTGGGTGTGAATGCCAAGAGCATCACGATCGATAACTCTACGCTTCAGGGCTATCCGTGAAGACGTGCGGTGCGCGATTGGTCAGCGTCAACGCCTACTAGCACCAACGCCTTCGTCGCCGGGTCGCTCGGAAGACGAGCGCAGCGAGCCCAAAAGCGATGGCTCCGCCGCTGCTCGAGCCAGGTCTCGTGGAGCAGGAGCAGCCCGCTTGATCATTCGCGCCAGGGGCAGGGGTCGGCGCAGTCCCAGCCGCGCCTGCCTGGTTGAGCGATCCGGCAACGCTCGCGCTCGGCGCGCCGCCCGCACTCGACGCGCCGCTCAGGCCCGCTGATCCGCTACCGGCGCTGCTGGCTCCGGTGGTTCCGCCGCCGGACGAACCGGCAACGGTCGCGCCCGAGCCGCCGCCGATCGCAGCGCCACCGTGCGCTTGCGCGCCACCCGTGCCCGCGTTCGCTGTTCCGCCCACTCCACTGCTGCCGCCGTCTCCCGTCGGGGGGATCGGTCCGACGCCAACCGAAAACGTGATGCTTGGACCGGAAGTCCCGATGTCGTAGATGCGCAGGCCCGACGCCTTGCCATTGTTCCAATTGCTTGCCGGTTTGGTGACCGCGGACAACTCCGTGTTCAGGCCTTTGCCGAAGAAATCAGTCTTGGCGCTGCCTGGGCTGGGCCACTGCGTGGCCGCCAATTGACGCGTGCCGCCGCCCTGCACGACGGCGAGCTGCAAGGTTTGCGGCGGGTTATTGCCGGCGATCGATTTATCGAAGTGCCAGATCAAAAGCCCGCCGCCGGCCAGCGACTGCCACTCGCCGACGTTCTGGATGTTGGACCACAGGAAGTATTCCGTAGGCCTCGCCGGGTTCAAGTAGCGGTAGACGACGCCGTTGGGGGTCGCCTGATAGCGTGCATTCGTGGTGCTATCGACGTCGACGACGGTTACCCAGCCCTGATCGGCTCTCAGCACGTCGTCGATCCCCACTGGATTGGTGTTCGCCCCACGGTTGGCCATGATCGAGTAGTCACCGACTCCGTACAGATCGGGCCAGCCGAACAACATGTGCCCGCTTTCGTGTGCGAACACGTAGTTCGTGGGCTTGTCGTCCATGGCGGTCATCATGTAGCGATTCAAGCGCACGCCATCGCGTTGATCACTCGAGACGCTGGCGTGAGGCCACAGGCCTTTGCCGAAGGTTCCCTCGCCGCCGGCGTACAGCAAGCTGATGGCCTCGGTCTTGCCGTCCGCGTCGTTGTCGAACTTCGAAAAGTCGATTTCCGCATCCAGCGCGGCGATTACCTCCGCCCAGAGTTCGTCAGCGCGCTCGTAGCTTTCGCCGCCTTGATAGTAACTCTTGGTCTTCTTGGCACGATAGAAGCCGTGGACGTCATTTTGGTAGTCCACCATGCCGTTCGACTGCTTCAAGTAGTAGTCGCGGATCGAGCCGGTGAGTCCGAATTGATTGTAGCCCTTCGTGTTCAGCCAAGCATCGATCTCCGTCTTCGAGTAGGCAGGGGCTTGATCGCTGAAATCGACCAGAATGGTGAGTCCGCGCACGACGCCGCTCGGGTGCGGGAAGAGCTTGATGCCCGGAGTACCCACGGTCTCGAAAGCAACGCCCGGGGGCGGTGCACTGGGTTCCAAGTCCGGCCAGGCGGACACCGTTTTGCCATTGACGACGATGGTTGCGTGGGCGCTCCCCGCAAGCGTCGTGATGCTGGCCGCCACGAGCGCGAACGCGGCCGTGCGAAGAAAGGCAAACCTGCGCATGTTGGTAAAGTCGCATGGGCGCGTCGAAATCAGTCACAAAAGCTCGCTCTGCAGACTAAAAGGGCGGTCCGCGGACATCCAGAGAGGCGCCAGGCCCGTGCATGTCGGGCGCGCGGTACCGGAGTTGCGTACAGAGCGGAATCATCCGCGAGCAGCGAATGCCCCGAGACCGACCAACCGAGAGGTCGCGAAGGCTCGAGCGTGCCGCTCGGAGCGATGTGCTCTCGTGTGCAATCGCGTGTCGCTCAGTGGCCAGAGCTTGGCTCTAAAAGTATTTAGCGGGCTGCTGGTTCCAGCATACTGTTTTTGCCAGTGAATCGAGCAGCTGCGTCGCCGTTTAGCGTCCACGCGCGCAGCCGTGGCCCCGGTTTTGCACGCTGTTCGCGTCATGCAGCCCACTACTCCTGAATCCGCGACCGCCTCGGAGCCCGCAGGCTCGCCCCAATCCCCTGCTGAGAACCTCGCCGGTCTCCGCCGCGCGCTGGATGACGCCATTCGTTCGGCGAAGGAATTGAGGCAAGGTGCCGAGCGCGCGCGGCGAGAGAACGACCAAGAGCTAGCGACCTTCCTCGAACGCTGCGCCGTGAGCGATGAGGCGCGAACCGTAGAAGCAAGAGAGTTGCTCGATTCGCGAACACGGCTTGCCGCGAGCGAGAGCCCGACGGCCGCTGCTTTTGCCGCGGGCGATGGGGCGGACGACGCCGATGTTTCGCCGGATAGTCAGCGCGGCAAGGTCGGCAATTGGCCGGCTCTGTGAGTGGACTCTCGCCGAGCGATCGCGTCCGCGCCGCCGCTTCTCGGCTCGCTTGCTCTGCGGTGCGGTTTCGCGCTTGCAGAGAGGTAGGCCGCGTGCGAGAGCTTCGGCGTGTCAGCCGCCCTGGTTTCTCCGATTATCCCTCGCATCGATCCTCGCGCCAGCCTCGAAGCCAATGTGGCAAGCTTCCTGGATGCGCTCGTGCAAGGCGGCTTTCGCGGCGACATCCGTAGTGACTATGGCACGCGGCTGACCGCGGCGACGGATAACAGCATCTACCAGCAGCTGCCGCAGGCCGTGATCTTCCCGCGCCAGCAGCAGGACGTGGTGCTCGCGTTGCGGCTGTTGGCCGAGCCGCGCTTCGAGAGCGTGTCGCTCACCGCGCGCGGCGGCGGAACCGGCACCAACGGTCAGGCGCTGACACGTGGCGTAGTGATCGATCTGTCTCGCCACTTGCGCGGGATCTTGGAGCTGAACTTGGCCGAGGGCTGGGTGCGCGTGCAGCCCGGCGTGGTGCTCGATGATCTGAACGCTCACCTCAAGCCACACGGCGTATACTTCGCGGCCAATCTCTCGCCCAGCAACCGCGCCACCCTCGGCGGCATGGTCTCTACGGACGCGAGCGGAGAGGGGTCACGTTTGCATGGCAAGACCAGTCGCCATGTGCTCGAGCTGTCGCTGGTGCTCCGCGGCGGTATCGAACATCGCACGCGCCGGGTGAACGGCGCGGAGCTCACCGATCTGTGCGCTCGCACGGACGTGGTAGGCGAAGCGTATCGGCTAGTTCGCGAAATCGCACAGAGCAAGGCGGAAGACATCCAGCGGACGTTCCCCAAGCTGCTGCGCTACATGACGGGATACAACCTGGCGCACATGGCTACGCCGGATGGCGACAGCGTGGATTTGGGGCAGCTCGTCGCGGGCAGTGAAGGCTCGCTGGCCGTGGTTACCGAGGCGCGTCTCAAGCTGACGCCGTTCCAAAAACAACGCGCTCTGTTCGTGCTGCGCTACCCCAGCTTCGACGACGCACTGGCGAGCTCCGAGTGGCTGGTTGCCACGGATCCCGGCTCGGTCGAGACCATCGACGAGACCGTCATGAAGCTGGCCAAGGCGGACGTGATCTACGACCAAGTGAGGCCGTTTTTGCTCGACGAACCAGGCGTCGAAACGCGCGCCATCAACTTGGTGGAATACAGCGGGGATGAGGTGGAGGCCGTTCAGCGCAAGGTGGACGAGCTGCTCGCCTTGATCGCCCAGCGCCGCGGACAACCCGGCGTGCCCCACGGCTACGCGCTCACTTGGCAGGCGAATGAGCGCGAAAGTCTGTGGAATCTACGCAAGAAGGGCGTTGGCCTTTTGGGCAACGCTCCGGGTGCGCGCAAGCCGGTGCCGTTCGTGGAAGACACCGTCGTACCGCCGGAGAACCTACAGGCCTACGTGCGGGAGTTCCGCGCCATCCTGGACCAGGAGGGGCTCTACTACGGCATGTTCGGGCACGTGGACGTGGGGTGTTTGCACGTTCGACCCGCGCTGGATCTGAAAGATCCGGAAGATGAGGCGCGTATTCGCCGCATCTCCGACGCGGTAACCGAGCTCGTAACGCGTCACGGGGGGTTGCTGTGGGGAGAGCACGGCAAGGGCTTTCGGTCGGAGCTCGTGCCTCACCATTTCGGTCCCGTGTTGTATCGCGAGCTGCAGCGCATCAAGGCGGTCTTCGATCCCAACAACCAGCTGAACCCCGGGAAGATCGCCACGCCTTTCGGTAAGAAGTATCAGCTCGCCACGATCTCTGGACCGACCCGCGGCCAACAGGATCGCCAGATCGGAAAGGGCGATCTGAACGCGCTGAGCACCGTCGTGCACTGCAACGGGAACGGCCAATGCTTCGACAGTAACAACGACAGCTTGATGTGCCCGTCGTCGAAGGTAACCCTCGACCGGATCCACTCGCCCAAGGGCCGCGCAGGTCTGATGCGTGAGTGGCTACGGCTCCTCGGGGAGCGCGGCCTCGAGGCCAGCCGCGCGCTGTCCACCGAGGGCTCGTTGCCGTGGCCCGCGCGGCTCTATCAGCGCCTGTTTTTTCAGGCTCGTAGCGCGGACTTTTCGCACGAGGTGTACGACGCGATGGCGGGCTGCTTGGCCTGCAAAGCTTGCGCTACGCAGTGCCCGATCAAAGTGGACGTGCCTGACTTCCGCGCTCAGTTTTTGGAGCTCTATCACCGGCGCTACGCGCGCCCGCTCGGTGATTATGCGACCGTCATGCTCGAGCGAATGCTGCCTTTCCTGGCGCTCGCGCCCCGCGTGTCCAATCTCTTCTCGCACAACCCGTTGACGCGCGCTTTGCTCGAGCGCGTCGTCGGCATCGTCGATGCACCGCGTTTGGATGCGGAGCCTGCGCTCGCGAGACTGCGGAAGCACGGAATCCCAGTGTCGGACCTAGCCGCGCTGAGCGCATTGCCCAAGAACGACAAGTTGGTCGTGGTGTTGCAGGACGCGTTCACCAGCTTCTACGAACCCTCGGTGCTCGAGGCATCGTGTTTACTGCTGCGCGGCCTCGGCTTCGTGCCGCACGTGCTGCCCTACTTCGAGAACGGCAAGGCTCTGCACATCAAGGGCTTTCTCGGCCAGTTCAAGCGCGTCGTCCACCGGAATAGCGCGCTCCTGCGCAAAGTCGCCGCTCTGGGCCTGCCGATGATCGGCGTGGAGCCCGCCGTCGTCCTCACGTATCGCGATGAATACCCGAAGGAGCTGGCTGAGCCTGCAGGCTTTCGGGTCGCGCTGCTCCAAGAGTGGCTCGCAGAGCAAACCCTGTCGCCGGGCAAGGTGCAGAAGGACGTCAAGTTTCGCCTGCTCTCGCACTGCACGGAACAAGCGCTGGTCAGTAAGGCGCCTGCGCTGTGGGCCAAAGTCTTCGAGAGCCTGGGCGTGCCCTTGGAGATCGTCAAGGCTGGCTGCTGCGGCATGTGTGGTGTGTACGGCCACGAGGCACGCCACTTGGACGACTCACTGGGCATCTTCGAACTCTCTTGGAAGAAGAAGCTGGACCCAAACGCGGATCGCGAGCGAGTGCTCGCCACTGGGCACTCGTGCCGACATCAGGTCGAACGCATTTTGGGCTTCACTCCGCGCCACCCGGCTGAAGCGCTCTTGTCCGTCCTCGGGAGCTGACGCGCGCGCTCGCTTCGAAGCGAGCCTCCTGGTGCGGTGGCTGGCGATGATGCTCGGCGGAGTCACGCGGCGGTGAAGTTCGCGCCTCGGTTGCGCGGCGTGGCGCTCACCCTGGAATCTAGCTGCGGCCAGGGACGAATTGTGGCGGTTTACGCCAACTCGGCCTCGGTCGCGCCCTTTCATCCACTCTTATCGAAAGCCAGCTGCGTTTTGCGCCGCTTCAGATCACGAATTGTCATTCCCAATCTGCGTTCACGTAATATCGTGCTGGCGGCTCAAGCCGAGGAGACGGCTCATGGCGACTCCGGAGACACGCAGTGTCGAGCTCGACCCACTTGCCCCGTCCGTGGACGGAGATCTCGATGCTGTGCAAAGCGAACAAAACCAAGTCGTAGAAATTGAGACTCGCGAGCTGCCACTCTACAGCATCGACAGCGACGACAAAACGTTGGTCGGCATCGGTAGCTCGCGCGCGGCGAAGGCGGGCACGACCCATCTCTTCGAGAGCAGTGATCGGACCTTGACCGGCCTCGGGCCGGCCGAACGCGCCAAACGCGCCGAGCTTGCTGAACGCGCCGAGCTTGCTGAACGCGCCGAGCTTGCTGAACGCGCCGAGCTTGCTGAACGCGCCGAGCTTGCTGAACGC
>Ga0164308_10000787_pt1 | contig 17204 bp, 19 predicted proteins | sample Whisoiple_246_MG_FD_109983 | JGI IMG/M metagenome (GOLD analysis project Ga0164308, IMG submission 109983) | Soil microbial communities amended with fresh organic matter from upstate New York, USA - Whitman soil sample_246_MG | ecosystem: Environmental > Terrestrial > Soil > Unclassified >...
GAGGTAGGCGGGCCGCTTGTTCTGGTACTTGAGGTAGTACGCGTGCTCCCAGACGTCTATTCCCAGAATTGGGAAGTCGCTCTGCATGATCGGCGAGTCCTGGTTGGCCGTGGAGTAGAGGGAGAGGCCTGTTCCGTCCCAGACGAGCCACGTCCAGCCGCTGCCGAACCGCTTCACGCCGCCGTCGTTGATCGAGGCCTTCAGGTCGTCGAACGAGCCGAACGTGTCCTCGATCGCGGAGCGGAGGGCGCCGCCGGGCTCGCCGCCGCCGTCCGGCCCCATGATCTGCCAGAACATCGAGTGGTTGGCATGGCCGCCGGCGTTGTTCCGTACCGCCGTCCGCTTGTCCTCGGGCATCGCGTCGACGCTCGACAGGACGGTCTCGATCGAGGCGTCCGCCCACTCGGTCCCCTCGAGCGCGGCGTTCGCGTTCGTGACGTAGGCACCGTGGTGGAGGTCGTGGTGGATGCGCATCGTCTCCGCATCGATATGCGGCTCGAGCGCGTCGTACGCATAGGGCAGGTCAGGTAGTACGAAGGCCATCTCGTCGGCTCCTTTCAGCTCCTCCCGTTTCCGCGACGGAGGATATGCTCCGCGGTCGTGTCCACGCTCGTGTACAGGTTCGAAGAGATCGCGCCGCGGCCGCTACGCGCGGAAGTGCTGGAGCTGGACGGGATCTCCCGCGCCTCCGTGGAGGCCCATTACAAGCTGTACGAGGGATACGTCGGGAAGCGGAACGAGATCCTCGGGAAGCTCGCCGACGTCGACCTTTCCGCTGCTAATCAGGTTTTCTCAGAGTTTCGGGCGCTGAAAGTGGACCTCTCGTTCGCCGTCGGCGGGATCAAGAACCACGAGCTCTACTTCGGCCACCTCGGCGGCGGCGGTGGAGCGCCGGACGGCGCGTTCGGCGACCTCGTCGCGCGCAACTTCGGCTCGGCCGACGCGTGGCGCGCCGACCTCAAGGCGACCGGCATGGCCGGGCGCGGCTGGGCGTGGACGGCGTTCGACTGGGACGAGGGCCGGCTCTTCAACTACGTCGGCGATGCGCAGAACACGTTCCCGGTCTGGAACGCGACGCCTCTCGTCGCGCTCGACGTCTACGAGCACGCGTACTTCCTCGACTACCAGACCGACCGCGCCTCCTACATCGAGGCGTTCTTCGCCAACCTCGACTGGGACGTCGTGAACGGCTGGGTCGAGCAGTACGGCATCCCGACGTAGGGAGCCGATCGCGTGGTCACCGCCGCGTTCGTCGTCGCCGGGTACCTGTCCGGCTCGCTGACGTGGGGCTACTGGCTCGTGCGGATCTTCCGCGGCGAGGACATCCGGACGAAGGGCAGCGGCAACGTCGGCGCGTCGAACGTGTGGCGGGTCTACGGGCCGCGGCTCGGGCTGCCGGCGGTCATCCTCGACACGGCGAAGGGGTTCGTGCCGGCATTCGCGGCGACGATGGTCGTCGGACACGGCACCGGAGTGCTCGCGGGCGCGGCCGCGATGCTCGGGCACTGGCGCCCGATCTTCCTCGGCTTCCAGAAGGGCGGGAAGATGGTGGCGACGGCCGGCGGCGCCTTCCTCGGCGTCGCGCCGCTCGTGGGGGCGGCCGGTGCCGGCGTTTGGCTCCTCGTCTTCGGCCTGACGCGCTACGCATCCGTCGCCTCGATCACGGCCGCGTCGTCGCTCGCACTCTGGGCGTGGCTGTTCGGCTACCCGTGGCCGGTGATCGCGTTCGGCGCGGCGGCAGGCGTGGGCGTCGCGTTCCTCCACCGCGCGAACATCGCGCGCCTCGCGCGGGGGCAGGAGCACCGCTTCGAGCTGCGGCGGCGGACCGCGTCCGACGCGGTTCCGCCCCCGAGCCCTCCTTCTTAGATCCCCGGATCTGTGGGCGGTCAGGGTGACGGGCGTTCAGGGCGCGAAGGCCGCCGGCGCCTCCGAGCACGCGCGCTTTTTGGCCCGATTTACGTCCTGAGCCAATCCCTGAGATCGGTATGCGCGGCGGGGCCGTGTCCGGCACCTTTCAGCTCGGCGCGCAGCTCCCCGGCGGTCCCGTGGCGCTCGGCAACGACCTCGTGGGCGTGGATCGTCTCGAAGTTGACCTGGCGCGAGAGGACGAAGTCGCCGTCCTCGAGCCGTGGCAGCTCGTCGAGGGTGTTCCTGAGGGCGACGCGTACCGAGTCCTCGACGAAACGGGGCTGGAGGTGCGCGTGCTCGACGACGAACAGCTCGTCGGGCCGCTTCAGGAGCTCGTAGATCGGCGAGCTCATCGAGCCCTCCACGATCTCGACGAGCCGCTCCGCGTTGAGCCGCTCGGCGGTGCCGACGAGAAGCGTGCCGCGGCCGCGCTGGTTGTGCGTGGCGAGCGGGACGAGCTCGAGGATGCGCTCGACGTCGACGTCGTCGAAGCCGGCCTCGAGCAGCCGGTCGGTGGCGGCCCCTCGCACGAGCCCTTGCGCGCACGGGCACGCGTTGATCCCGGTCGCCTCGACGCCGACGACGCGGCGTACCCGCTCGCGCGAGGCGGCGGCGATTCCGATCAGCGAGACCATCTCCTGCGTCGCCAGTTTCGTGATGGGCGTGCGCCGCTCGTACGGGTAGCGCGCCACGATCCGCACCTCGGCCAGCAACGCCTCCTGCCGGTCGACCACCCGGCGCGCGACATGCTCGGCGAGGTCCTCGACGAGGAACGCGTCGTCGTCGACGACGCCCTCCACGGCCTCCTCGAACAGCTCGGGGAAGCGGGACATGTGGACGCCCTTGCGGCGCGGGTCCAGGTCGACGGTGCAGTCGATCGTCGCGGCGATGAGCTTCTCGGCGCGGCCGTGGCCGATCCGAACGGCCTTCTGCACGCCGGTCACGCCGACGCTCGAGAGGCCGAGCGCGACCTCCGGCGCGGCCGCCTGCAGGTCGGGCGTCTCGGTGCGCTCCATCCGGCTAGGTTAGACCCGTGAGCGACGACGACGCGTTCGCACGGCTGGTCTCGCTCGCGTGCCACGACCTGCGCACGCCGCTAGCGACGGTGCACGGCTTTGCGACGACGCTGGCGCGGGGCGGGCTCGAGCCTCCGGGCGACCGCTATGTCGAGATGATCGAAGCCGCGTCGGCGCAGCTCGCGGAGCTGATCGACGAGCTTTCCCTCGCGTCCCGGATCGAGTCGGGCCGTTACGAGCCGACCCTGCGCGAGGCGGACACGCTCGAGCTTGCGCAGGCGGCGGCAGCCCGGCTCGGCGAGGATCGCGTGCAGGTGTCGGGCTCGGGAGCGGCGATCGAGACGGATGCGGACGCCCTCGAGCGCGGGCTCGCGGCGCTGTTCCAGTCGGCGCTCCGCCACGGCGGCCTCGACCGCGTCGAGGTGGAGGTCAACGGCGTCGATGTCCGGCTTTCACGGGTAACCGCGGCGTCCGCGCCGGTCGTGCTCGGCGAAGACCTGCGCGACCTCGGCGCCGCGGTCGCCGCGCGGCTCGTCGCGCGCCTCGGCGGCTCGCTCTCGGTCGAGGGTCAGACTCTGGCGATCCGGCTCGCCTAGACCGCTGCGAGCACAGGAGCCGCCAGCTCGTGACAGCTGCGGCAGCGCGCCTCGTACTGCTCGAGCGCGCCAACGACGATCGTCGCCCCGTCTGCCGTGGCCGGCGAGCCGTCGACCAACCGCTGAGTCATCGTGGCCGGGCCGCCGCAACGGTGGCAGACCGCCTGGAGCTTGTCGACGAGCTCGGCGCGGCAGAGGAGCTCGGGCATCGCGCCGAACGGGAAGCCGCGGAAGTCCTGGTCGAGCCCGCACGCGACGATGCGCAGCCCGTGCTCGACGAGGCCGTCGAGGACGAGCACAATTTCCGGCTGGAAGAACTGGACCTCGTCGACCCCCACGACGTCGTAGCCGTCGACGAGACCGGGGATGTCCGCCGGGTCGTCGACGGCGACGGCGCGCATCCGGGCTCCCGCGTGGCTGACGACGTGGGCGATGTCGTAGCGGTCGTCGAGCCGCGGCTTGACGATCAGTGCCCGCTGGCCGGCGATCTCCGCCCGCCGCAGGCGGCGGATGAGCTCCTCGCTCTTGCCGCTGAACATCGGTCCGCACACGACCTCGAGCCAGCCGCCGCGGTTCGGGAACAGCCTGATCACGTCGCCGACCCTAAAGAGCCGGTCGGCTGACTACGTGCTCGCAGCCTTCGAGTGCTCGAACTCGTACTGCGACAGGCGGCGGAGGCTGACGATCCCGAGCAGCCGGCCGTCCTTGCAGACGGGGAGGTGGCGGAAGTTCTTCTCGAACATCATCTTCGCCGCGTCCTCGACCGTCGTCTCGGGCTCGATCGTGATCACGCTCTCGGTCATCCACTGCCGCACCCGCGCCTCGGCGGCTCGCGCGCGTTGCGCCACGGCCCGGAGGATGTCGCGCTCGGTGACGATGCCGGTGAGCCGCACCATGTCCTCCATCACGACGACGGCGCCGACGCCCGCGTCCATCATCTTCTCCGCGGCCTCGCCGATGGAGGCCGTCGGATCGACGGTGAGGACGTTGGTGGTCATGACCTCGGCGACGGTTGCCATGGGCCGGAGCCTAACGTCTCGAGTGAAGAACGGCTCTCCCTTGACCTCGCCTCGCTGGACGAATCCGAGGCGATGAGCCAGCGCGATCGATCGCACGTTCTCCGGATGAATCAGCAGGGTCGCGAAGGCGTGCTCTGTGTCTCTTTGGAGGTGTTGGAGCAGGAGCTCGACAGCGCGCGAGGCGTAGCCGTTGCCGCGCGCCGCTGCGAAGAGGTAGTAGCCGATGTTCACCTCGCCGGGCTCGAGCCAGTCGTGCTCGAGGTCGTAGTCCTCCCAGCCGACCAGCTGATCGTCGACCCAGACGCACGCGACGGGAGCGGGGGCGTCGGATCCCGGGCCGAGCCACTTGAAGAACTCGCCGTCTCGTCCCTCTACGAACGCCTGTGCGTCGCCGGGCCGTGGCGCCCGCAGCGTCACGACGCCGTCTGTCGCGATCACCGCAGCAGCCGCGAGAGCCTCCTGTCCTTGAGTACGCGGCCGCCGGTCTGGCACTCCGGGCAGTAGTAGATCGTGTGCTCCTCGAAGTCGACCTGCGCGAGCGGCGTGCCGCAGACGTGGCACGGCTCCCCGAGGCGCCGATGGACTCGGTAGGTCTTCTCGTCGGAGGCGCCTCGCTCGCGCAGCTCGAGACCTCGCTCGAGCTCGTCGTCGATCGCCGCGGCGAGGCGTGCAATCTCCTCGTCGTCGAGGTCGGCCGAGAGCGCGTACGGCGACAGCTTCGCCGTGTGGAGGATCTCGTTCGCCCACGCGCGGCCGATCCCGGCGATCAGGCGCTGGTCGCGGAGGAGCGCATGGAGGCGGCGTGACTCGCCGTGGACGATCTCGCCGAGCCGCTCCGGCCCGAGCGCGAGCGCCTCTGGGCCGAGGTGCGCGAGCTCGGCTTCCGCCGCCTCGGGCGTCAGCAGCCAGACGCCTGCGCGCTTCTTCTTGCCTCCTTCCGTGAGCACGAGCTGGCCGCCACCTTCGAACTCGAGGCGGAAGGCGGGCGACTTGGGCGCTGCCTTTCCTGCGGGGACGTAACGGAGTCGACCCGCGGTCATGAGGTGCACGAGCAGGACGAGCTCGCCGTCGTCGGTGGGGAAGAGGAGACGCTTTCCGCGGCGCTCGGCTCCGCTCAGTCGTCGCCCCTCGAGCGCCGCGATCGGCGGGTCGAACGTCTTCAGCGTGGCGATGTGTGCGGGACCGGCCTTCGCGACGGGAAACGCGGCAACGGGCTCGTCGAGCTGGCGTCGCCACGCCTCCATCTCGGGCAGCTCGGGCATTGCCGCGAACGGTACCGCCGCCTCCATAGGCTCCCGGCGTGGCCGAGCCAATCCTCGTCGAGGTGCGACGGAACGGGCTGGCCGAGGCAGTGCATTGCGTCGACGCCGTCGCAGTCCGTGGCCGAGAGGTGATCGAGGCCGCCGGCGACCCTTCGCTCACGTGCTTCATGCGCTCCTCGTCGAAGCCGCTCCAGGCGCTTCCGCTCGTGCGCGTCCACGACGACCTCCCGGACGACGAGCTCGCGATCGCCTGCGCTTCGCACCACGACACGCCAGAGCAGGTCGCGGCCGTGCGCGCACTGCTCGCCCGCGCGGACGCGACGGAGGACGACCTCGAGCTCGGGCCACAGGAGGGCCGGCCGCCGGAGCGGATCCACAACAACTGCTCCGGCAACCACGCCGGGATGCTCGCCCTCTGCCGCGCCAACGGCTGGCCGACTCAGGGCTATCGACTCCCGGACCATCCTGTCCAGCACGCCTGCCGGGACGCGCATATAGAAGCAGCCGAGGTCGAGCCCGACGAGCTGGCCACCGGAACCGACGGCTGCGGCATCGTCACGTTCGCCCTCACGCTCGAGCGCATGGCGCGCGCGTTCTCGCGCCTCGAGTCGCTGCGGGGAGGCGCACGGATCGCGGCCGCGATCCGAGCACGCCCGGATCTCGTCGGCGGCCCCAATGGCGCCGACTACCTGCTGATGCGCGCGGCGCCTGGCTGGCTCGCGAAGGGAGGCGCCGAGGGGCTCATCTGCGCGGCAGGCCCCGGCGGTCTCGGCCTCGCTCTCAAGACCGAGGACGGCGCAAGCCGCACGCACGGACCGGCGCTTGCGGCGTTCCTCGGCCGGCTCGGTGCCGACGTGCCCGAGCTCGCGGAGCGGCCGCTGCTCAACACCCGCGGCGAGCGGATCGGCGAGATCGTCGTGCGCTAGAAGTCCATCGCCGCACCTCGAGGGCGCTTTCACCACCGAGCGCCGAGCTGTTGACAAGTTCTTTACGAATTGCCAAACCGTGACTAGTATCCGCCTCGCGCTTGAGGGAGGAGGACCGGGCGTTACCGGCGGGGAGCCGGACGCGGTTCGGTTGTAGTAGTGCCGTCGTGCAACCACTAGGCCGGGGAGGTTCGGGACGTGCTCACCGTCGACATCGCGCTTCCTGACGTCGAGGAGCTGCACAAGCTCGTCGCCGACGGGAAGGAGAAAGGCTTTCTCTCCTACGACGAGATCGTCACCGGGCTCGAGGAAGTCGATCTCACGAAGGAGCAGGTCGAGGACTTCTACACCTACCTCGTCGAGCACGGCGTCGACCTAGTCGAAGGGGAGCAGCACAAGGCGCCGCCGCACGAGCAGCCGCCGCCCGAGGACGAGAAGGCGGCCACCGTCCCGAAGCTCGACCTCACGGTCGAGCCCTCGCTCGACTCGCTCCGCCTCTACCTGCGCGAGATCGGCAAGGTGCAGCTCCTGACGGCCGACCAGGAGGTGACGCTCGCCAAGCGGATCGAGCGCGGCGACATGCGCGCCAAGACGGCCATGATCGAGGCAAACCTCCGCCTCGTCGTCTCGATCGCGAAGGGCTATCTCGGCCGCGGGCTCTCGTTCCTCGACCTGATCCAGGAGGGCTCGCTGGGCCTGATCCGCGCGGTGGAGAAGTTCGACTACCGCAAGGGCTACAAGTTCTCGACCTACGCCACGTGGTGGATCCGCCAGGCGGTCACGCGTGCCATCGCCGACAAGGCGCGCACGATCCGGATCCCGGTCCACATGGTCGAGAAGCTGAACAAGGTCGTGCACATCGAGCGCCAGCTCGTGCAGCGGCTCGGGCGCGAGCCGAGCCCGGAGGAGATCGCCGAGGAGCTCGAGATCACGACCGAGGAGGTGCGCGAGATCCTCCGCATGTCGCAGCTTCCCATCTCGCTCGAGAAGCCGATCGGCGAGGAAGAGGACTCGTCACTCGGGGACTTCGTCGAGGACGAGGCGGCGGAGTCGCCGTTCGACACGGCCCAGCTGCTGCTCCGGCGCGAGGACGTCGTCAACGCGCTCAACGCCCTCCCGCGGCGCGAGCGCGAGGTGATCGAGCTCCGCTACGGGCTGCTCGGCGGAGAGCCGCGGACGCTCGAGGAGGTCGGCCGCGCGTTCGGCGTGACCCGCGAGCGGATCCGCCAGATCGAGAACAACACGCTGAAGAAGCTCGAGCACCTGCCCGAGGCGCAGGCGCTCCGCGACGCCGTCTCGTAGCTAGGAGTCGGTGTCCCGGCTGAGGCCGGCGTCGGCCACGCGCTGCAGCGGCACGAAGAGCTTGCAGTGCGGGCACTTGAAGCCCTGGTAGCGGGCTGCGCGGCCTCCTTCGAACGGCTCCGCGTCGAACGTCTTGTGGCAATGCGGGCACACGACCTCGAAGCTCCCCTGTTGCTCGACCCCGCCCACGGGATGCGTGTACCCAGCGCGGGCCATCGTCACGCATCGGGGCCGCACCTGGGGTTCCGTCCGATGCTGCTCGTAGCGTTTCGCGCGTGGACGAGAGCCTCCTGCGCCGGAGCGTCGCGGAGTTCATCGGCACCTTCACGCTGATCTTCATCGGCGGCGGCGCCGGCATCATCAGCCACTCGGACATCGTCGCGGTCGCGCTGGCGAACGGCCTCGCGATCGGGATCATGGTCTCGAATCTCGGCCACATCTCGGGTGGCCACTTCAATCCGGCGATCACCCTGGGCTTCGTCGCGACGCGCCGGATTGCGCCCGCTCTTGCCGCCGTCTACTGGGCGGCCCAGCTTCTCGGGGCGGTCGCGGCCGCGTTCATCCTGCGCTACCTCTTCACGAAGCTCGCCGTCGCGGTCTTCGCCGCACCGGCGCCGCACATCGCAGACGGGAAAGCGGTCCTGCTCGAGGCGATCATGACCTTCTTCCTCGTCTGGGCCGTCTGGGCGACCGCCGTCGACGTGCGGGGCGCCTTCAAGGCGATTGCCGGCCTCGCGATCGGCCTCACGATCACCATGGACGTCTTCGTCGGCGGCCCGGTCACCGGTGCGGCGATGAACCCGGCGCGCGCATTCGGCCCCGAGCTCGCCGGCAACACGTGGACGGGCTGGTGGATCTACTGGGTCGGCCCGATCGTCGGCGGCCTCGTCGCCTGCCTCGTCTACGAGTACCTCTATCTCAAGCCGCTCGCGCCGAGCGTCGTCGGGACGCCGGAATCCGGCGTCGACGAGCCCCGCCCCGGCGAGACCGCCTCTTCCTAGTTACTCGGCCAGCCGTGCGCTGACGGCGACGTCGGCGCCCGCGCGCTTGAGCAGCGCAGAGAAGGGACACTCCTCGTCGGCCTGCGCGCGCGCAGCCTGAAGCGCCGCATCGTCGAGCCCGTCCACCCGAGCGACGATCTCGACCCGCGAGCCGACGATCTGGTGGCCCTGGCCCTCCACCTCGTCCATCACGATCGTGCAGATCGTGTCGAGCCGACCGGGCGGCGTCCCCGCCGAGGTAAGCACGCCCGCCATGGACATCGTGATGCATCCTCCGTGCGCCGCGGCCAATAGCTCCTCGGGACTCGTCTTGCCTCCGGACTCGCCAATGCGGGACGGGAGAGAGTAGGGCAGGCGCGTGAAGGCGCTGCTCGCCGCGTCGATGACCCCGGCGCCGCGGGCGAGGTTGCCGTCCCAGCCGACGTGCGCGGTGCGTTCGATGTGCGGCATCTACGAAGTCAGGCGGCGGGGACGACGGCAGGAGTGCCGTCGGGATAGTAGGCCTCGGCAGGCGAGCCCGCGGGCCGGAACACGCCGAGCACGTGCATCTCCCCGGGGCCGTGGTTCTCGAGGCAGTGGACGAGCCCGGACGGCAGGTGCACGCTCGAGCCCGGATGCAGCGGCACGCTCTCGCCGTTCACGTGGAAGGCGCCCTCGCCATCGAGGACGTACACGACCTCGTCGTAGCGGTGGTAGTGGTCCGGCGCGCGGCCGGCCGGAATGTGCACGACGAACTGGGTCACGGAGTCACAGCCGTTCTCCGGCTGTGCGAGCAGCGTGAACTCGCGCCCGGCCGTGGCAGCCCCCCGTTGGCCGCCCGCGATCACAGAATGGCTCGAGCTCGCCGGCAGCGGTTCCTCGACGAGCACCGAGAGAACGCGCAGGTTGTTGGCGGAGTCGACCCGCCACGGCGTCCCGCGGGCTACGAACATCCCGGTTCCTGGCTCGAACGCGTGCGTCTCGTCGCCGACCGTCACGACTCCGCTTCCCGCTAGGACGTAGAGCACCTCGTCGCGCTCGTCGTCACCGCGTTCCTCGCCGCCGTTGTCGAAGCGGAGGATGCGCTGCCGGAACTCCGGAACAGTGAAGAGCGCCGTCTCCGGCGCCCCCGAGCCCTGTTCCACCTGGATGCAGTACTGCACGACCAAGGCCACCCTATACCGCTGATCCTCTTCCGATGAAGTTCAAGGCGGAGTAAAGTCGCAGGCCAAGTCTTCGCGCCGACGCAAACCTCGGCCGTGGGCGCGCGTCTAAACGGGCACAGTACGTTCCCAAAGGAGGGCATGAATGTTGAAGCGAGTTGGAGCACTGGCGGTGATTGCGACAGCGTTCGCGGTAGCTGTCTCGACCACCGCGTGGGGCTCGTCCAAGGCGCCGGCCAAGTCGGCGGCGGCGACGAAGACCGTCAACTGCGGCAAGGTCCGCACGATCGGCATCGCCGCTCCGCTTACCGGACCTGCCTCGTCCATCGGAGTGCAGCAGCTCCACTGGGCGCAGTACTTCGTCAAGCGCTGGAACAAGGCCAAGGCGAACAAGAACCAGCAGATCAAGCTCATCCAGGGCGACACCCAGCTGGGCGTTGATACTGCGTTCGCCGTCAAGGTCGCGAACTCGTTCTCGTCGAACTCGAAGGTGCTCGCGGTCGTAGGCCCGGCCGGCAGCCAGGAGGTCGTCGCCTCGACGAAGACCTACAAGGGCGGCGGTCTCGCCTGGGTCTCCGGGTCGGCTACCCGCACCACGCTGACCGATGGCCACACCGACGGCAACAGGATCGGGTACTTCTTCCGCGTCGTGCCGAACGACAGCGTCCAGGGTCCCACGGTCGCCAACTACATGATCAACAAGCTGAAGTGGAAGCGCGTCTACATCATCGACGACCAGGAGACTTACTCCCAGGGCCTCGCCGACGGCGTGCAGAAGATCCTGCAGAACAAGGGCGTGTCGGTCACGCGGAACTCGATCAGCCAGACGGCGTCGGACTTCTCGTCCGTGATCGCGAAGATCCCCAGTAACACCCAGGGCGTCTACATCCCGTGGCAGCTTGCTCCGCAGGCCCAGGCCTTCGGCCAGCAGCTCAAGGCCGCAGGCAAGTCCAGCATCAAGCTGTTCGGCTCGGACGGCCTCTTCTCGCCGGACTGGAAGATCGGCGGCTCGTACGACTCGTTCTTCCCGGTCAACACGAACGACCCGGTCGTGAAGGCGTTCGCGAATGCGCACGGTGGGGACGGCCAGTACTTCGGCGCCCCGTCGTACGTCGCTGCGCAGGTCGAAGCGAACGCGATCACCTCGGCCTGCAAGGCCGGGCACGGCAAGACCTCGCGTGCCGCGGTCCGCAAGCTGATCGCGAAGACGAAGCTCAAGAGCTCGATCCTCGGCTTCGGCGTCTCCTTCTCGAAGGGCGGAGACCTGAAGGGCGGCGGATTCGGCGTCTACCAGATCCAGAGCAACGGATCGTTCAAGCGGATCGGCTAGCAAGCCAGTACCAACCGAGGAGCGGCGCGCGGCCCATAACCTGGGCCGCATGCCGCTCCTCGTAGCATCAGGAACGACGTGATCGCGACCCCTTCACCCCGGCTCGGCAGGCTCGGCAGCCTCGGCGGCGAGCACCGGCACCGGCTCGGCAGCTTCGGCGGCCTCGGCATCGCGCTGGTGGCCTGGGCGCTGTACGCGGTCTACTTCGGGCCGACCCAGGGCTGGACGTTCTTCTTCCAGCTCACGGTCAACGGGATCATCCTCGGCAGCATCTACGCGCTGATCGCGCTCGGGTACTCGATGGTCTACGGGATCCTGAAGCTGCTCAACTTCGCGCACGGCGACGTCTACATGATCGGCTCGTTCATCGGGTTCGGCATCCTGACGCTGCTCGGCGGCGCGCTGAGCCCGGCCATCCCGGTCGTGCTACTCGTGCTCATCATGTTCGTGGCGGCGATGCTTGGCTCAGGCGTCCTGGGCGTCGCGATCGAGCGGTTCGCGTATCGGCCTCTGCGCAATGCCCCACGAATCGCGCCCCTGATCTCGGCCCTCGGCGTCGCGTTCTTCCTCGAGAACTCCGCGTTGCTTCTCTTCGGGGCGCAGTACCGCAACTACGACGGTTACGACCTGATCAGCTACAACGGCATCCACATCGGCGGGGTGACCGGCATCTTCGTCTCGTACCTCGGCGTGATCGTCATCTCCACCGCCGTGGTGCTGATGGTCGCCCTTGTCTGTCTCGTTCGCTTCACGCGATTCGGCAAGGCCATGCGGGCCGTCTCGTTTGACCGCGAAGCGGCCGCGATGATGGGGATCGACACAGACCGCGTCATCGCCAAGACCTTTTTCGCCGGCTCGGCGCTGGCGGGAGCCGCGGGCGTCATGTTCGGCCTCCTCTTCAGCCAGATCTACTACCTGATCGGCTTCCTCGCGGGGCTGAAGGGCTTCACGGCGGCGGTGGTGGGCGGGATCGGGAGCATTCCCGGCGCCATGCTCGGCGGCCTCCTCGTGGGCATGGTCGAGTCGTGGGCTCAGGGCTACCTCAACGGGAACGTTGCGGACCTCGTCGTGTTCGGGATCCTGATCGCGTTCATGCTCGTCCGGCCGACGGGCCTCCTCGGGTCACCGGCGCTGCAGAAGGTCTAGGCGATGGCCGAGGCGACCCCACCCCCCGCCGACGTGCCGGCTCCGGCGACGGGTCAGATCGGCGTCGACAGCTGGGTCTCGGAGTCGGGCGAGCGGCAGCAGCGGTACACGGGCCCCTGGGGGCAGGTCGCCCGCGTCTGGGACCGGTTGCCACCGGCCGGCAAGCTCGCGCTGATCACGCCGGCGATCCTCGTGCCGTTCATCCCGTTCGTCAGCACCGGGAACCTCTTCAACTACGGCATCTTCATCCTGATCTATGCGCTGCTGGCGCTCGGGCTGAACGTCGTAGTCGGGTTCGCCGGCCTCCTCGATCTCGGCTACGTCGCGTTCTTCGGCTTCGGCGCCTATACGTACGCGTTCCTCTCGGGCACCCACTCCGAGAAGGGGCATGTCTACACGCACCACTGGCCCGCGGAGCTCGCGATTCCGGTGGCGGTCGTCGTCTGTGGAGTGCTCGGCGTGTTCCTCGGCTCGACTTCGAGGCGGCTTCTGGGCGACTACCTCGCAATCGTCACACTCTTCTTCGGCCAGGCATTCGTGGTCTTCACCAACGCGGCAGATCCGTACGGGATCACGAACGGCTCCAACGGGCTCGCCAACATCGACCCGCTGAGGTTCTCCTTCTTCGGCTACAGCGTCACGATCGCCTCGGTGCGCGGCTATTACTGGTTCCTCTTCGGGTGCGTGGTTCTGGTGCTCATCCTGCTTCACCTTCTGAGCGAGTCACGGACCGGCCGCGCGTGGAAGGCGTCCCGGGAGGATCCTCTGGCCGCGGAGCTGATGGGCATGCCGGTCAACCGGCTGAAGATCATGGCGTTCGCGTTGGGCGCGATGATCGCCGGGCTGGCGGGAACGACCTTCGCCGCGGCGCAGACCGGCGCCTTCCCCCAGAACTTCAGCACGCAGGTGCTGATCCTGATCTATGCCGTCGTGATCCTCGGCGGCGCCGGGAGCCTGACGGGGATGCTCGTCGGCGCGGCGGTCATCATCGCGTCGAACCAGGTGCTCGACTCGACGTCGCCGCCTCAACTGCAGCGCGTCCTGTTCTATCTCGCGCTCATCGTCGGGTTCTGCTGGCTGTTCCGGAAGTCGTGGAAGCAGCTCGTCACCGTGATCGTGCTCACCGTCGGCCTCGGGTTCGCGGTGCACGCCATCGCCGCCGAGTGGTGGCCGCGAGGAGTGCATGGCGCCGTCACGTCCGGCGGCTTCCTGACCGGCGCCATCAAGCAATGGGTCCTGCTGCCGGTCGATTCGACCCGCATCGCCGACTACGCCTACCTGCTGGCGATCGTCCTCGCCGTCGCGCTCACCCAGCTCAAGGGATGGTGGCGCGTCGCGATCGCGCCCTTCCTGTTCGTCATCACAGTGTTCGTCTGGGAGAACCTCCTGATCGTGCAGCCCGCGGTCACGCGTTACGTGCTGTTCGGCGCGCTGTTGATCGCGCTTATGGCGGCCCGGCCGCAGGGGCTGTTCGGGACGGCGAGGGTGGAGATCGTCTGATGCCCCTGCTCGAGCTCAAGGGCGTCTCGAAGGCCTTCGGCGGTCTGCAGGTGATCGCCGATCTCGACTTCCACGTCGACGAGAACGAGATCGTCAGCGTGATCGGGCCGAACGGAGCGGGCAAGACGACGCTCTTCAACCTCGTGACGGGCGTCTATCCGCCCGACGGAGGCGAGATCGAATTCGAGGGGCAGAGCCTGGTCGGACTTGCGCCGCACAAGATCACCACTCGCGGTGTAGCGCGGACGTTCCAGACGCTTCGACTGTTCCTGAACATGACGGTCAAGGAGAACGTGATGGCAGCGGCCTACGGCCACACGAAGGCCGGCGTGATCCGGTCCGTGCTTCGCACCCCGGGCATGCGGCGCGAGGAGCGGGAGATCAGCGCGCTCGCGGAGGAGCGCCTCTCCTTCTTCGGCCAGCGCCTCATGGGCTACCGCTGGAACCAGCCCGCCTACAGCCTCTCGTACGCGAACCGGAGGCGCCTCGAGATCGCGCGGGCGATGGCGACGAACGCCCGGTTGCTGCTGCTCGACGAGCCGGCCGCGGGAATGAACCCGGTCGAGACGCACGAGATCACGGAGCTGATCGCGAAGCTTCGTGACGAAGCCGGCTACACGATCCTGGTCATCGAGCACGACATGCACGTCGTCGAGGGGATTTCCGACCGGGTGGTCGCGCTCGACCACGGAGTGAAGATCGCGGAGGGGAGCTTCGAGACCGTGGCGACCGATCCCCGTGTCGTCGAGGCGTACCTCGGGGCGAGCGCTACGGTGACGAAGTGAGCGGCAACGGAGCCGGGCCCGACCCGCTCCTCCAGTTGGAGGCGGTCGACACGTTCTACGGGCAGATCCACATCCTGCAGGGCGTGAACATCCAGGTACAGCCGGGTGAGCTTGTCTGCCTGCTCGGCGGCAACGCCTCGGGGAAGTCGACGACGCTGAAGACGGTGCTCGGGATCGTGCGGCCGCGCAACGGCACGGTGCGCTTCGCGGGCGAGGACGTGACCGAGCGCCCGACCAGCTACCGGATCGGCTTGGGGATAGCGATCGTCCCCGAGAACCGGCGGCTGTTCGCGCCGATGAGCGTGCTCGAGAACCTTCAGATGGGCGCGTACCTGCGCGGCGGCGGGACGAAGGAAGACTTCGACCGCGTGTACGAGCTCTTCCCGCTCCTCCACCAGCGGCGCTCGCAGCTCGCCGGGACCCTGTCGGGTGGCGAGCAGCAGATGGTGGCGATGGGGCGGGCGCTGATGTCGAGCCCGAAGCTGTTGCTCATGGACGAGCCGTCCATGGGTCTCGCGCCGATCCTGGTCGAGCGTAACTTCGAGATCATCCAGCAGGTGCACCAGTCCGGGGTCGCGATGCTCGTCGTGGAGCAGAACGCGAACGTCTCGCTGGCGATTGCCGACCGGGGCTACGTCCTCTCGACGGGGCGACTCGTCCTCGAGGGCCCGGCCGCCGAGCTCCGCGAGCACGAAGACCTCCGCAAGGCGTATCTCGGTAGATAGCTCGCGAAGCTGACGCTTCGCTCGCTGGGATACGGAACTCCGCGCGCCCGAGATTGCGATCTCGGGCGCGCTCCGTGCTGTTTGGTTTGCGGTTTTCTGGACGGAAGGCCTGCCTGGTGCGCTCGCGCGGCGGAGGCCGGCGCGAGCGCGGTGCGGCCTGGGGCTAAGCCCCGCTGCGCGGAGTCTTAGCCTCCGGCCTGTTGCGTCTTCGTGGTTCGAACGCTTCGAGCATTACCTGGCGCCAAGGCCGCGCACGACGGCAGGGGCGTCTGAACCCGCTCGGCGCCATGTGCTCTCTGCACGGAGGCAACGGGACCGCGCTCCCCGTTGGCGCAGTTCCTTATTCCCCGGGCGAAGAGCGCAGCTCTTCGCCCGGAGTCGAGCCGACGGTGAGGGTCAGTAGGTGATGCTTCGTGACCGTGCCGCTCGGCCTTGCGGCGATGCGCGCGTGGATGCGGCGGAACAGCTCCTCTCGCTGCTCCTCCGGCAGCGCCAGGTTGTCGGAGAACGTGCCGAGCACGTCGATGAACTCGTCCGCGGTGTACGTGAGGGCCACGAGGCGGCGGCGCTCCTCGACGCTCGCGAACAGGCCCGACGCCTCGAATTCGGCCGCCCAGCCCTCGACCTGCTCCGGTGGCCGCGGAGGCCGGTTGTCCGGATGCGGGACGACGGTGTCGTAGTCGTCCTGCACCTCGGAGAAGAACGGGTCGCCGTCCGGCGGCAGGACGTGGGGGCCGGCGACGACGGCCAGTGCGCCTCCCGCACGCAGCAGCCGCGCCGGCTTCGCGTAGCGCAGTTCCGGTGCGATCCAGTGAAAGGCGGTGAACGCGACGACGGCGTCGAAGCCGGCCTCGCTCGGCTGCCAGGTCTCGAAATCGGCGACCACGATCTCGGCGTCCGGAACGTTCCGCGCGGCGATCTCGGCGAGGTCCGGCGACAGCTCGACTCCGGTGACGGAGTACCCGCGCCGGGCCAGCTCGGCGGTCGCCTTGCCGCTGCCCGGGCCGATCTCCAGCACGCGCGAGCCCGGCTCGAGCGCCGCGAGCTCCGCGAGGTCGTCGTAAATCTCCTGCGGGTACCCAGGACGCGCGCGGTCGTACTGCTCCGCGACGGAGCCGAACGTCTTGCGCAGCCGCTCACGGTCGCGATGCTCGCGCATGGCTAGATTGAAGCGGCATGGACGACTCGTTGCACCAGGCCGCCGTCGCGACGGTGGTTGCAACCCGGAGCTCCGCCCCGCGGCCGGTAGGGTCGAAGCTCGTCGTCCGCGACGACGGCAGCATCGAGGGCTCGGTCTCGAACGGCTGCGTCGAGAACGACGTCATCCTGGCCGCACAGGAGGTTCTCGCCGGCGGGGAGCCGCGCCTGGTCACGTACGGGATCACCGACGAGATGGCCTTCGGCGTCGGGTTGCCGTGCGGCGGCGAGATCGACGTGTTCGTCGAGCCATATCGAGACGACGACGGGGACGTCGTGCTCACCGTCGTCGCGGGCGACGAGATCGGAGAGAAGCTCCATGACCCGGACCTCGAGCAGGCGGCGCGCC
>Ga0164308_10000788_pt1 | contig 17194 bp, 11 predicted proteins | sample Whisoiple_246_MG_FD_109983 | JGI IMG/M metagenome (GOLD analysis project Ga0164308, IMG submission 109983) | Soil microbial communities amended with fresh organic matter from upstate New York, USA - Whitman soil sample_246_MG | ecosystem: Environmental > Terrestrial > Soil > Unclassified >...
GCACTTCGGCGCAGAATGTCAGGTCTTGCCATCTGTCGCCCGGTGGGTATCACGACCAGCATCGGTGTCGGCAGGACGCAGGAATAGTTTCCGCTCCAACTGGTTGTACATACAACAGATCCCATCTTTCCCCCACGGAGAAGACATGAACGCCACGCAATCCTCGTCACGGCCGGCGTCGGCATCCGATCGCATCCTGGATCCTCGGACGGGCATGGATGCCGTCACCCTGCGCGTCGGAAACCTTGACCTGATGTCGTCGTACTACAGCGCCGCCTTGGCGCTCGAGCCGCTCGAGGAGCGGGCGCGGGGCCGTGAGGTGCACCGCGCGCTCGGTCGCGGCCGGACGCCGATGGTGCGGCTGATCAGCACGCCGGGGCTGCCCGCGGTCAACCCGAGGCAGGCCGGCCTCTACCACACGGCGTTCCTCTTCGACGATCAGCCGTCGCTCGCCGCCACCGTCCTGCGCGCCGCGCAGGATCCCCGCAGTCGCTTCACGGGCTCGAGCGACCACCTTGTCAGCGAGGCGTTCTACTTCACCGACCCCGAGGGCAACGGCATCGAGCTGTACGTCGACCGCGACCGTTCGCAGTGGCGCTACGAGAACGGCGAGCTGCAGATGTCGACGCTGTACCTCGATCCGAACGCGTACCTGCAGCGTCACCTCGACGAGGCGTCGATGGACGCCGTCGCGTGGACCACAGGCAAGGTCGGCCACGTGCACCTCCAGGTCGGCGACATCGCGACGGCGCGAGAGTTCTACGTCGACGCGCTGGGGTTCGAGACCACTGTCGCGTCGTACCCCGGCGCGCTGTTCGCCTCGGCGGGTGGGTACCACCACCACGTCGCCATGAACACCTGGAACTCCGCAGGCGCAGGACCCCGCGCCGCCGGCCTCGGGCTCGGTGACGTCGCGATCACGGTGCCCGGCCGCGAGGACCTCGACGCGCTCGCCGCGCGACTGACCGCACGCAAGCTGGCGTTCGCCGACGACGGGCGCTCGATCGTCGTCTCCGACCCGTGGAACACCCAGGTCACCGTCGCACTGCCCGGAGCCGACATCGACGAGGTGCTCGCGCGGTGACCCTCCGCAGAGGCCGATCAGTCGGCTGACGCGCGAGCGGCCGCGGCGAAGCCGACGCGGCGCTGCGGATCGAGCCGCTCGACGAGGGGCTCCAGCGCGTCGGCGAGGGCCTGCAGCTGGTCGCGCGTGAGCTCGTCGATGACGAGCCGACGGACCGTCTCGATATGGGCCGGTACGGCGCGCACGAGCTCGCGCCGCCCCTCCTTCGTCAGTCGCACATCGACGACGCGCCCATCGCTCGCGCCCGTCGAGCGCTCGATCAGATCGCGGTCGGCGAGTTTGCCCAGCACGCGGGAGAGTCGCGGCATCGTCGAGTTGACCGCGCTCGCCAGATCCTTCACGCGCAGGGACCCCTTCTCCGCCTGGCGAAGGGTGCTGAGCACCATGAACTCGAAATGCGTCATGTCCGAATCGGACTGCAGCTGCGCGTCCAGCGCCGCAGGGAGCAGCTCGGAGGTCCAGACGAGCGCGAGCCACGCCTTCGACTCCAGGTCGTCCATGCGCGGAACGCGGTACGTCATCTCGACCCTCAGTGTAGTGAGCCACCTCAGATCGCATGCGGACGGAGCGGAATACCCGCGGCACACCCCGCGTTCCATCAAATAGTTGTAAATGCAACTATCTATCTCGACAGGAGTTCGGAAATGGCAAGCATGACGGTGATCGGCACCGGGAACATGGGATCCGCGATCGCGAGTGTGGCGGCGAAGGGCGGGGCTTCGATCCAGATCGTCGCGCGCGACATCGCGAAGGCGCAGCAGCTGGCCGCGCAGGTCGGGGGGACGGCTGACGAGTTCGGCGACGCGCTGACTGGAGACATCGTCGTGCTGGCTCTTCCCTACCCGGCGCTGGAGGACGTCGTGAAGACCTACGGCGCCGCGCTCGCCGGCAAGGTCGTGGTCGACGTGACCAACCCGGTCGACTTCGCCACGTTCGACGGCCTCACGGTTCCCTCCGACTCCTCGGCCGCCGCGCAGCTGCAGGCGGCGCTTCCCGGCGCCAAGGTCGTGAAGGCCTTCAACACGAACTTCGCGGCGACGCTGTTCTCTGGTGAGGTCGGGGGAGTGCCCACGACGGTCGTCGTGGCGGGTGACGATGACATTGCGAAGGCCCAGCTGACCGAGCTCATCTCCGCCGGCGGTGTCGTCGTCGCCGACGCGGGCGGCCTCAAGCGTGCGCGTGAGCTGGAGGCCGTGGGCTTCCTGCAGATGGTGCTCGCCGTGCGCGAGCAGGTCGCCTGGACGGGCGGCTTCGCCGTCCGCGCCTGACAGCCGACGCAGCGCGGGAGTTGGCCCCGCCCCTGGCGAGAGCCGGGGGCGGGACCGGCCCCGATCCCTGGCGCCCCGCTACCAGGCAGCGAAGCGGGTGCCCTCCCGGCGGCTGGGGGCGCCTGCGTCGATGGGCGCCGTCTCATGGCCGGCTAGTTCGTGGATCCACGGCGGGTGCTGGTCGATCGAGACAGACCCGATGCCCGTCGTGAAGTAGGCGATGACGGGAGCGCTGGTGATGAACGCCGCCGCGAGGACTCCCGCGCTCGGTGCCCGTATGAGAGCATCGCGAGCCGCCAGGTTCCGCATGAAGACGGCGAAGGCGCCGGGGTCGGCGGCGAGGGGCACGCGCTCGGGCAGGGACACGAGGCCGGCCAGCTCGGCGGTCACTCGCTCGCGCTGCGGAGCGGGCAGTCGATCGAACGCCGCCGCGTAGGCCCTGTCCGCGGTGGACGTCGGCACGTTGCCCAGTACGTAGGCATAACGCCAGAGCAGCTCGTCAGCGCTGATCGCGCTGGGGGCTCTGTGCTTCCTCACGATTCCTCCCGGCGGATGCGCACCAGGCTACGCCGGGGGAGCGCGATCGTCGATCCGACGACGCGGTGTCGGACGAGCAGAGCGCCCTGCGTCGGCTCGAGCACCAGGGCCGGCACCGCATAGGATTCGGCGAAGGCGCTCACGGAGGAGACGAGATGTCGACCGAAGACTCACGGACCACATGGGTGCTCGTGGATGGCGAGAACATCGATGCGACGTTCGGCACATCGATCCTCAACCGGCGCCCGCAGCCTGACGAGCGTCCGCGGTGGGACCGCCTCCTCGCGTTCGCCGAGCGCACCTGGGATCAGCCGGCGCGAGGCGTCTTCTATCTGAATGCGTCGTCGGGCCTGCCGATGCCGTTCGTCCAGGCCCTCCGGGCGATGGACTACATCGTGGTTCCGCTCTCGGGCGAGCCCGACGAGAAGGTCGTCGACATCGCCATCCAGCGCACGCTGCGCGCGATCGCAGACCGATCCGCCGACGTCATGCTCGTGAGCCACGACGGCGACTTCCTGCCCGAGATCACCGATCTCGTCGGCCCGTCGCGTCGTGTCGGCGTCGTCGCGTTCACGGAGTTCCGAAACGCCGGTTTCAGCGCGATCGCGGGCCTGGAGAAGTTCGATCTCGAGTACGACGCGCGTGTCTTCGACGCGCCGCTGCCGCGTGTGCGGGTCATCCCCATCGGGGAGTTCGACCCCACCACGTTCCTGGACTGAGCGCCCCTTCCGGCGCAACTCGCGTCACGCCCCGGCAGGGGCGGGACGCGCCGTTGTCGAGCCCGTAAACGCACAATGCTTGCGCCCATCGAGGTGTGACCGCTAACATCCGGGTAACCCGTGGATCGTTAAACCTCGCGCTCTCGTGGTCTGCGATCCACGGGCCAGCCCATCGCAGATGATCGGCTCGCCCCCGGCAATCGAGTACGAAGGAGTACGACCTCGTGGTCAGTCCACCCCTCATCCGAACCCGCCGCTCACGCGCGGCTGCGGTGGTAGCCGCCGCCTCGCTGTGCGCGGGCTTCGCCATCGCCGCACCCGCGGCGGCCGATCCTCTCTACGACGACGTCGTCGACGGTCTCGTCCACCACTTCGCACTCGACGAGACGTCGGGCACCGTCGTGGCCAACACCGGCTCGGCCGGCGCCGCGGCCAACGCGACGCTCGTGCACCCCGAGAAGGCGCAGCGGAGCGCCGACGGCATCCGCTTCAACCCGAACTCCTACGCCGACGCCGTCTCGGGCGCCTACGTGCAGCTGCCGAACGACCTGACGGCGGGCATGCAGGCCGTCACATTGGACTACGACATCTGGATCGACCCGGCCAACGTCGGGGAGCACCAGATCTGGAGCCTTGGAAACAAGGCTTCGTGCGAGGCGACCACGGGCCAGCAGGGTCAGCTCTTCTCCTCGAACACGCAGCGCCTGCGCGTCGCCGCCGGATCGGTCAACGTCCAGCAGAACCGCGTGCGTCTTCCCGAGGGCGTGTGGAAGCACGTCACCTACACGCAGACCCCGAACGCCAACGGCACGAGCTGGACGGGAACCCTCTTCGTCGACGGCGTGCAGCACGCGCAGTCGACCACGATCACCACGGCGCCGTCGGTCAACGCCGCCGGGACCAACTGCAACTTCCTCGCCCGCTCGCAGGTGCCCGGCAACTACTCGTTCCGCGGCACGCTCGCCGACTTCCGCGTGTACGACCGCGGCCTCTCGGCCGCCGAGGTCGCGACGCGCGCCGCACAGGGCAACGACGAAGGCGTGAAGGCGGATGCCGCGGCCATCGACCTCGGCCTCACCAGCGCGATCGTCGAAGACCTCGTGCTGCCCAAGCTCGGCTCGGTCGCCGGCTCCTCGATCACGTGGTCCTCGTCCGACCCGTCCGTGGTCGAGGTCGTCGTCCCGCCGACCGCGACGAGCGCCCGCAAGGTGCCCGTCCGCGGTGTCATCACGCGGCCCGCGCTCGGACAGCCCGACGCGACCGCCGTCCTGACGGCGACGCTCAAGAAGGGCGCGGACTCCGTCGAGACGCGGGAGATCCAGATCACGGTTCCCGCCGAGTACGACGTGAACCACTCCACGGCGCGCGATGCGCTCGACCTCGAGCTGCACTCCACCGACGACGTGCGCGGCAACATCTCGCTGCCGACGAAGGGTCGCTGGGGCTCCGACATCACGTGGACCTCGAGCTCCGAGCTCGTGTCGTCCGCGGGCGAGGTGACGCGTCCTGCGTACGGCAAGCCGGAGGTCACCGCGACGCTGACCGCCACGATCGCCAAGGGCGGTGCTCACGTCGAGAAGAGCTTCGACGTCGTCGTGAAGCCCCTGCCCCGCGACGAGGAGAAGGAGCGGTACTTCCTCGGCTACTTCAAGGGCGAGGGCATGGCCGACGGCGAGCAGATCATGTTCGCCACCTCCAACGGCAACACGGCGCTGGACTGGACCGGCCTCACCGGTGGCTGGCCGTCGCTCGTGTCGCAGCTGGGCGACCAGGGTCTGCGCGACCCGCACATCGTCCGCTCGCCCGACGGCGACACGTTCTACATGATCGCCACCGACTTGAACTGGTACGACCAGGGCGGCTACGCGATCAACGACACGCAGTACATCGAGGTCTTCGAATCGAACGACCTCGTCAACTGGACGCCTCAGCGTCACGTGAAGGTCGCGCCCGACAATGCGGGCAACGCCTTCGCGCCGGAGTCGCTCTGGGTCGACGAGATCGGCGCGTACGCGGTCTTCTGGGCCCAGTCGATGTGGAACGACCCGATCAACCGCACCGGTCAGGGCAACGCGCAGATGTGGTACAACATCACGCGCGACTTCCAGACCTTCTCGGAGCCGAAGGTGTGGCAGAACCCCGCGCCGCAGTCGCGGATCGACACCACCGCGATCAAGGTCGGCGACGAGTACTACCGCGTGACGAAGAACGAGGCCGGCAATGCCGGTTCCGACATCTTCTCGGAGAAGAACACCGACTTCCTCGACAGCGACATCAACGCGTGGCAGCTCGTCGCTCCCGCGCTCGGTCGCACGACGTGGCAGTCGAACGCGGGCTATGAGGGTCCGGTCATCTTCAAGGCGAACCCCGGCGACACCGCGTGCCCCGGCCAGTTCTACCTGTGGGGCGACCGCTACACCAACGGCGGCGGATACCAGGCGGCGTGCGAGGCGAACATCGAGGCGCCGACGTGGCAGGCCAAGACGATCACCATGACCAACGCGGGTGTTCCGCGTCCGCGTCACGGCACCGTCCTGCCGATCACGCTCCGCGAGTGGAACCACATCCGCGGCATCGCGAACGCCGACGTCACGACGACCGTCGAGGTCGCCGTCGATGACGTGCGCGAAGGCGCTCCGGCGCAGGCGACGGCCACCGTCACGGCGGCCGACGGTTTCGAGACCGGCGGTCAGGTGCGTTTCACGGCGGGCGACTGGTCGAAGACCGTCTACCTCGAAGACGGCAAGGCCTCGGTCGAGATCCCTGCCGGGCTCGCGATGGGCGCTCACGAGGTCAAGGCCGAGTACCTCGGCTTCGAGTACCTCCTGGCATCGGCGGGGACGACGTCGTTCGACGTGCTCCCGCTGGTCGAGGCATCCGTCTCGGTGACGGGTCGATGCGTCGCCGGCAAGGAGACGCTCGTCGTCACGGTCGCCAACGGCCACGACGGCAGCGTGCAGGTCAAGGTCGAAACCGCCTACGGCGTGAAGCAGGTCGCTTCGCTCGCCAAGGGCAAGAGCACCTCGGCGGCCTTCACGACGCGTCTGGCATCGGTGCCCGCGGGCACGGTCACGACGACCGTGTCGACCGGCCAAGGCGATGACCGCATGGAGTCGGTGTTCACGACGGAGCATCCCGCTCTGTCCTGCGCGCCGTAGCAGGCGGCACGGTGGGGAGTCGCCTCGAGGCGGCTCCCCACCGTCAGCGCGTGGACTCCCTGAGCACGAGGCTCGCCGTCGAGACGATGTGGCGCGGCCGCTCCGGCCGGCGTCCCGCAAGCCGCTCCACCATGAGGTTCACGATGGTCTCGGCCATCTCGTCGTTCCCGGGCTCGATGGTCGACAGCGGGGGAGTGCAGAACATCCCCGCGCGAAGGTTGTCGAATCCGACGATCTGCACATCGTCGGGGATGCGCCGGCCGGCCTCGTGCAGCGCCCGGACGGCACCGATCGCGCAGGAGTCGGTGAGTGCGAACACCGCATCGAACGGGGTGCCCGCATCGAGCACGGCGCGCATCGCGCGGTAGCCGTCGTCGACGTGGAGTCCGCTGGTCACGATGAGATCGCCTCGGACCTCGACGCCGCGCTCTTCGTGCGCCTGGAGGTAGCCGCGCGTGCGCAGGGTCTCGACCGAATCGCTTCCCTCCCTCGCGCCGCCGAGGGCGACGATCGCCCTCGCTCCGCGATCCAGAAGAGCGAGGGTCGCCATACGCCCGCCGCCCTGGTTGTCCATCAGCACATGGTCGAACCGCGCCGAGAGCGCGCGTTCGCCCAGGAGCACGATGGGCTTGGACGGTGTCAGGCCGTGCAGGTCGGCGGACTCGCTCACCGCGAGGGCGAGGATGAAGCCGTCATAGGTCTCCAGCCGCGACGCGGCGAGCGACTCCATCTCGTCGGTGATCGCGTGCCACGTCAGCTCGGTGACCATCCGGATGCCTCGGGCAGAGAAGCGCTGGCCGAGTCGCTCCGCGAGCTCGGCGTAGTACTCGTTCACGAAGCTCGGCATGCCCAGTCCGACGATCCCGGTGCGGCCCCGGCGCAGCGAGCGCGCGCTCTGGTTGAGGCGGTAGCCGAGGTCGTTGATCGCGTCGATGACCCGCTGCATCGTCTCGGGCCCGACATGGTCGGTGCGGCCGTTGATGACGTTCGAGACGGTCTGCGCCGAGACGCCGGCTTTCGCCGCGACATCCTGCATGGTGATGTGCGCTGAGGGTGCGGCGGATCGTGGTTCGTCGCTCAATCGGAAGACGCCTGCTCGAGCACGTCTCGACTCTAGTCGGGACGCTCGTGCGCGGCTTGCGCGGCGGCTCGACGGACGTCGGCGGGTCGCTCGTTCGTTCATCGATAAACCAATTCGCGAGAGTACTTGCAACCTCGCTTGTGTGACCGCTAACATCCACAGTACCGCCACACGGGCGCAGCGCACAGAGCCGTGAGCACGACAAGGACGCCGCTGTCACGACACCCCCGCCGAGCGGGCCTCCGGCGTGCCCGCACGCCGGTCGGATCGAAGTTGATCGATAAAGGAGATGTGTTGTGAAGGCATCCATTCCGTCCGGCGTGAGAAGAGCTCTCGCCGGCAACCGACCCCCTCTCGGCATGCGCGGCGCGGGCCGCGGCATCCGTCCCATCGCGGCCGCGAGCGCCGCACTCGTCGCGAGTGCGCTTCTTCTCGCACCCGCCGGCGCGAACGCCGCCGCCGACCCGTGGAACCCCGACTCCGGCTACACCTCGACCGACAAGGGCGACGGGACGTACACGGTGCCCCTCATCAACGCCGACGTCCCCGATGTGTCCGTCGAGCGCGTCCCCGCGTCGGAGAACGACGAGGGTCGCGACATCTACTACATGATCAGCACGACGATGCACCTGAGCCCCGGCGCACCGATCATGAAGTCCTACGACCTCGTCAACTGGGAGATCGTCAACTACGTCTTCGACCGCGCCGACATCAGCGACTCGTTCTCGCTGCGCAACGGTCAGTCGTCGTACGGCCAGGGGCAGTGGGCATCGTCCATCCGGTACCACGCCGGAAAGTGGTACGTCGCCTTCAACACCAACAACCTCGGTGGCTCGTACCTCTACGTCACCGACGACATCGACAACGGCTCGTGGGAGCGGATCGCCCTCGGGCGGGCCTATCACGACCCGTCGCTCTTCTTCGACGTCGACGGAACCCCCTACATCTTCTACGGCTCGGGGTCGACCAGCGCCGTCAAGCTCAGCAGCGACCTCAAGACGGTCGTCGCCGAGTACCCGCAGATCCTGCGCACTTCGGACTACCCCGGCGCCTCCTTCATCGGCGGCCTCTTCGAGGGCGCCCAGGTGCAGTACATCGACGGCAAGTACTACATCGTCATCATCACGTGGCCCTCGGGCCAGGGGCGCCAGGTGGCGCTCTTCCGCTCCGACTCGCTCCTCGGCCGCTACGCGACCGTCGACGGCAGCAACCCCTACGAGGCCAAGGGCGTGCTCAACTCGAACGGGTTCGCCCAGGGGAGCCTCGTCCCGATCGCCCGCGAGGGCGGCGGCACCGACTGGTGGGGCATGTTCTTCCGCGACACGTTCCCCATCGGGCGCATCCCCGCCCTCATCCCGGCGACGTGGTCGAACGGGTGGCCGACCTTCGGCAACAACGGCGCGGTGCCGGTCAACGGCTCGTTCGCCAAGCCCATCACGCTCTCGCCCGAAGAAGAGCTCTACGAGCGTCAGAAGAGCATCGTCGTCTCGGACGACTTCGCCAACGACGCGCCCGATCGTTCCTACATGCACGAGAACTGGACGATCCCCGCGGCGCCCGATGTCGACCAGTCCCTCCTCGGGGTGGAGCTGTTCGCCAACCCCGGCTTCGAGGCCGGCACGACCGGCTGGACGGTGAACGACACTGCGACGATCGCTTCGTCGACGGATGCCGCGTCCGGCGCCGGCTCGCTCCAGGTGACCGGTCGTCAGACCACCGGCTCCGGCCCCGCGCAGGACGTGTCGGGCAAGGTGCAGCACAACGTCACGTACGACATCTCGGCGAAGATCAAGTACGAGAACCCCAACAGCCCCGCCACGAAGCAGTTCTTCGTGACGGCCCGCTACGGGGGCACCTTCACCAACCTCGCGAGCGTCACGGCGACGCGAGGGCAGTGGGCGACGCTCTCGGGCAGCTTCACGGTTCCGGCATCCCAGAGCCTCTCGTCGATGCGGATCTTCGTCGAGACGCCGTGGACCAGCAACGCCAACGCGCTCGCCGCTCCCGACACCCACCTGATGGACTTCAAGGTGGACGACCTCTCGCTCAAGGGGCGTCCGCTGACGACGGAGATGCCGAACCCCGCCGAGATCGCGCCGAACGGCTCGCGCCTGGCACTGCCGTGGGAGTGGAACCACGCCCCCGACAACCGCTACTGGTCGCTCACCGACCGTGACGGCTGGCTGCGGCTGACCAACGGCAAGGTGCTCACGGGCAACTTCAAGCACTACAAGCTCGCGAACGACGACGAGGGCGCGTACCTCGAAGAGGCGCGCAACACGCTCTCGCAGCGCACCTTCGGTCCTCGCCAGTCGGCCGAGACGAAGCTCGACATCTCGGGCATGCGCAACGGCGACGTCGCGGGTCTGGCCGCCTACAACCGAGGCTTCTCGTACGTCGCGGTCAAGCGCGTGAACGGCGTCAACACCGTCGGCGTCGTCAACCGGGTGCAGCCGTTCACGACCACGATCGACCAGGCTGCGGTCGAGAGCTTCCTGCCCGGCACCACCGCGGCGCTCGGCTCGGCGACGCAGGTGCACCTGAAGGCGGATCTGGACTTCGCCTCGCCGACGGGGCAGCTGTGGACGACGTTCTACTACAGCCTCGACGGGCTGACCTGGAACCAGCTCGGCAACCGCGTCGGACCGCAGACGCTCGACGGCACGCTGACCCACTTCATGGGTCACCGGGTGGGTCTGTTCAACTACGCGACGCTCGAGGCGGGTGGGCACGTCGACTTCGACCACTACCTCCTCAGCGACACGCTGACCTCGCAGAACCTCGCACTCGACACGAGCGACCTCGACGCGGCGATCGCGCACGCGGCCACGCTCAAGGAGGCGGACTACCCCGCGGCGGAGTGGGCGCAGATGCGCGCACTGCTCGCTCAGGCGCAGTCCGCACGCGCCGGTCAGTTCGGTACGCAGAACCAGATCGACGCTCCCGAGCGCGCCCTGAGCCTGCAGCTGGCCAAGCTCGGCGTGCACAAGTCCGCTGCGCCGTCGCTGGATGTGTCGCTCACCACCGCGACGCGCTGCGTGGCCGGCAAGGTCGTGCTGACGGTGCAGGCGACGAACGCCGAGTCGGTCCCGGTCGCGGTCTCGATGACGACGGCCTACGGGTCGAAGTCGGTGGCGGCGCTGGCAGCGGGCAAGTCGACGACGCAGGCCTTCACGACGCGACTGACGTCGCTGCCGGAGGGCACGGCGTCGGCGGAGGTGACGGCAACGGTCGATGGAGAACCGGTGTCGGTGTCGCTGGATGCGCCGTACTCGGCGCGAGCCTGCGGCTGATCGAGCTGGGTGGCCCGGGGTCGCGTCTGCCTCCGGGTCACCCGACCACTGTGCCGATCACGGCACGAAGCTGACGACCGAGGGTCGTCGCTCCAGAGGAACCCAGACCGGGCCCGGCAAAGGAAACCCGGTCTGGGACTGCAAGAAACCGCAGAACAAGGAGGATATCTCTTGGAGATGAAAGTGGAGAGGCGAGCCCGGCAACGGTTCGCCGCGATGGCGGCGGCAGGCTTGCTGCTCGTCGCAGGGCTGGCGATGGCCAGTCCCGCGTCGGCCGCCGATGAGGAACTGATCACCAACGGCGGATTCGAGGCCGGCGCCACCGGCTGGTTCGCCAACAACGGCAACTCCGCCGACGGGGCGACGCTCGCGCTCACGAGCGACGCGTTCGCGGGGGCGAGTGCGCTTCGGGTGTCGGGACGCCAGACGACGGGATCCGGTCCCATGCAGGACCTGTCCGGCAAGCTCACGGCGGGAAGCACATACACCGTCAAGGCCCGCGTCAAGTACGACAACCCGAACAGCCCCGCGACGAAGCAGTTCTTCGTCACGATGCACTACGGCGGCGGCACCTACACCAACCTTGGTTCGGTCACGCCGCAGCGGGGCCAGTGGGGGTACATCAACGCCACCTTCACGATCCCGGCGTCGCAGAGCGTCGCGACGACGCGCATCTTCATCGAGACGCCCTGGGTCGCTTCGGCGACCGCCACGGCGGCGCCCGACACGCACCTCATGGACTTCACCGTCGACGACGTCTCGCTGGTCGGCGCTCCGCCGCCCCCGCCGGCATCGAAGACGATCGAGGTCGTGGGCAAGCTCCCGGGCGAGCACAACCCGCTGATCGGGCACAAGTTCGGCGCGGACGGCTTCGGCTTCGTCGACAAGGGCCGCGTGTACATGTACATGACGAACGACACGCAGGGCTACGCGCCCAACCCGCTGACGGGTGTGTCGGCCTCGATCAACTACGGCAGCATCAACCAGATCACGCTGATCTCGTCGACCGACCTCGTCAACTGGGTCGATCACGGCGAGATCCAGGTCGCGGGCCCGACGGGCGTCGCACCGTTCACGAACAACTCGTGGGCTCCGGGCATGGCCAAGAAGATGGTCAACGGCAAGGAGAAGTACTTCCTCTACTACGCCAACGGCGGCGGCTCGAGCAACGTCCTCACGGGCGACTCCCCGGTCGGTCCGTGGGTGAGCGAGCGCACCAGCACGCTCATCAACAGCAGCACCCCCGGTGCGCAGGGCATCAGCTGGCTGTTCGACCCGGCGCCCCTCGTGGACGACGACGGCAAGAGCTACCTCTACTTCGGCGGTGGCCCGGCTTCGACGAGCTTCCCGGCGGCGGAGCGGTTCAACAACCCGAAGAACATCCGCGTCATCGAGCTCGGCGACGACATGGTGTCGACGAAGGGCACCGCTGCCGTGGTCGACGCCCCCGTGGCGTTCGAGGCCGCGCAGGTGTTCAAGCGCGGTGACAAGTACTACCTGTCGTACTCGTCGCACTTCGGCGGGAACGACTTCGGTGGCAACCAGACGGCGCTTCCGGGCTACCCCGGCGGTGGCCAGATCGGCTACATGATGTCGGACGACCCGATGTCGTGGCCGAAGGAGGCCTACGCGGGCGTCCTGTTCCCGAACCAGTCGCAGTTCTTCGGCGCCGGTACGGGCGGCAACAACCACCAGTCCGTCTTCGAGTACGAGGGCAAGTACTACTTCACGTACCACGCCCCCACGCTCAACAAGCGGATCAACGGCAGCACGACGCAGGGCTACCGCAGCCCCCACATCGATGAGCTGACGTTCAACGCGGACGGCACGGCCAAGCAGGTCGTCGGCACCTACCAGGGTGTCCAGCAGGTGCGCGACTTCAACCCCTACCGGGTGTTCGAGGCCGAGACCCTCGGCTGGAGCAAGGGCATCGCGACCGCGAAGCTCGCCGGCGCGAGCGCCGAGTTCGGCGCCACGGCACCGAACATGGTGCTCACCGACCTCGACAACGGTGACTGGACGGCGCTGTCGTCGGTCGCCTTCGGCGAGAACGGCGCCTCCTCGGTGACGGTCAAGGTCAAGCCGCTGCAGTCGGGCGGTCAGATCCAGGTGCGTTCGGGCAGCGAGACCGGCGCGGTGCTCGCGACGATCCCGGTGACCGGTGCGGCCGGCCAGTGGACCGAGCTCTCGGCGGACCTCGAGGGCGCCACCGGTACCCACGACGTGTTCTTCACGTACTCGGGTCCCACCGGCGACCTGTTCGAGATCGACACCTACGCCTTCACGGCTGCTCCGGAGGCGCCCTCGCTGGACGTCTCGGTCGTGGCCGGCACGCGCTGCGTGGCGGGCAAGGCTGTCGTGACGGTGCAGGCGACCAACAACGAGGCCGTCCCGGTCGCGCTGTCGGTCTCGTCGTCGTACGGCACCAAGACGGTGGCGTCGCTCGCGGCGGGCAAGAGCTCGGCGCAGGTGTTCACGACGCGTCTGGCATCGGTGCCCGGGGGCGCGGCATCCGTCGTCGCCTCTGCGACCGTGGACGGACAGCCGGTCTCGGTGACCGTCGATGCGTCCTACGCCGCACATTCCTGCGGCTGAATGAGCAGGGTGGCCCGGGGACGCGTCTGCCCCCGGGCCACCCACCCGTTCCGCGAGAGGATTCCCCGCGGCGCGAAGCAGACCTCACGCGGTCCGCATCACCCCTGAGTTCGAGACCGACCAGGGGTGAGCGGACCGCCCTTGCGTCCTGAAGGGGATCCGGCAGACCGACACGCTGTGCGGCGGGAGCACTGCGACGCCGTCCGTGAACGCGATCCGTCGATCGACCGGCCTCACGGCATCCGGAGCATCCACGTCGTTGTACGCGTCGGCCCGGTCGCCCGCGAGGACCGTCGCCGGGTGTTCGCCGCTCACGGCCCACCCGCCCACGACGACCCGGACTGCTGCCTCGGCGCGGTCGCTCTTGTTCACCAGCGCGATCGTGATGAGGCCCTCGCCGTCGCCCGTGGCGACGGCGTCCACGAGCGGTACGGATCCGTAGCCCGTGTCGAAGTCCGCCGACTGGATCTCGGCATCCAGCACGCGATCGCCGAGCAGATCGGCGTACATGCGCAGCAGATGGAAGGTCGTGCGGCGCACGACACCGTCCGGATGCACGTAGAGGGGGCCCCGCGCGTTGACGGTCGGGGCGATGTTCGCCATCCCGACTCCGTCGGCGTTGCGCAGGCAGCTATTGAGGAAGCACGCCGAGAAGACGGCATCGGCCATGGTGTAGGTCGAGTTGAGGTCGTTGCGATCTCGCGCGGCGATGGCCGCGGCATCCGTCCCCGTCGGGTGGTGCCACCCGCGCAGGTTCCATTCGTCGAACGCGATCTTCACATGACGGTGACCGGATGCCTCGATCATCGCGCGAGCGAGGGCGATCTGCCGCTCCGGCTCCATCGTCTTGGCCATGCAGGCGAGGTAGGAAGAGGGTTCGTCGACCTCCCACAGCTCATCCCAGTAGCCGTGGATGGACAGGAAGCTGAGATGCTCGCCCGCCTGATCGAGCAGAGGAAGGGCCCAGTCGGTCCGCTCGACGGCCGCGGCGAGCAGGCTCACGTCAGGATCCGTGCGCAGGATCTGCTTCGCCGCCTCCGCGACGTAGGCTGCCCACTCCGTGCCCGTCTTCGCGCCGAGCTCCCACGCGCCGTAGTTCTCGTTCCCGATGCTCCACAGACGCACACCGTACGGATCGCGATGGCCGTGCTCGACGCGAAGATCGGCCCACCGGCTGCCCGGCGGGCGGTTGACGTACTCGACCCAGTCCGCCATCTCCTCGGGCGAGCCCGTGCCCGCGTTCGTGCAGAGGTACGGCTCCGCGCCGAGCTCGGCGCACCAGGCGAGGAACTCGTCGGTGCCGAAGGTGTTGGGGTCGGTGACGCGCCAGGCGCGATCGTACGTCGGCCGGCGCGATGGCCCGACGCCGTCGAGCCAGTGGTAGCCCGAGACGAAGCATCCACCCGGCCAGCGCACGTTCGGGACCTTGAGCTCTCGCAGCGCCGCGAGGACGTCTTGACGGAACCCGCGCTCATCGGACAGCGGTGAGCCGGGGTCGAAGAGGCCGCCGTACACCTGGCGGTGGAAGTGCTCGATGAAGTGGCCGAAGATGTGGCGGCTGTACGGCATCTGACGGCGGCCGGGGTCGATGCTGATGACGGCCTGAGGTGCGGGGGAGATGAGGCGTCCTTCGTCGGGGCGAGGAGCTGGAAAGCGAAGTGGGCTGCCGGCGAGGAGATCCTCGCCGGCAGCCCGCTTCAGTGGCAGGTCAGTCCAGCCAGTGGGTCAGGTTCGTGTTGATCTGCGCGGCGAGGTCGGTGAGAGTGGCCGCCTGGTCAGCGGTCACCTTGCCGTTCGACACGAAGTTCGCGACCTGATCGGTGTAGCCCTTGAGCACATCGAGCGCCTCGACGCTGTCGCCCTTCGCGATGAGCTTGAGGGTCTGGTCGAGCTTGACCGTGAGGGCGTTCTTGTTGCCCTTGTTCAGGCCCGTGGCCGCGACGTTGTTCTTCAGCTGCCCGATCTCGTCCTGGATGAACGCCTCGGGGTGCCACAGGTAGTCGCGCGCCCACAGCGAGAACATCTCGTTCCAGGTGTTGAAGTCGTGAGCACCGGGCACGACGACGTTCTCCGAGAACGAGAAGTTGTCGATGTTGGCCACCGTGTTCGCGTTGGGAAGACCGAAGTCCCACGCCCCGCCGCCGAACAGGATGTACGGCGCCAGCAGGTCTGGCGTCGTCGTGCGCACGCTCGCGCCGCCGCTCCACGGACCGTAGTACCCGAAGGCGTCGGCGTCGAAGTTGATCAGGTTGTTCGTCACGATGCTGCCGGCAGACAGACCCGCGAACGCCCGGTCGATCGGCTTCGTCGAGACGTTGTAGTTCGCCTCGACGAAGGGGATCACGACGTTGCGGAGGTTCGGGTAGCCCTGGTTCGCGGCACCGAGGTAGTTCGTGTTCGTCGTGATGACGACCGCGGGCTCGGTGGTGCCGTCGTCGAGCAGGTTGTCCATGATCACGGGGACGTTGCCCATGTTCATCCAGTCGGACTGGTCCTGACCGCCGCCGTGCTGCATGTAGATCGTCTTGTACGGCTCAGCGCGGTTCGGGTCGTAGTTCGGCGGGAGGTAGACGCCCGCCGTGCGCGGGATGCCGTTCAGCGGGGCCAGGCCCGGGACCTGAACGTAGCTCCACGTGCCCTTCTCCGAGTCGGCGCGGGGCAGCTCGATCTGGCGGGCGGCCAGCGGCGCGTAGTTCTGCTTCGCGTCGTCGTAGGGCACGAACACCTTGTTGAAGGCGCGGCGGGCCGTTCCCGTAAGACCGTCGGGGGCGTAGATCGGCGAGTTCGCCGGGTCGGCGACCCACAGGCTCGTGTTGTTGTTGACGTAGAACCAGTACTGGTTGGCACCGGCGGCCAACGGGACATCGGTCACCCAGTAGCCGTTGCCGGCGTTCGTCATCTGCACGTCCAGCCCGCCGCCGCCCCGCATGAGGCCGGGCTTGTACTGACCCGGCTGGTACACGGTGGTGTCGGTGCGGTCGGCCCAGTTGCGCAGCAGGACGTCGGCGGCGAAGCGGACGCTCGTGGCGGTGGGGTTGTAGTAGACGAAGTGTCCCGTGTACCCGGTGGGCGAGTTGGGGTCCGCGACCACGGTGGGACCGGGCGTCAGGTTCACGTCGTCGGCCTGGGCGGCGAGTGGAGCCGTGCCCAGCACCAGGGTGGCGGCGATACCCAGCGCAGCGAAGGCCTTCAGGCGCCTGGTGCGCCCGCCGCCTTCGATCGTGTCGGGTCTCGTCCGGGATTGCAGAGCTCTCATCACTGTTCCTCCTTGAACTCGAATGAATGTGAGCGCCCACAGGCCGCTCGACGAGGCCCAGGTTAGCCACGGTTTACGACGTTGTAAAGATGCAATCTACGACGTTGTAAATTCTCCTTCCGGCGACGGTCCGTCTTCGGCCGGCGATGCGTCGTGCCGTCCGCACGGCCGCGCGCACGACGCGCCGCCAAGCCGAGGCATCC
>Ga0164308_10000789_pt1 | contig 17172 bp, 12 predicted proteins | sample Whisoiple_246_MG_FD_109983 | JGI IMG/M metagenome (GOLD analysis project Ga0164308, IMG submission 109983) | Soil microbial communities amended with fresh organic matter from upstate New York, USA - Whitman soil sample_246_MG | ecosystem: Environmental > Terrestrial > Soil > Unclassified >...
ACTGGCGGCAAAGGCGGCGGGCTTGGTGGTGGCTTTGGCACCGGCGGCAAAGGCGGCGGGCTTGGTGGTGGCTTTGGCACCGGCGGCAAAGGCGGCGGGCTTGGTGGTGGCTTTGGCACCGGCGGCAAAGGCGGCGGCCTTGGTGGCGGCTTTGGCACCGGCGGCAAAGGTGGCAAGGGCGACGGTGGCGCCGGTGGCAAGAGCGGCGGTAGTGGCGGCGCCTCGGGCGGCGGTAGCGGCGGCGCCTAGTCCGAAGCACGTCCGCTACGCGCAGCGTGCGAGGGGCCATTTCACGTCACCTCGCGCGCTGCGAGCGAGCCACGTGCCGCGATCGAGCAGAGTACGCGCCGCGCTGAGGGCCGCTACTTTACGATTGCGCCGGTCCGCTGAATTGTGATGGCAATGAAACGCGGCTATTGCCCCGGAGGACATGGCACGCTTTGCCGTCAGTAACTGGACTTGCGACGAACAGGCAGTAATTTAGCTGCGCTGAGCATTCTGGTCGTCTCGTATTTGGTTTTGTTGCCCGGCCATTTGCTATTTGTAGCATTGCCGAGATATCAATCCCTGCTGGCTAGCAATCGTTTGGGGGACCAGGGGTCCGGCGAAGCGAAGCTCGACAGCGTCTACGGATTGGCACGAGCGAAAGCGAGAAGCGATGTCCATAATCAAGAAGCGTGGTGTGCTCAGGAGTGCCGGCGTGATCACTTTGTTCGGTGCCGCTCTGCTCATCGGCTGCGGTGATGACGGCGCGGACGACAGTGACAACGGCGGCAGCGGTGGCAATGGCGCAAGCGCTGGCTCGCATGCGGGCGCGTCCGGTCGAGCCGGCAGCGGCACTGCGGGCTCGGGCAAAGCCGGTAGCGCGGGCTCGGGCACTGCGGGCAGCGGCACTGCGGGCAGCGGCACTGCGGGCAGCGGCACTGCGGGCAAAGGCGGCTCCGGCGGGGATGCTGCGGGCGCTGCGGGCAAGGGTGGCGGAGGCGGCGTCGCCGGTAAGGGCGGAGCAGGCGGCGGTGGCGGCAAGGCCGGCTCGGGCGGCAGCGGTGGTAAGGGCGGCGCAGGCGGCGCAGGCGGCAGCGGCGGTAAGGCCGGAGCGGCCGGAGCAGGCGGCACAGCCGGTTCAGCCGGTAGCGGCGGCAAGGCTGGCGCGGGCGGTGCGTCGGGCAGCGCAGGCACCGGCGGCACGAGCGGCACGTCCGGGTCAGGCGGCAGCGGCGGCAAAGCCGGCGCCGGTGGCACGTCCGGATCAGGCGGCACTTCGGGAGCAGGCGGCAACAGCGGCAACGGCGGCAACGCGGGTAAAGCCGGTAGCGGCGGCTAAGCCGAATTTTTTAGCGGGACTTGCCGAGCTCGAGAGGCGTTGCTGCGTCTCTCGAGCGTGACCCGCGACCGTCGCACTCGCGCTGTCCACGGCGCATCGAGCTGATGCTACGGTCGCGTGCGCATGAGCGAAAAAGACAAGTCAGGGTCGGCGGCCAAGAAGAAGACTGCACGCGAAACCAGCGCGCCGCTTTTACGGCAAGCGCTGCTTCGCCGTTTGCCGCAGCGTTTGCGTGCGACAGCGGAGTACCGAGTGCCTCCGGTCCCGTCGTTGCTCGAGCACTACGTGCAGATGTTCAACACCGTCTGGCTCGGCCTCGGTCGCATCTTCAGCGCCGAAGATCTGGAGCAATTTCGCGCCGCGCTCAAGCTGAACATGGATGAAGCCTGGCTCGCTTCGCAGTATTCACGGGTGCTCGTCAGCTTCGCGACGGATCCGCCGCCGCAGACCAGCTTGAGTTGGCGCATCAACGTCGAGCGCGTGTCGATGGCGGACGAATACGAACACTGGGTCGCCACGCGCACCCCGCCCTTGTTCGGCAATCACCCGGACGCAAAGATCTTCGAACTCGCGCAATCCTTTGGTGCGCCTGCGGAAGTTCCGATCCTCGATATCGGGGCAGGCACGGGCCGCAACACGCTGCCGCTCGCGCGCGCCGGCTTTCCGACGGACGCAGTCGAATTGGCGCCCGCGCTGGCCGCTATCCTGCGTGAAGAAGCAGCGAAAGAGGCGTTGCCCGTGAAGGTGTTCGAAGCCAACCTGTTCGATCCCGAGATCGCCATCGCCCCTGGTTACTATCGAATCTTGCTGTTGGCAGAGGTCGTGGCATCGCACTTTCGCACCTTGGGCGAGCTGCGAGAGCTGTTTCGCATCGCAGCGAAGCTGCTGCCGAAAAACGGTCTGTTGGTGTTCAGCGCGTTCCTGAGCAGCGATGGTTACAAGCCGGATGAGCTCGCTCGAGAGCTGTCGCAAGTGTTTTGGTGCTGCCTCTTCACCCGGCGTGAGTTGCAAGACGCCCAAGACGGTGAGCCGTTCCAGTTGGTTTCGGACGAGTCCGCACAGGCCTACGAAAAGGCCAACCTTCCCGCGGAAGCGTGGCCTCCCACCGGTTGGTACGAGACGTGGACCGGCGGGCAAGATCTGTTCGATTTGCCTGTTGGCAAGCCGCCGATGGAGATGCGCTGGCTGGTCTATCGCAAGACGGGCTGACTGCCCGCAACGTCAGTTCCCGCGAAACAGCCAGGTCAAGCCGAGGATACTGAGGCCGATCACGATCAGCGCGAGCACTGCCACCGCCGCGTCGACCGCTCGGAAGCCCTGCGTCTTTTTCACAGGTTTCGCGGCGCGCGTGGGCACCTGCGCGATCGGCGCCGCATCGCCCGTGCCGATGGGGGGAGCCTGCGCGGGGCCGTTCGGCAGGGCTTCGCTGGGCGCGACATTCGGAGGATCGATCGAGTCACCGGCCTGCATTTGTTCGTCGCGGCCGGCTTCGATTTCGCTCAGTGCCGCCAACACGGGATCTTCGAAGGCGAACTCACTCGCGCCGAGTGCCAGTTTCGCGTGTGGCGGCCAGGCCGTGTCGCGCTTGGGCTCGAGACGGATGCCGTCGAGCTGCGCTCCGTTCTTCGAGCCCAGGTCGCGAACGAAGATCTGTGTTCCGCGTCGGGTAATCTCCACGTGCCGCCGTGAAGCATCGTCGTCCGTGAGCACTAGATCGGCGTTTGGCGCGCGCCCAATGCCGTAGACCCGATCGAATTCGCTGAGCAAGAGCTCTTTGCCGATGTCTGGGCCGGCGGTCACGAACAGCCGCGGCGCGGACAACTCGCCATCGGCCGAAAGCGAGCTTGCCACCAGGGCCAGCGCGATCTCTTTGGTGACCAGGCTTTGATTTGGGGTGGGCAGCACTTGCGCGGTGGTCAGCTCCAGCCAAATACGCCCCACACGGATCAAGTCACCGGAGCGCACGACGCGTGGCGCCTGCGGCGAGAGTCGCACCGGTCCGACGAAGGTCCCGTTGCTGCTCCCCTCATCGACTACGACATAGTCGCTGCCGCGCTGCCGAATGGAGGCGTGGCGGTGGCTGACGCTGGGATCCGGCAAACGGATTTCACAACCGTCACCTCGTCCGATCACGATCCGCGGAGCATCGAAGGTGATGGTTGCCTGAGACTTGAGGTCGCCTGAGCGGACCACGACCGTCAGGGCCATGAGCGGCGCATGATGGACAGCGGAGGGGCCCCTGTCCACCTCTTGGCCGAAATTGCCTGCGGAACCCGTCCCCCCCCGCCGGTTTTGTTTTTCGGGCGATCGCAGGGCCAGCAGCGCACCTCGAAGCACGAAATTTGGCCCTTTGTCCGCCGGCATCTTACTCGGGATGGGACGCGGGACCCGAGCCACCACTGGTTCGGACCCCGCTGGAGGCAGCCATGACCGAAATTCAAGAACGTCGCGCCGAGGGCGCAGGTCGCGTGCGAGTCGAGACCCTGGTCGAAGTTTGTGGGAATGAGCCCGGAATTCCCGCTTTCGAAGCCGAAGCGGTCGACGTCAGCGCGCGCGGGATGCACCTACGCACCGCCTATCTACCCGACAACGGCGTGCCGTTGGTGTGCCGCTTCGAAGAGGGTGGCCGAGAAATCGTGGTCGAAGGCCGCGTGGCCTGGCGGCGCGAAGGCAGCCGCGGCGGCGAATTCGGAGTCGAGTTCACGGCGCTCGACAGCGGCAGCGTGGGCGCGCTCCGTGAACTCTGCGACGGCGCGGGCGAGCAGAGCGAGACCTTGGAAGCCGCTCACGACGCGAAGTCGGAAATCGGCTCGCGCGTTCGCTTGCACATCGATGGCCTGGGTTCGCCCATGAAGGCGCGCGTGCGAGAGAGCGGCTCACAAAACGTTCAGGTCGGCTCGAACCTGGAGTTTCTCAAGGTCGGTCGCAAACTCGAGCTCGAAGATTTGGAAGCGGGCGGTCGCCGTCAGGCGCAGATCGACGGCGTGAGTGTCGCTATCGATCCTCTGACCCGAGTCCCGCAGTTGGTGGTGCAACTGCGCTTCGCGGGCGTGGAAGACATCACCCCCGAACCGAGCGTCGCCTCCCTTCATTTCGGTGAGAAAGAGGTCAAGGGCTTCAAAATACCGGCCAGCGCCGTTACCACGGACGCCGCCGCAAAAGCGCAAGACGACGCCGGGACCGAGGCGGGCGAAGACGAGGACCAGGACGAAGCAGACGCTGCTGCCTTGCGCGGGAAGATCGGCGAGGCCGCTGCCAATGCTGGTGAAGCCGTACAAAGCGCCGGCGCTGCGGTTGCCCGCTTTTCTGCTCGCGCCGCCCAAAGCATGGGTGGCTTGTTCAAAGGCGCCAGTCTGAAAGTGCTGGAGCTCACCAAGCGCAGCGAGCCCGTGCCGCAACGTCGCACGACGGCGCCCGCGCCCCATGGTTACAAGAGCGCCGAAGGCCAGCGCTTGCGGCCGCAATCCTCGGCGAACGTAAATAGCGCGGGTGAAGAATCCGAGTCGGTCGTGGCCAAGCAGCTACCGCGCAAAAAGCTGATGCTTGGCGCAGGAGGCGTCGTGCTTTTGGCGTCAGCGGCCGCATTGGCGACGCACTTTGCTGGATCCACTGCTCCGCCGGGTGCGCACGCCACACAGGCTCCGGCGGTTGCCACCTTGGCGCCGCCCTCGACCGGCGCGCCGCTCTCGGCGACGCCCACCAATCTCGGACCCGCGACCAGCGGTATCGCCAGCGCCAACGTGCCGCTGTTCGGTCCGACTCCAATGGCGACCATGGAGCCTGCGCCTCTCGCACCTCCGCCGGGCTCTCCTGAAGCCGTTGAAGCGCAAGAAAGAGCCGACGCGAAGAGTGCCCTTTCCGGCGCGCCGATCTCGAACGCGGCAGCCGACGAAGGCTTCTCGGACGAAGGTTCGGACGACGACAAGAGCGACGGCAAATCGAGCAAAGACGAAAAGAGCAAGCCGGGCAAGACCGACACGACGCCCTGGGGCCACGGCAAACTGCATTCGCCGACGATCTACCGGCTACGCCTCGACGCCCCGGGCGGCAAGCTACAAGGCGCCCTCCTGCCGACCGGTTTCACGGTGCTCGTTCCCGGTCACAAGGTAATGGAACAAGGCGGCTCGATCGCCAAGCGCGACAACCGCATCTCGAGCGTCCGCACCAGTAACCGTACCGAGGGGGCCGAAGTCACCTTTCGCTTCCACGACTCCATCCCCGCGTACCGCGTCCGCCTACGCCGCGACTACATGGAAGTTTTGATCGGCGAAGCTGAAAGCAAGACCTCGAAGGATTCGAAGAGCAAGAGCGACAAGAGCGACAAGAGCGACAAGAGCGACAAGAGCGACAAGAGCGACAGCAAGCTCGCGGCGCACGGAAAGTCGCACAAGGGCTGAGCGAGCTGCCCCGCCGCAGAAAAGGCCGGTGTCCGCGGATATCGGCCTTTTTTGCGCGCCCGCTGAACACTGGAACGTGCGCGACCGAAGGCGAGCAGCACCGCGAATAGCCGCGCGCAAGGCCGGGGTGAGGCTCAATCGCACAGCAGCTGCGCCGCAATCAACGCCAAGAGCTCTTCTTGAATTCGGCTCTCTTGCTCCGAAAAAGCTCGGAACGAGCGCACACCGAACACACCACAATCTGGATCGTGGGAAATGTGCTCCGCACACACGACCTGCTCACGTTCTCGCTCACTGAGCATGAAGGGCAGCATCTGGCCCACGCCGAGTCCGGCCAAGACCAGTGCCTTGACGGCGCTCAGGTTCTGCGTGACGGCGAAGGCATCGGCGTCGGCGTGGATGAGCGAGGGTTGCCCGGCGAGCGCTTCAATCTCGACGATTGGCAGCCGTCGCAACTCGAGTTCGCTGGTGAGCGTCGCGAGCTCTGGAAAGCGATCGCTCCGGCCGTAGTACTTCATGCCGTAGCTACCGACTCGTTCCGAGCGCTCGGAGGGTGGGCCAGAGTAGGCGACGAAGGCGAGATCGAGCGTACCGCGGTCTACTCGCTCGAGTAGACTTTGGGTTCGCCCCATCCACAGCTTCAACTTGAGCTCGGGGTGATTGGCTTGCAAGCGAGTGAGACAGTTGGGCAAGACGTGCGTGCCCAAGCTATCCACGCTGCCGACCCGCAGATCGAAGTAGGCGTCCTTCGCCGCGCGCTGGACTTGCATCCGAGCTCGGTCCGACTCGCGAAGGAGTTGGCGCGCGCAGGGGATCAGCGCGCGTCCGGCCGCTGTCAGCAATAATCCGCGGCCCTGACGATCGAACAGGTCCGCGCCGATATCTTCTTCGAGCAATTTGAGGCTGCGGCTAACGGCGGGCTGCGTGAGATTCGCCTCGCGTCCCGCGGCGCTCACTGAGCCCGTATCGACGATCTTGAGGAACAGTTCGATTCTCTCTAAGTTCATGCGTTCAATCTATGGCTGTCCATGCATAGAACGCATGGCCCGAGGCCGGCGGCTGAGGTATCTTACATACTGATGCAAAAAGCGCGCTGGTTGACCAGCATTTGTTGCGCCGCCTCGCTGGGCGCCAGCGGCTGCGGTTCGAACCAGGACGCGGGTGCAGTGAGCGACTCGCGAAGTACGCCGTCGATCGCGGTGGTCCAAGTCGAAACCATCACCACGGTGCAGTCGTCGGCGGGTTCGTTCCTTTCGCCCACGCCGGAGCAAGTAGTGCCCGCCTACGTGGAGCGCAATACGGAACAGGCCACCGCAGCAGCTGCTGAACGTGAAGAGCGAGCCAAGATCGACGTCGCACTGCTGTTTCATAGCAGCGCCGCCGCTGGCATCAACCAAACGCTCGACGTGCAGTTGGCATCTGGCAACGCAGCTGCATGGTCGACCATTGAACACTGTTTTCCCCATGCCGAGCAAAATGCGGATCAGGTTCGTTGGCCTCTCGCCCTTTCCAGCACTGCTGCCGCCGATCTCGATAGCAGCATTTCGGCCGAGTGGCGCGGCTGGCAAGACTTTCGCGGCCTGGGCGTGCGCGGCCGCGGCCTAGCTGATCTCAGTGTCCCTGCCGCGACTCTCGATTTCGAGGCGAGCGGCTTGAGTTCACCGTTGGTCCTGAGCGCGCAGGGGGGCTCTTTGCTGGTCACGAACCGCTCGAGTCACGCCATCGCCCGCGCGCTGTTGATCTACTCGCACTCGGGCGGTGTCGGGGTGACGGAGCTTGCCTCCCTGGCTCCCGGCGAGCGCGCGCTGACCCTGCTCGGTCCCAAGGAACATCCTGCGGACGTCTTGCTCCAACTCGCGCGTCAGCAACTGGCCGATTTCTTTGCCGAGAGCGTGGGCACGGAGCTGGGTTCGGCGATGGCAGCTGCCAAATCAATTCCATTTTTGGAGACCCAGGGCCTGCGTTTGGTCAGCCTCTTGACTGACGAACTCGAGCCGGTAGCGGTATCGTTCTCGGCTTCACTGGTTAGCCAGAAACGGGTGATCGTCTCTCATTCGGAGATCTTGAAGCCGGAAGAAGAAGCCCGCGTGTTGGGTATCGTGCCCGACTTAGACGCCGACCAAGCGCTGTCGGCGTTGGGGCGGTTCACGCGGGCCAAGCTCGAATTTGCCGAACAGGATGCGGACCCCGGCGTGAGCGCCAGGGCCAGCTCTCTACTGAGCGAATTGCGGGGCCGTTGAGCACCGAGCTGGGGAACCCTCGAGCCATGCTTCGCTACGCGCCGCTCACTCTTTCGCTGTGCTCGCTACTCGGCGCGCTCGCTTGCAGCCAGCCGCGTGACTCGGACCGCGCCGTGGGCGGCAGTTCGGGCTCGAGTGGTGGCTCGAACAATGGCGGCTCGCGCTCCCTCGGCGGAGCCGGGCTTGAGGACGGCGACGCGGGAAGCAGCGGCGTCTCGGGCGCCTCTGAAGGTAGCGGAGCTCCGGGTGCATCCGGAAGCAGCGGCGTCTCGGGGGTCTCTGGAGGTGGCGGCGCTCCGGGTGGCTCCCAAGGCGGGGGCGCTCCGGGCGCCAGCCCTTCGCTATTGGTTTTCTCGCGTACGGCAGCCTACCGACATGATTCGATCCCAGACGGCGTCCAGGCACTGCGCCAGCTCGCTCTGACGCGCGGCTGGCAGCTTGCGGCCAGCGAAGACTCGAGCCAGTTCAGCGATGCCGCTCTCGCCCGCTACAACGTCGTCGTTTTCTTGAGCACGACGGGCGACGTGCTGGACGATGCTCAACAGGCCGCGTTCGAACGCTTCATTCGCGCGGGCAACGGCTTCATCGGCATTCATTCGGCATCGGACACCGAGTATGATTGGAGCTGGTATGGCGGCTTGGTGGGCGCCTATTTTCGCGAACACCCGACGGTCCAAGCTGCTGACGTCGTGCGCGAGGACGCGACCAACCCCGCCAGCATCGGGCTGCCGAACCGGTGGCACCGCACGGACGAGTGGTACGCGTTTCAAAGCAACCCGCGAGCGAACGTACACGTGCTGCTCTCGCTCGACGAGACCAGCTACGCTGCCGGCACTGCCCACATGAACGGTGATCACCCGATCGCCTGGTGCCACGAGTACGACGGAGGTAGGGCGTTTTACACGGCGCTCGGCCACACGAGTGAGAGCTTTACTGACCCGCTCTTCATCGGCCAGCTCGCTGGCGCCGTGACCTGGGTGCTCTCTCGTTGAAGCCGCGCCCAACCGGGTAGAGCTTTTCAGCCTCCATACCTCGTCAACGAGCTCGTGCTGCGCTGGGCGAGTTCGACTGCGAGAGACGTCTGCGCACGCACTGATATACCTATCGGGTGGAGTTGTGGGTGCACGACTCGTTCAGGCGAACGAGCTACGCAACTCGTGCAACCTTGCGCAACTTGTGCGCATCCGGCACGCCCTCGAACGAGGCCCGGCTCCCGATCGAGCTTTCGAGAGCTCACAGGGTGCGTGGAGTGCGCTCGGGTAAGCAAGCGCGAGTGGGCAGCGGTGCGCACGCGAGTTTAATCGGCGATTTCCGACGATGCGTCGAGACCGGTGGATCTGCGGAACACGCTCACCGCGACGCGGCTCAGCGGGCATCCGCTTGGACTGGCTTACACCACGCCGAGCGCCGAGATTTGCGCAGGTACGAAGTCTGCACGTGAACGCGCCGAGGGCCTCAGGCATTCCCGTCTGAAAAATGACTAGCCGATCGCAAAGGAAAGATATGAACCGAAAGCGTACGATGTCCGACATGATGAGTAAGGGGTTCGGCTCGAGTGGCTCGGTGGGCGTGTGGTTGTTGGCGGGGGCGGTGTTTGGCTTGGGCGGTTGCGGCAGCGCCGCCAGTGAAGGGGAGGGGGATAGCGTCGCAACTGCGCAAGAGGCGCTCAGCAGTGCATCGACTCCCATGCCGACCGACGGCAGCTGCGGGTTCAAAGTCAGCTCCAACTACTTCTCTCGTCGCTCCGGCAACGGCTATCTTGGCGAGTTGGCACTGAAGAACGTCTCGGGACCCAAAGCCAAGTCGTTCGAAGTCTTCGCTGATCTCGGCGGCGCCGGCATTCGTCGTCGTTGCTTGTTTGCCGACTGTACGGCCGTCGACGGCGGCTACTCGTTCACCGAGCCGGTCCTCGTTCGCGTGCTGGGCCTCAATCAGGGGCAAACCTTGCCCATTTTGTACGGCAGCCCCGACCCGTACGCCGGGGTGAACCCATACGTCATTTCCATCAACGGCATCAAGTGCGACACCGTTGCACCTCGAGTCTCTCTATCTGCTGACAAGACGCTGATTACGGCCAGCGGCACCTTACAACTCAACGCCATCGCCACTGACAACGTTGCCGTGCGCAAAGTCGTCTTCCAGCGTGACGGCGCGGACATCGGCGTCGACACCACGGCGCCTTACTCCTTGGCAGTAGCGGCCGACGCGAGCTCCAATGGTCGGCACGTCTACACCGCGGTAGCTTACGACCCCAGCGGCAACACTGGCACCAGCAGCGGCGTGCGCGTGTTGACCGGCATCGGCAACAAGTTCTTCGGCACTGCTACCGGCACCCCGGCCGACTACGCTTCTTTGCTCAGCTACTTCAATCAGCTCACCCCAGGCAACGCTGGCAAGTGGGGGAGCGTCGAGGCGACACGTGACCAGATGAACTGGTCCGAGCTCGATACCGCGTATCAGTTCGCCAAGCAGAATGGTCTTGCCTTCAAGCTCCACACCTTGGTTTGGGGCCAGCAGCAACCGAACTGGTTGGCGAGCCTCACTCCCGAACAACAGGCTGCAGAAATCGAGCAATGGATTTCGCTCGCGGCTCAGCGCTATCCGGATGCGCAACTCGTCGATGTCGTCAACGAGCCACTGCATGCCGTGCCTGCCTATAGCGCGGCGCTCGGCGGCGCAGGCGTGACCGGTTACGACTGGGTCATCAAAGCGTTCGAACTCGCCCGCAAGTATTTCCCGAAGTCCGAGCTGCTCCTGAACGACTACAACGTCGAAGCGATCGACAGCGCTGCCACGGACTACCTCCGGATCATCAACTTGCTCAAGGATCGCGGCTTGATCGATGGCATCGGTCTGCAAGCTCACTTCCTGGAGCGTGCCGACGTCTCGATGGTAGCCGCCAACCTTGACCGCTTTGCTGCCACCGGCCTACCGATTTACGTCTCGGAGCTCGACCTCAATCTGAGCAACGACGCCCGTCAGGCGCAGAAAATGCGCGACCTATTCACGGTATTCTGGTCGCACCCGTCGGTGCTCGGCGTCACGCACTGGGGCTACCTACAAGGCAACATGTGGCAACCCGACGCGTACCTCGTGCGCACGGACGGCTCGCGCAGGCCGGCGCTGGACTGGATCAATTGCTTCCGCGCCGGCGGCACGAATTGCCCTGTGCCGGAGTACGTGCCGACCCCGCGCACTGGCGACAGCAGCGGACTCACGCTGCAGGCCGAAGACTACGATGACATGCGCGGCATCGTGGCCGCGGGCGACGTGATCGCTTACGTCGACAACGGCGACTGGGAAAGCTTCAGCCGCGTCGTGTTCGACAAGAATTGGGACAGCCTAGCCGTCACCTACGCCAACGGCGGTTCGACGCCCACGACGGTGACGTTGCACGCGGACAGCCTGACCGGCCCGGTACTCGCGACAGTGCAGTTGCCCGGCACGGGCGGCTGGGGCGTCAGTAGCACGGTCGAGGTGCCGTTCCTGCCGATCAGCGGCGAGCGCAACGTGTTCGTCTCCTTCAGCGGAGGCGTCAACCTGGATAAGCTCAGTTTCAGCGCGCCTGCCGGCGATGGGCCGAATCTGATCGCCAACAACGAGTTCGAGGAAAACACCAACGGCTGGTATTCTTGGAACGGCACGCTCTCCACCAGCAGCCAATACGCGGTGACGGGCGCGCAAAGCCTGCGTTCCACCAACCGCAACGGCAACGGTCCGATCGCCACCAACTTGACTGGCTTGGTGACCCCCGGCAAGAGCTACGACGTGAGCATGTGGACGACGGTCACTGGGGCTGCCGCGAACGTCAACGTCACACAAGCCGTGACCTGTGCCGGGCAGACCGCGTACACCTGGATGATCAACCCGGTCGCCGTGCAAGTGGGTCAGTGGACTCGACTCACGGGTACGCTCAACGTCCCCGACTGCGTACTCAACGACATTCAAATCTTTGCCGAAGGTCCGGCTGGCGGCGATTTGTTCCTGGATCACGTCTCCGTGCGCGCGAAGCAAGCGTCGAACATCGTCAGCAATGGCACGTTCGAATCCGGAACGAGCGGATGGTACACGTACAGCGGCGTGGCTTCGTCCACGACGGCGCGCGCGCACGGCGGCACGCACAGCCTGCTGATCGGCAATCGCACTGGCAACGCGCCGGCGGTGACCGATCTGACTTCGGTGGTTACTAAGGGCGCCAGCTACACCGCTAGCTTCTGGGCGTCGATCGGAGGCGCCGCCAGCGCCAACGTGAACCTGACGCAGAAGGTGACGTGCGATGGCGTGACCAGCTACAGCTGGTTCGTCAATCCAGTGACGATCAACGATGGTCAGTGGGTCGAGCTCAAGGGCACGCTGAACATCCCCACCTGCGCCAATCTGTCGGAGTTCCAGATCTTCGCCGAAGGCCCTGCCGCCGGTGTCGATTTGTACGTCGACGACGTGAACGTGTTCATCCCGACCGTGACCAACCTGCTTACGGATGGCACCTTCGAGTCGCAACTGGGTAGCTGGTTCACTTGGGGTACGGGCACTCTGGGCGTGACCTCGGCGCGAGCGCACGGCGGCTCGAGTAGCCTGCTGTTCTCGAACCGCGTGGGTAACGGGCCTATCGCGCACTCCCTGCTCGGCATCGTTCAGCCCGGAAAGTCGTATCAGGTCAGCATGTGGACCTCGATCGGCGGAGCGGCCAGCGCGAACGTCAACATGACCTCGGCGCTCGGCTGCGACGGCAGTGACTCGTACGCGTGGATCGTGAATCCGACTACCGTCACGGATGGCGCGTGGGTCAAAATGACGGGGACCCTCAATGTCCCCAACTGCAATCTGACCAACGCGCTCGTCTACCTGGAAGGGCCAGGTACCGGCGTCGATATGTACGTCGACGATGCGGTCGTGAGTCCGTAACTTCGTAAGGCTCGAAACGGTCTAGCCCGCCGCTACTCGCGCGCAGCCGGTGCTCACTTCGGTGGCACCCGCTGCGCGCTGCTCATTTGGGCGCCCCGCGCTCGCCTGCGATTGACAACCGGCGTTGGAAATCCCCGGTGTGCCAAACCCGCTTCCCGGCAGCGTCCTCGCGTTGCGAAGTGCCGCCGGAGAATTTTCGGGCCGCTGACGCAAAGCGCGGACTCGGATTTAGCGGACCATGCGCTAGAATTGCGGCTTGTCTTCTCGCGCGCTCTCCTTCGTCCGTCAGCTGCTGTCCGATCCCGAGTTTCGGGTGCTGCTGCTGGCCAACGTGCTGATCGGAGTGGCCTACTCGTTCGTCATTCCGTTCATGTCGCTGTTCGGTACTCGCGAAGTGGGGCTGAGACCAATGGCCTTCAGTTTGTTCATGACGAGCACCTCGCTCGGCGCCATCACCTTCAGCACCCTACTGGCTCGTTGGTCGGACGCCCGCTGGGCCAGGCGCAGTGTGCTGCTCGTCAGCGGCAGCGCGGGGTGTTTGGGCTACCTCGGCTATGCGTTCGTACGTCAGGTGGAGTGGCTGACGCCCATCGGCGTCGTCTTGCTGGGGATCGCCTCGGTCACTTTTTCACAGCTATTCGCCTGTGCGCGAGACTCGTTCGTGCGCCGTCGCCTGCCGATCGCCGAGGTCCCGCTGTACATGAACGTGTTTCGGTTGTCGTTCGCGCTGTCTTGGACCGTGGGGCCAGCGCTGGCGGCCTGGGTCATGCAGAGCGCGGGTTTTCGCGGCCTATTTCTAGTGGCCTCCGCGTTCTTTGCGCTGTTCGTCGGGCTAGTCGCGGGCTTCTTGCCGCACTTGCCGCCGACGCTGGCTGCGCGTGAAGCGGCCAAGGCGATGCCGCTCTCGCGTGCGCTGCGGGTGCCGCAGCTGCTGCCGCACTTCGTGGCTTTCAGCTGCTACTTTGCTTGTTCCGCCATGGGCATGATGAACTTGCCCTTGCTTCTGCTCGGCCCGCTACAGGGCAGCACGCGTGACGTGGGCATCGCCTACAGCATCGCGCCGCTGTTCGAATTACCTCTGATGCTGTGGATGGGCATTTTGGCAACCCGCATGCCCTCGCGCCGTCTAATTCAGAGCGTGTTCATCCTGGCGGTCGTCTACTACTGCGTGCTCTCCAGTGTTCGCTCCCCGTGGCAGGTCTATCCCACTCAAATCTTGAGCGCCGCAATCGTGGCCGTTACCTCGGGCATCGCGATCACGTTCTTTCAAGACTTCCTGCCCGACCAACCTGGCTCTGCAACCAACCTGTACTCCAACGCGCAGCGCATTGGCTCGACGACCGGCTACTTGCTCTTCGGTGTCCTGAGCGAGTCGGTGGGCACTCGCGGTGTATTCGTCGCGTGTGCCTTCGGTTGCTGTCTGGCGGTCCTGATCGTCCTGGGGTCAGGCTCGCGAAAGCCCGCTCCCGAAGTCATTCTCCAGGATGTTCCCCAGTAGTCTGCGTCCCCGCTCCGTACGCCTGGCTGACTGCTTCAGAGAATGAGCGATCGCGCTCCAGCAACGCACCTCGCAGCGCGCGAAGTCGAAGTAAAGAACGGCTCCCTGAGTTTGAACTGCGCAAGGCGCCAAGACGCCAGCAGAGGGATCGGGCTCAGCACTCGCCGCGGTCGTTCGCGGCGCTGACTTCCATTGGCGGAGAAGTGACGGAACGCACATCGCGGTGGGCACAGCCGCCAAAGGTTTGGGTGACCGCGCTGGCACCGCCCGACTCCTTGTCCGGTTCGTAGCGCGAGGGGTCGACCACACGCTCCTTGATCATCAGGTTCACCGGCGCCGCGCCTTTACCAGGCATCGCCGACTCGTGAAAATAGATGTCCCACAGCGCGTAGTGGCGCAGCGGCGAGCCCGAAACGCTCATGTTCCAACGGATCTTGGCCTTGCGCAGAATCGATCGCGGTGGGCACGGTGCCGAGCGTCGAAGAACGCGACCATGTGCCCTTTTCCGCGACGAGCCGCCCCGTGACGACGCCGAATCCCAGTTTCTTCACTCCCTCTCCTGGCGTTTTGGCGCTTTGGCGCTCAATCCTCTCCCTCCGTCCGCGACGCCGAAGGCTGTGACGACGTTCGACGTGGCGCGTGACTATCAAAACCAATCGGCAGCGGAAACCGCCCATTATGTGCGGCTCTAGCGGCTGCGTTCATTGTTGACAGAGTAGTCAAAAAATGGCCAGATGGTGTGGTGGCAGGTCGCCCGCGCAATTTCGACGAAGAACAGGTCTTGGATCAGGTCATGTTCTTGTTTTGGAAGAAGGGCTACGAGGCCACCGGTATTGCCGATCTGGAGCATGCGACAGGCCTGGGGCGGCAAAGTCTTTATGGCGCCTTTGGCGATAAGCGCGCGTTGTTTTTGCGGATCGTCGAGCGCTACTTCGAGCGCGTGCTCAAACCCTACGTGGTGGATGTGCTCGACGCGCCGGGCTCGGGGCGCGCGAACCTGGAGCGCATCTTCGCACAGTGGCAAGCCACCGCGGAGGCGCCGGAGTTTCACGGCTGCTTGGTCGGCAACTCGGTTCCGGAGTTCGGCACCAGTGACAGCGAGATGGCGGCCGTGCTGCGGCGCAAGCTCGAACTCATGGAAGCTGCTTTCATGCGTGCGTTGCGTCGAGCGAAGCAAGCCGGGGAGGTGAATCCAACGCTCGACGCCCGCGCAACCGCTCGCTCCCTGCTCACGATCGCGCAGGGGCTAGCCGTGGTTGCGCGGGTCAATCGCGAGCCGTCGTTCGTGCAGGGCGTGCTTCACAGCGCGCGCCGCTTATTGGATTAGCTTTCGTTTGGGCAATTATTGACCGATATGTCAAAAATAAGGAGCAGCATGGAAACTGGCGAAAATACGGGGTTGTCAGGGAAAATCGCAGTCGTCACCGGCGGCACGACGGGCATCGGGCGCGCTACCGCGCAGCTCCTGCACGAACGCGGCGCACGGGTGCTCATCACTGGCCAAAACGCAGACAGCCTGGCCGCAGCGCGCCATGAGCTACCGTCCGAGATCGCGGTGGTGCAGGCCGACGCCCGTTCCATCGCGGACGCGGAGCGACTGGCACAGGATGTGGCACAGCGCTTCGGCAAGCTCGATATTCTGTTCTTGAACGCCGGCATTGCGCAGCTCGCGCCCTTCGAAGCGGTGACCGAAAGCTTCTACGAGGAGCACATGAACGTAAACGTCAAAGGTGTCGTATTTACTCTGCAGAAGCTCTTGCCGCTACTCGGTCGCGGCGCCTCGGTGATCGTCAACACCTCCGTTGCCGACCAACGCGGCGCAGCCATGATGTCCATTTACTCTGCGAGCAAAGGCGCGGTTGCGGCTTTGGTGCGCTCGCTGGCCGTCGAGCTTGCGCCGCGCGGCATTCGCGTCAACTCGGTGTCGCCCGCGACCATCCTCACACCTATTCAGGCAAAGTTCGGCTTGCCGCCCGAGGTCGCGGCGGCGAGCGCGAAGCATTACGCGACGCGCATTCCGCTCGGGCGCTTCGGCAACGCAGAAGAGGTGGCCAACGCGGTAGGGTTCTTGGCATCCCCAGCAGCCTCGTACATCACCGGTGTGGAACTCCAGGTAGACGGCGGGTTGTCCATCGGCTGACGGTTGAGTGCGAGAGAGGCTTTTTCCGGGCAAGGCGCGACCGTCAGCGCCCGCCCGAAACTCGGTCGAATCGAGAGCGCGGCGCTTTGCTCTTCGCCCTGGGAGCTCGCAACCCGCCGCGAGCGCGACCGGCGAGGCTCGAGCGACTCGAGCGAAACGACCGCTCTATCGTGATTGAGCGAGCGAAGAAACGCTCTCGAAATGCCGGGGCCCCCGCGCGCCAGCGGAGAGCAGGCGCAGATGGTTGTTTTTTCGCATTCGAGTCATCCCGGTTCCGAAGCGAGGCTGGATGTGCGAAAAGGAGTGCGACGAGGAGGGCGTGCTCGCGTCATTAGAACAGATGGCGCTAGCAAGCCCGCAGCTCGAAACGCAGAAGCATGCGCGCCGCGCGCCACGGCGTTGGCCATCGCTCCTGATGCTCTCGCTCCTCCTGCTTTTGATTGCGGTTGCGCCTTCGGCATGTCTTTCCGACGTCAACATCCCGCAATGCGTCCACGACGATACCTGCGCGGGTAGCGGGGACCAAGAGTCGGATGGGGGTGACGCGGGAGCGCTCGCTCGCGGTGGCAGCGCGGGGAGTGTTGCTTCGAAAGCTGACACGAGCGAGGCCGGCGCGACGGAGGGGGATTCGACTAGCACGAGCGGCAGGAGCGGGGACAGCTCGAGCG
>Ga0164308_10000791_pt1 | contig 17158 bp, 20 predicted proteins | sample Whisoiple_246_MG_FD_109983 | JGI IMG/M metagenome (GOLD analysis project Ga0164308, IMG submission 109983) | Soil microbial communities amended with fresh organic matter from upstate New York, USA - Whitman soil sample_246_MG | ecosystem: Environmental > Terrestrial > Soil > Unclassified >...
CTTCACCGCGACGGCGTTGAAGGTGCCACGGATCTTGTTGACGACGAGGGTGGAGAGCGCCTCGCCCTCGACGTCCTCGGCGATGATCAGCAGCGGCTTGGAGCCACCCGCCTGGATGACCTTCTCCAGGAGCGGGAGCAGCTCCTGGATGGAGCCGATCTTGCCCTGGTGGATCAGGATGTACGGGTCGTCGAGGACGGCCTCCATACGCTCCTGGTCGGTCACCATGTACGGGGAGAGGTAGCCCTTGTCGAAGGCCATGCCCTCGGTGAACTCGAGGTCCAGACCGAAGGTGTTGGACTCCTCGACGGTGATGACACCGTCCTTGCCGACCTTGTCCATCGCGTCCGCGATGAGCTCGCCGACCTGCGGGTCCTGCGCGGAGAGCGCGGCCACGGCGGCGATGTCGGCCTTGTCGTCGATCGGGCGGGCGGTCGCGAGGAGGTCCTCGGACACGGCCTTCACGGCGGCGTCGATGCCCTTCTTCAGGGCGGCCGGGGACGCGCCCGCGGCGACGTTGCGCAGTCCTTCGCGGACGAGGGCCTGGGCGAGCACGGTGGCGGTGGTGGTGCCGTCACCCGCTACGTCGTTGGTCTTGGTCGCCACCTCCTTCACCAGCTGGGCACCGAGGTTCTCGTACGGGTCGTCGAGCTCGACCTCGCGCGCGATGGTGACACCGTCGTTGGTGATGGTGGGAGCGCCGAACTTCTTGTCGATGACGACGTTGCGGCCCTTCGGACCGATCGTCACCTTCACCGTGTCGGCAAGCTTGTTGACGCCGCGCTCAAGGGCGCGACGGGCGTCCTCGTCGAACTTCAGAATCTTCGCCATGGGCTGTTTTCTTCCCTCTCAAAACGAACTGCGCCCCTCGCCGCCCGGCTAGTCATCTCGCAGGGGGCCAGGGGCGCAGAACAGAAGCAAACGTGGGTGAACTACTTCTCGACGATCGCGAGGACGTCGCGCGCCGAGAGGACGAGGTACTCCTCGCCGTTGTACTTCACCTCGGTGCCGCCGTACTTGCTGTAGAGCACGATGTCACCGGTGGTGACGTCGAGCGGAAGACGCTCGCCGTTCTCGAGGCGACCCGGGCCCACGGCCAGGACGACGCCCTCCTGGGGCTTCTCCTTGGCGGTGTCCGGAATGACCAGGCCGGAAGCCGTGGTCTGCTCGGCGTCGAGCGGCTGGACCACAATGCGGTCCTCGAGCGGCTTGATCGCAACCTTGGAGCTGGTGGTCGACACGATCCGGTCTCCCCCTTCGGAGATCTCACGGGGTTTAACAGTCTGTGGGTGGCGACCAGGTCGATCCGTCGTCGCGGGTGCCGGACCTGCCCTGTCGCGCAGTTGTGCTGGCACTCTCCCTCGGGGAGTGCCAGCACTGAGACTATGACCGCGATTAGCACTCGGTCAAGCGGAGTGCCAATTCACCACCCTCGCGTGGCGTCACGGGGACCGTCGCCCGCCCGGACAACGCGGGAAGGGGCCGCGGCGTTCCGGGGTGCGCCCGGAGCGGCCGGCGGGCGGGAGAGCGGGTGGAAAGGGCGGACGGCGCGGGAAGGGCGGACGCCCCGTCATGAGGTCCGCGCCCGCGCCGTCCGGGGATCCGTCAGACGTAGTCCTCCAGCCTGGCCACGGCGTACCCCTTGTCCGTGACCGTCTTCATGACGCGGCGGATCATGTCGGCCATGGACCCCTTCCAGTCCTCCTCGCCCCGGAAGTGGGTGAGGATGATGTCGCCGGGGTGCAGGTCCTGGTCCCACTCGCGCCACTCCATGTGGTCGGGGAACGCCTCGGCCGCCCACAGGGGCACGGCCTTGATGCCGCAGGACCGCGCGACGCGCAGGGTGTCGCCGTTGTAGTTGCCGTACGGCGGCCGGAAGAGCGTGGGCCGCTTCCCGAAGTACTTCTCGAGCTTGTCCTGCTCCCCGCAGATCTCCCGCCGCTGCTCCTCCTTCGAGAGTCCCGGAAGGTAACGGTGGTTGAGCGTGTGGTTGTTGAGGGTGACGCCTCGGGCCTGCATGTCCTTGAAGTAGCCGTAGTCGTCGCTCACCACGTAGTCGCTGAGGAAGGCGCTGTACGGGATCTTCAGTTCGGTCATCATCCGCAGCAGTTCGGGGTCCTTCTCCGCCCCGTCGTCCATCGTCAGGAAGACGATCCGCTCCTTGGTGGGCACGGTGGTGAAGACGGGCGGAAGCGTCTCCCCGCCCTCCACCTCGAATCCCTCCCGGGTCGTGATGCGCGGCTTCACGGCGGGTGGCGCGGGAGCGGCGAGCGGCATCTTCGCCAGCCCCCACTTCCGCGCGGCGGCCACCCGGGCGGCCTGCTCCCGCTTGAGACGCCGCGCCTCGGCCGCGGCGGCGTCCTTCTGGGCGGCGGCACCCGGCCGGCCGGCGACGGGCTCCCGGGGGCCGCCCGCCCTCCCGTCCTCGCCGGCCGCGCACCCGGAGGCGGCCGCGCCGGCCATCAGGACGGCCAGGACCGCGCAGACCGTTCCGATCCGCTTCGTAGCAAATTTTTCCTTTTGTCTTACTAGCTGCATGGCGCCGCATCCTGCCACCGGGGCACGGGCCTCCCGCCGCGACACCTCCGGGGGACCCGGCGGGTCCCCCGGCTGGCTCACAATGGATCCGTGAACGCCATTCCTCCCGCTGACCCGGCCGACCCGCTCGCCGCATTCGCCGCCCTGCGCACCCCCGAGGGCGCCGCGCTCCTGGACGAGCTGCGCGACCACGACCCCGCCCGGGAGCTGGCGACCGCGACCCGGCTGCGCCGCACGCACCCCGCGGCCCTGGTCTCCGCGGCGCTCGGTCAGGCGCGGCTGCGGCAGCGCGCGGTGGCGAAGTTCGGGGCAAAGGACGCGTACCGCATGTTCTTCACCCCGAACGGCGTGGAGCAGGCGACCCGCACCTCGGTCGCCGTCCACCGCGCCGGGCGGTTCGCCGAGCTCGGCGTACGGAGCGTGGCCGACCTGTGCTGCGGGATCGGCGGCGACGCGATCGCCCTGGCCCGGGCGGGCATCTCGGTCCTGGCCGTCGACCGGGATCCGCTCACCGCGCGGGTGGCCCGCGCCAACGCCGAGGCGCTCGGCCTCCAGGACCTCGTCGAGGTGCGGTGCGCCGACGTCACCGAGATCGACACCGCCCCCTACGACGCCGTCTTCGTCGACCCGGCGCGGCGTGGCGGGCGGGGCAGGATCTTCGACCCCGAGGCCTACTCGCCGCCGCTCTCCTGGGCGACCGGAGCCGCGCTGAAGGCGCCACGCGCCGCGCTCAAGATCGCCCCCGGAGTCCCCCACGAGGCGATCGGCCCGCAGGCCGAGGCCGAGTGGATCTCGGACGGCGGCGATGTGAAGGAGGCCGTGCTCTGGTTCGGCGAGGGCTTCACCCCCGGGGCGTTCCGGGCCACGCTGCTCCCCTCCCGCACGACCCTCGCCTCCGACGGCCCGCTGCCCGCACCGCCCGTCGGCCCCGTCGGCCGGTACCTGTACGAGCCGGACGGCGCCGTCATCCGCGCCCACCTGGTGGCCCGGATCGTGGAGGAGTGCGACGGCCGGCTGGTCGACGAGACGATCGCCTACGTCACGAGCGACGTGCCGTACGAGTCCGACGCCGTCGCCGCGTACGAGATCACCGATCAGCTGCCCTTCAACATGAAGAAGCTGAAGGCGTTGCTGAGGGAACGCCAGGTCGGTGTCCTGACCGTCAAGAAGCGCGGTTCGGCGGTCGAACCGGAGGAACTGCGGCGGAAGATGAAGCTCCAGGGGCCGCACGCGGCCACCGTCTTCCTGACCCGGGTGGCCGGAGCCCCGACGATGCTCGTCGGACAGCCGGTGAAGCGGGCCTGACGCGCCCTCGCCCCGGCGGCCGCTGCGCGGCCCCGGTCAGCCCTCCACCGTGATCAGCGGCTCGGCGGGTACCCCGACGAGCACCCGGATCACCCAGCGCCGGTGGGCGAACGCCTTGACGAGGCCGGTCAGTCCGGTCAGCCACGCGAGGAACCCGAGTCCCATGAACAGGGCCACCAGACCGTACGTCTCCTCGCCCGCCCTGGCGGTCGCCGGGACGACGACGCAGGTGAACAGGCCGACCGCGCAGAGCGTGAACGACGTGAGCAGCCAGAGGAGGCTCGCCCGCGGCATGCGCAGCCCGACGTCGCCCGCGGGGTCGTGGTCCAGGCCTCCCCACTCCACGAGGAGGCGGTGGACGCGCAGGTCCCTGGCCGCACCGACGACGAGCAGGACGATACCGGGGACCAGGGTGGCCGCGCCGCCCGCGAGGACGACGACGCCCGGGACCACGCCCGGGGAGTCGGCGGCGTCCTCGAACATCAGGAACGCCGCGCCCACCAGGGACCATCCGAACGCGGCGACGCCCGCCCACAGCCAGAGCACACCGAGTCGCGCGGGCCCGATGAACGTCCTCACCAGCTCGTCGAGGACGGCCGCGCGGTCCCTCAACAGGGCGTCCCGGTCGGGCCAGGCACGTATCTCCACGGGCGGGGGCGGAGGCGGAAGGGGTGAACGGCTGGGCATGTCCCAGACATTACCGAGCCCGCGCCGCCCTCCGGCGGTGGGACGGTGCGGAGTTCAGGTCAGCGGGTACGACGTCCGGCCCGACGCCTCGTCGATCTCGTCGTGTGCCTTGGTGAGCAGCTTCATCGCCAGTTCGTTGAGCGCGCGGGCGCCGGCGATCTCCTCGCCCACCCGTGGCTGTTGCGAGTCGGACGGGTGCCGGCTGGCGTATCCGTGGGCCCGTACCTCGGTCCCGTCGCTCAGCCGCACCATCGCGGCCGCACGGGTCCGGTGGGTGTCCTCCTCGAATTCCAGCTCGACATGCCATCCGACGGCGGTCTCCATCATGACGGTCACCTCCCGGGGTCTCCTGTCTCCAGGGTGCGCCCGTCCGCACGCCCTCGCACGGCGTGCGGCTCAGGCGTCCAGCAGGGTCCGCACGTCCAGCTTCCGCATGCCCATCATCACCTTCATCGCCCGGTCCGCCCTGGCCCGGTCGGGACCGCCGAGCAGCTCGGGCAGCGCACGCGGGACGATCTGCCAGGACAGGCCGTACCTGTCCTTCAGCCAGCCGCACATGCTCTCCTCACCGCCCTCGGTGAGCTTCGCCCACAGCCTGTCGACCTCCTCCTGGTCCGCGCAGTCCACGCTCAGCGAGACGGCCTCGCTGAAGTGGAACTGGGGGCCGCCGTTGAGACCGAGGTACTCCTGGCCGGCGAGCACGAAGTCGACGGTCAGCACCGATCCGGCCGACTCGGTCCCCTCGGGCCAGCGGGTGACCTTCTCGATGCGGGAGTCACCGCCGAACACCGAGACGTAGAACGTGGCCGCTTCCTCCGCCTGGTCGTCGAACCACAGACAGGGCCTGATCTTCTGCATGGTCTTCCTCCTCCACTCGCCGCCCCGCTCCGCGGGACGCTGTGCAAGGTAGACCGCGGCGAGGCCCCGAACTCATCGGGACACGCCCTCGGCACGTGCGAGCAGCAGCTCCCGTTCCCGCGCGTTGCGCGTCAGCTCGGAGGCGCGTACGAACGCGGCCCGCGCCTCCTCGCCGCGCCCGAGCCGTTCCAGCAGGTCGCCCCGCACGCTCGGCAGCAGGTGGTACCCGGCGAGGGCCGGGTCGTCCAGGAGCGCGTCGGTCAGGGCGAGACCCGCCTCCGGCCCCTGGGCCATCGAGACGGCCACCGCCCGGTTCAGCTCCACGACCGGCGACGGGGCCACCGCCACGAGCCGTCCGTAGAGGGCGGCGATCACCGGCCAGTCGGTGTCGGACCAGCGCGCGGCGCGGGCGTGGCAGGCGGCGATCGCGGCCTGGAGGGTGTACGGCCCCGGCGCGCCGCCCAGCGCGTGCGCCCGTTCCAGGGCCGCGAAGCCCCGCCGGATCAGCAGGTGGTCCCACCGGGCACGGTTCTGTTCCGCCAGCAGGAGAGGCGTGCCGTCGGCGCCCGTCCTGGCGCGTGTGCGGGACGCCTGCAGTTCCAGGAGGGCTGCCAGCCCGTGGACCTCCGGTTCCCTGTCCATCAGGCCCGCCAGCAGACGCGCGAGCCGGAGCGCGTCCTCGCAGAGCGCGGGGCGCAGCAGGTCGTCGCCCGCGGTGGCCGCGTATCCCTCGTTGAAGATCAGGTAGATCACGTCGAGCACGGAGCCGAGCCGGGCGGGACGTTCCGGGCCCGACGGCACCTCGAAGGGCACTCCCGTACGTCCGAGGGTCCGCTTGGCGCGGACGATGCGCTGGGCGACGGTGGACTCCCGGACCAGGAACGCGCGGGCGATCTCGTCCGTGCCGAGGCCGCCGAGCAGGCGGAGGGTGAGTGCGACGCGCGCCTCGGTGGAGAGCACCGGATGGCACGAGGTGAAGATCAGCCGGAGCAGGTCGTCGTCGATGCCGTCCGGGTCGGCCGGTTCGGGCGGCGGCACGTCCTCCAGTGCCCTGCCGGCCTCGGCGAGCTTGCGGGCGTAGGTCTCCCTGCGGCGTACGAGATCGATCGCCCGGTGCTTGGCGGTGGCCATGAGCCAGGCCCCGGGGCGGTCCGGGACGCCGTCCTCGGGCCACTGCTCCAGCGCGGCGACGAGTGCGTCCTGCGCGATCTCCTCGGCGATGCCCACGTCCCGCACGATGCGCGCCGTGCCGGCGATGATCCTGGCCGACTCGATGCGGTACACGGCCTCGACGGCGCTGCTCGTTGCTGTCACGGGCACTTATCAGAGCAGCCGGGGGCGGGCGCGGCAAGGATCGTCCGCCCGCCCCGGTCGCTGCCGGCCGTGCCCGTCAGCCCTCCGCGATCTCGCGGATCTCGGAGGTGATCGTCCAGTACGGCTCGTGGACGGCGAGGAAGCGCTTGGTCCACTCCAGGATCTCCGCCTTGTCCTTGGCCTGGATGAGGGCGTAGCCGCCGATGACCTCCTTGGTCTCGGTGAACGGTCCGTCGGTGACGGTGAACTCGCCGTTCGACCAGGTGACCCTGGTGCCTTCGGAGGTCGGGGTGAGTCCGGCGGTGTCCAGGAGGACCCCGGCCTTCGTCATCTCCTCGATGAGCGCCCCCATGCGCTCCATCAGCGCCTCGCTGGGGCCCTCCGCGGGTGCGTTCTTCTCGTCGATGCGGACCATCGTCAGGTAGCGCGGCATGGTGTCTCCTCGGACTCGGGAAGCGGGGCTGTTCCCCGCCTCTCACCCATGCGTCGAACGGGAGGGGCCCGGATCGACACGTGCGGGAAGATCTTTTCAGGATTCTTCTCCGGCAGGCGTCCGGTCCCGCGCTCCCGCCCCCGGATCAGCCGCCCGCCGGGCCGAGGGACTCGAAGCGCCACCGGTGGACGGCGCGGGTGATCAGCCCGGCGTCCGGCTCCGGCAGCTCCGGCAGCCGGTCGTCGTATCCCGCTTCCCACCAGGTCAGCACGAGCACCCGGTCCTGGGGGGCGCGCAGCAGCTCGCTGCGCGACGGCTTCGGGGACAGCTCCGCCGTCCTCGCCCCGGCCCACTCCAGCAGCTCCCCGCCCCTGCCCTGCGCGGCGCGGGCCTCCCACATCAGGGCGACGGTCATGAGTAGAGGTTGTCCTTGCTGATCTCGTGCACGTGGTCGTGGCCGTGGTCGTGGCCGTGCGCCCCCGGCACATGGGTCTCCGTGACCGGCAGGGAGGAGTCCGCCGAGAGGCCGAGGTCGGACACGGGGCGGTTGCGCGCCACCATCTCCGCTCCCAGGGCGGCGACCATGGCGCCGTTGTCCGTGCAGAGTCCCGGCCGTGGGACCCGCAGCCTGATCCCGGCCCTCTCGCACCGCTCCTGGGCGAGCGCCCGGAGCCGCGAGTTCGCCGCGACGCCACCGCCGATCATCAGGTGGTCGACGCCCTCGTCCTTGCAGGCCCGGACGGCCTTGCGGGTCAGGACGTCCACGACGGCCTCCTGGAAGGACGCTGCCACATCGCGTACGGGGACCTCCTCGCCCGCCGCGCGCTTGGCCTCGATCCAGCGCGCCACGGACGTCTTGAGCCCGGAGAAGGAGAAGTCGTACGCCGGGTCGCGCGAACCGCTCAGCCCGCGGGGGAAGGCGATCGCCTTCGGGTCGCCCTCCCTGGCCAGCCGGTCGATGACCGGCCCGCCGGGGAAGCCGAGGTCCAGCACCCGGGCGATCTTGTCGAAGGCCTCGCCCGCGGCGTCGTCGATGGTCGCGCCGAGCGGCCGTACGTCGTTGGTGATGTCCGGGGCGAGCAGCAGCGAGGAGTGCCCGCCGCTCACCAGCAGCGCCATCGTCGGCTCGGGCAGCGGGCCGTGCTCCAGCTGGTCGACGCAGATGTGCGAGGCGAGGTGGTTCACGCCGTACAGCGGCTTGCCGAGCGCGTACGCGTACGCCTTGGCGGCCGAGACGCCGACGAGCAGGGCACCGGCGAGCCCGGGACCGGCCGTGACCGCGATGCCGTCGAGGTCGCGCGCGCTGATCCCGGCGTCCTTCAGGGCCCGCTCGATGGTGGGGACCATCGACTCCAGGTGGGCGCGGGAGGCGATCTCGGGTACGACGCCGCCGAAGCGGGCGTGGGTGTCGACGCTGGAAGCGACGGCGTCGGCGAGGAGCGTCGTCCCGCGCACGATGCCGACACCGGTCTCGTCGCAGGAGGTCTCGATACCGAGTACGAGCGGTTCGTCAGCCATCAGTCTGTCTCTGTTCCTTGTACGGTCAGGCGCATGACGAGTGCGTCGATGTTGCCCGGCTGGTAGTAGGCCCGGCGGAAGCCGATGGGTTCGAAGCCGAAGCGTTCGTAGAGCTTCTGGGCGCGGGTGTTGTCGACCCGGACCTCCAGGAGCACCGCGGCGCACTCGAGGGCGGTGGCGTGCCGGAGCAGGTCGGTCAGCAGCTCGGAGCCGAGGCCGCCGCCCCACCGGTGCCGGCCGACCGCGATCGTCTGGACGTCGGCGAGGTCCCCGGCCGAGGCCAGGCCCGCGTACCCGACGATCCGGCCGTCGGCGGGGTCCTCCGCGACGACGTAGCGGTGGGTCGCCCCGGGTCCGCGGGTGCGCGCCAGTTCGGACCAGAACATGCCGGCCGACCAGGCGTCGTCGGGGAACAGCTCGTGTTCCAGCTCCAGCACCGGTTCGATGTCCCACCAGCGCATCTCACGGAGCACAGCGGTCGAGGTGGTCACTTGGGGGTGACCACCTTGTAGTTCTTCGGGACCTGGGCGTCGGGCCTGCGGAGGTAGAGCGGCTGGGGCGGCAGCAGAGCGGCACCGGCGGCCAGCCGTCCGGCGGCGAAGGCGGCGAGCGCGGCGGCGGAGACGTGTTCCGGGCCGCGGGCGTCCGGGAAGGCCTCGGGGTAGAGCAACGCGCCGGCACCGGCCACGGGGAGTCCGGCGAGCCGGTCCGCGATGTCGGCGGGCCGGTCGACGGCGGGGTCGCCGTCCCGGGTGCGGAAGTCCTCGTACCGCGCCCAGTAGACCTCCTTGCGGCGCGCGTCGGTCGCGACGGCGAAGGGGCCTTCGAGACCGTCCAGGCCGGCGGCGTACGCGAGGGCGTCGAGCGTGCACACCCCGTGCACCGGCACGGAGAGGGCGGAGCCGAAGGTCGCGGCGGTGACCAGGCCGACGCGCAGCCCGGTGTACGGGCCGGGGCCGACCCCGACGGCCACGTCGGTCACGGCGTCGAGCTTCACCCCGGCCTCGGCGAGGACCCGGTCGACGGCGGGCAGGAGCAGCTCCCCGTGCCTCCGGGCGTCGACCTGGCCGGTCTCGGCGACGACGGAGGTCCCGTCGTGAAGGGCGACGGTGACGGCGGGGGTGGCGGTATCCATGGCGAGCAGCAGCACACAAACAGCCTACGGCTCCGCCGACTCGGCCACGGCAGCCCGTGCAGCGTCCCGGCCTCCCCTTCCGCTGCTGGTACCGTCGCCGGGTATACGCGTGTACGACGTAAATGCTTGTACGACATGCGACGAATGCATGTGAAAGGGGAACTCACGGTGGCAAGGGGCAGCTCGGGAATCGTGGCCGGGCTCACTGCCGCGGCGGTGGCCGCGGTCTGTTTCCTCGCCTACCAGGCATCGGCGAACGCGCCCGACTCCGTCGCCGCTCCCTCGGCCGGGCCCTCCAGCGCGCCGGTGAAGCCGTCCGTGAAGCCGGAGCCGACGAAGGAGCCGCTCGCGGTGCCCGAGGACTCCGACACCGGGGCCCGCGTCGTGTACGGGCTGAAGGACCGCCGGGTCTGGATCGTGGACGACAAGGAGGAGACCCTCCGGACGTTCCCCGTCATGCCGAGCTCCGTGAGCCCGCTGCCCGGTGTCTACACGGTTTCCTCGCGTTCGGGCACCATCAAGGGCTCCGACGGCGTGCTGATCGAGCACGTGGTGCGCTTCGCGAACGTCGACGACGTGTCCGTGGGCTTCAGCGCCGCCCAGGACGGCTCGATGAAGAGCCCCGACCCCACGATGAAGACCGGCGGCGTCCGGATGAAGCGGGCCGACGGCGACGTGCTGTGGACCTTCGCCACGGTCGGCGTGAAGGTCGTCGTCGTCCCCTGAGACCCGTGGCGTCCGCGGTCGCGTCCCGGCGGCCCGGGTCAGGCCGCGTCGAGCCCCGCGGCGGGCGGCGCGTCGGTGTCGTCCGCGTCGGCCTGTTCGTCGCGGGGCGGCGTCGACACCGCTGTCGCTGCGGCGCAGGAGGCGAGCAGGTCCTTCATCGACACCGCGGACGGCGACGGTGGCTCCGCCGGGGACGACTGCGGCCGCACTTCACGCTCGGGTGCCGGCATGGATGCCTCCTCGGGCTTCGGTGAGACGTGGTTAGGTAGACCTAACCAATCCCTGTACCCCATGTGACCACGACGGGGCTCCCCCGCGCAACATTTTACCGACGTCCTGTCGGAAAGCGACGGACGCGTCGGGGGAGCCGGGGCGACGGACGCGTCGGGGAGCCGGGGCAGGGACGGGCACCTCGCCGGGCGGGCCGGCTACCGGAGGGCCGAGAGCTCGGCGCCCCGTCCCGACCAGCGCGCGCCGATCCCCACCAGCGTCACCGTGCGGCGCTCGTCGTCGGTGTCGCCGACCGCGCGGTCGATCACCACGCGCAGCCGGTCCTCGGACAGCTCCTCGACCTTGCCGTCACCCCACTCCACCACGATCACCGACTCCGGCAACGAGACGTCGAGGTCCAGGTCCTCCATCTCGTCGAGCCCACCGCCCAGGCGGTACGCGTCGACGTGGACCAGGGCGGGTCCCTCGCCCAGCGGCGGATGGACCCGGGCGATCACGAAGGTCGGTGAGGTGACGGCACCGCGTACACCGAGTCCCTCGCCGAGCCCCCGGGTCAGTGTGGTCTTGCCCGCACCGAGCTCGCCGGTGAGCATCACCAGGTCTCCGGGCGCCAGCACACCGGCGATCCGGCGGCCCAGCTCCTTCATCTCTTCGGGGGACTCGACGGCGACGTCCAGGGTGACGTTGCCCGGTGCGACGGTGTCGGCCACCGGGCCGTTGTGCGCTGCTTCCATGCCGACCAACGGTAGAGGATCAGCGCGTCCCGGCCGGAACGGCTCCGATCCGCACCAGCAGGTCCGCGAGCCGGTCGGTCACCGTCTCCGGGTGCTCCAGCATCACCAGGTGGCCCGCGTCCGGCACGATGACCAGCTCCGCGTCCGGCAGCTCGTCCGCGATGGCCTCGCTGTGCGAACTCGGCGTCACGAGGTCCTTGTCACCGGCCAGGATCAGTACCGGGATGTCGCGGAAGGCGGGCAGGGCGCCGCTCTTGTCGTGCTCGGTGAAGGCCGGGTAGAACTCCGCGACGACATCGATCGGGGTGGACTCGATGAGCCGCTCGGCGAACCGGGCGACCGCCGGGTCCACGTCCCGCGACCCGAACGAGTACCGCTTGATCAGCCCCGCGAACAGGTCGGCGGTCGCCCGCCGGCCCCGCTCCACCAGCTCCGTCTGCGATCCGAGGGCCTTGAGCACCCCGGGCAGCACCCGGCGCACCGCGTTCACACCCGCCACCGGCAGGCCGAAGTTCACCTCGCCGAGCTTGCCGCTCGACGTCCCGACGAACGCGACCGCGGCGACCCGGTCACGGATCAGCTCCGGGTACCGGTCGGCGAGGGCCATCATCGTCATGCCGCCCATGGAGTGCCCGACCAGTACCAGCGGGCCCTCGGGGGCCGCCGCGTCGATGACCGCCCTGAGGTCGCGGCCGAGCTGGTCGATGCCCACCGGGACGCCCTCGGCCTGCGACCTGCCCCGCTCGGAGCGGCCGTGGCTGCGCTGGTCCCAGTGGACCGTGCGGACCAGGCCGCGCAGCGCGGCGCGCTGGAAGTGCCAGGAGTCCTGGCTCAGGCAGTAGCCGTGGCTGAACACGACGGTCAGCGGAGCGGGGTCCTTGCTGCCGAAGAGCCGGCGCCGGCGCGGGCCGGTGCCGGCGTGGGTTCCCGCGCCGGGGCGCCCGCCCGCACGGCTCGTACCGCCGTCCGGTTCGGTCTCGTCGACCTCGTAGTAGAGCTCGGTGCCGTCGTCCGCGACGGCCCGGCCGGGCTGACCCCGCAGGGAGCCGTACGGACCGGAGGCGTCCAGCGCGAGGCGGGCCTTCTTGCGCATGCCCCGGCCCACGGTGAGCCGCTCGACGGCCACACCGGCGGCCGCGCCCGCGGCGATGACGCCTATCGCCGCCCCGGCGATGCCCGCCCGGCGCCAGCCGGCCGCCGCGACGGCCGCCGTCGCCACCACGTCCTCCGCGCTGGTCTCGCTCACCGTGCCGTGCTCCTTCGTCGTGGTTGTCGTCGTAGGACCGTGACTGCCCCCGGCCGGGGTGTTCAGTCCCTGCCGGAGTCCTCGTGGAGATGGACGCGCGGGACGCGTACACCGATGCGTGTGACGATCTCGTAGGCGATGGTGTCCGCCGCCCGCGCCCAGTCCTCCGCGCTCGGCTCGCCCCGGTCGCCCGGCCCGAACAGCACCGCTTCCGCGCCGGCCTCCAGGACCTCTCCCCCGAGGTCCACCACGAACTGGTCCATCGCGACCCGGCCCGCGATCCTGCGGACGGCGCCTCCGACCAGGACGGGTCCCCGGCCCGAGGCGTGGCGCGGGATGCCGTCCGCGTAGCCGACCGGCACCAGGGCCAGCGTCGTCTCGGCAGCGGTCGTGTAGTGGTGGCCGTAGCTGATGCCGTGCCCCGGGGGCACCTGCTTGACCAGGGCGACGGAGGCGGCCAGCGTCATGACCGGGCGCAGCCCGAAGTCGGCGGAGGTGCCCAGTTCGGGGCTGGGCGAGATGCCGTACATCGCGATGCCGGTGCGCACCAGGTCGAAGTGCGACTCGGGCACCGTGAGCGTCGCCGGGGAGTTGGCGATGTGCCGCACCTCGGGCCGGACGCCCTCCTTCTCCGCGTACGCCACCATGTCGCGGAAGGCGTCCAGCTGGGCGGCGATCGACGGGTGGCCCGGCTCGTCCGCACAGGCGAAGTGCGACCAGAGACCGGTGACGCGCAGCACACCGGCCTCCTCGGCGGCGCGGGCGGCCGAGACGAGCTCGGGCCAGTCGGCGGGCTGGCAGCCGTTGCGTCCCAGGCCCGTGTCCGCCTTCAGCTGGACCCGCGCCGGAATCCCCGCCTCCGTGGCGGCGGCGACGACCTCGTCGAGCGCCCACATCCCGCTCACCGAGACATCGATGTCGGCCTCGACCGCCTCGCGCCAGGGGCCGCCGGGCGTCCACAGCCAGCACATCACCCGGCCCCGGATGCCGGCCGCACGGAGCGCGAGGGCCTCCTGCGGGGTGGCGGTGCCCAGCCAGGACGCCCCGGCCTCCTGCGCCGCCCTGGCGCAGGGCACCGCTCCGTGCCCGTAGGCGTCGGACTTCACCACGGCCATGAGCTGTGCCCCGGACGCCCGCGCGCGCAGAATGCGCACATTGGCACGCAGCGCGGCGAGGTCGATCTCGGCACGGGCTCTCAGGGTCGCTGTCTCGTTCATCGCGCCCAGTGTCTCAGAGCCGTACGCCTGTGCCCTCGACCTCCTGTGCCCGGTGAGGCGGTCACCGGTGGTCGAGGGCATGTTCCAGATGCTCAACGAGGACCGGTACGTGGCTGGCCGGGACGTCCTTCACCGACGTGACGAGGGTGACCGGGCCGCCCCGGCGCAGCAGCGCGAGCAGGGCCTCCACGGCCTCGGTGTGGGCGGGGTCACCGAGCTCGGTGCGGTAGCGGTCCACGAAGTCGTCGTACCGTCCGCCCGTGCGGTCCTCGTGGTACCACGTGCGGAGTTCCTTCGACGGCGTCACGTCCTTGGCCCACATGTCGACCGCCGCGTGCTCCTTGGAGATCCCGCGCGGCCAGAGCCGGTCCACCAGCACACGGGTGCCGTCGTCGTCCTCCGGTGGGTCGTAGACCCTGCGTACGCGAATGCCGCTGCCGCTGCCCATGCCCGATCACCGGCCCTTTCCCGTCGCTCCGGCCACGCTCCGGCCTCCGCTCTCCAGCGTGGATCAGGCGAGGACGTCCCGCCACGCCGCCGGTACGGCGTCCGCGACGTCCTGCGCGGCGACCGGCGCCCCGTCCGCCGCGCGGCGTGCCGCGAGTCCGTGCAGGTAGGCGCCGACGGAGGCGGCGTCGCGCGGTGCGAGGCCCGCGGCGAGCAGCGAGCCGGCCAGCCCGGACAGCACGTCGCCGCTGCCCGCCGTGGCCAGCCAGGACGTGCCGGTCGGGTTGACCCGCACGGGTGCGTCCCCGGGCTCCGCCACGAGCGTCGTCGAGCCCTTCAGGAGCACCGTGGCCCGGTAGCGGGCGGCCAGCTCCCGCACGGCGGCGAGCCGTCCCGCCTCGACCTCCTCGCGCCCGACGCCGAGCAGCGCGGCGGCCTCACCGGCGTGCGGGGTCAGGACGGTCGCGGCGGTCCTCGCGCGCACGGCCGCCGCGTCCATGAGCCGCAGCCCGTCCGCGTCGACCAGCACCGGGACGTCCGCGGCCAGGACGTCGGCCACGGCCTCCGCCGACGCCGAGGAGTCGCCGAGCCCCGGGCCTGCGACCCAGGCCTGGACCCGTCCGGCCTTCGACGGCGGGCCGGGGTGCACCAGCGTCTCCGGGAAGCGGGCGATGACCGCGTCGGCCCCGGGGCCCGCGTACCGCACGGCGCCCGCGCCCCCGCGGAGCGCGCCCGCGACCGCGAGCACGGCGGCTCCGGGGTAGCGCTCCGAGCCCGCGGCCACCCCGACGACCCCGCGGCGGTACTTGTCGCTCCCGGCGTCGGGCACGGGCAGCAGGGCGGCCACGTCGGCGTACTGGAGTGCCTCCAGGTCCGGCCGGTCCGGGAGCTCCTCCGCCAGGCCGATGTCGACGAGCCGGAGGGCACCCGCGTGTCCGGCGGCCGGGTCGACGAGCAGTCCCGGCTTGTACGTGCCGAAGGTGACGGTCGCGTCGGCGTGTACGGCCTCGCCGAGCACCTCGCCGGTGTCCGCCTCCACGCCGCTCGGCAGGTCGACGGCGAGCACCGGCACGTGGCCTGCGGTGACCGCGCGCACCAGCTCCGCCGCCTCGGGCCGCAGCCCGCCGCGGCCCCCGATCCCGGTGATGCCGTCGACGACGAGGTCTAGGGGGCCGAGAGCGCCGAGCGGCGGGCCGCCGAGCACCTGCCCGCCCGCGGCCAGCAGGGCGGCCACGGCCTGCCGGTGCACCTTGTCCGGCGAGGTGAGCAGGGCCCGGACACCGGCGCCGCGCCGGGCCAGCCGGGCTCCCGCGTAGAGGGTGTCCCCGCCGTTGTCACCGCTGCCCACGAGGAGCAGCACCCGGGAGCCGTACACCCTGCCGTTGCGCCGGAGCAGGTCGCAGCAGGCCACCGCGAGTCCGGCGGCGGCACGCTGCATCAGCGCTCCCTCCGGCAGCCGTTCCATGAGCGCCCGTTCGGCGGCCCGTACGGTCTTGACGCTGTAGGCATGTCGCATACGCTCAACCCTCCGCGATCACCACGGCCGACGCCACCCCCGCGTCGTGGCTGAGCGAGACGTGCCAGCTGCGTACGCCGAGCTCGGCCGCCCGTGCCGCGACGGTGCCGCGCACCTCCAGCCGGGGCCGGCCGCTCTCCTCGACGCAGACCTCGGCGTCGGTCCAGAGCAGTCCGCCCGGCGCGCCGAGCGCCTTGGCCAGGGCCTCCTTCGCGGCGAACCGGGCCGCCAGTGAGGCGGTTCCCCGCCGCTCCCCGCCCGGCAGCAGCAACTCGCGCTCCAGGAAGAGCCGATCGGCCAGCTGGGGCGTGCGCTCCAGCGCGGCGCCGAAGCGTTCGATCTCCGCCACATCGATCCCGACCCCAATGATCACGCGCTCACTCACTCACTCGACTGTCACGGACTTCGCCAGGTTGCGCGGCTGGTCCACCTCGTTGCCCCGCGCGGTCGCCAGCTCGCAGGCGAAGACCTGCAACGGCACCGTGGCGACCAGCGGCTGAAGCAGCGTAGGCGTAGCCGGGATCCTGATGAGGTGGTCGGCGTACGGGACGACCTCCTCGTCGCCCTCCTCCGCGATGACGACGGTACGGGCTCCGCGGGCCCTGATCTCCTGGATGTTGGAGACGATCTTGTCGTGCAGCACGGAGCGGCCCCGCGGTGACGGCACGATCACGACGACAGGGAGGCCCTCCTCGATCAGCGCGATGGGTCCGTGCTTGAGCTCGCCGGCGGCGAATCCCTCGGCGTGCATGTAGGCGAGCTCCTTGAGCTTCAACGCCCCTTCCATGGCCACCGGGTAGCCCACGTGCCGGCCCACGAAGAGCACGGTGTCGTGGGCGGCCAGGGAGCGGGCCAGCTCGCGTACGGGCTCCATGGTCCCGAGGACCCGTTCGACCGCGCCGGACATCTCGGAGAGCTGGCGTACGACGGTGCGGATCTCGTCGCCCCACTTGGTGCCGCGCACCTGCCCCAGGTAGAGCGCGACGAGGTAGCAGGCGACCAGCTGCGTCAGGAACGCCTTGGTGGAGGCCACGGCGACCTCGGGCCCGGCGTGCGTGTAGAGGACGGCGTCCGACTCCCTCGGGATCGTCGAGCCGTTGGTGTTGCAGATGGCGAGGACCTTCGCCCCCTGCTCGCGGGCGTGCCGCACGGCCATCAGCGTGTCCATCGTCTCGCCGGACTGGGAGATCGCGATGACCAGGGTGTTCCGGTCCAGGATCGGGTCGCGGTAGCGGAACTCGCTGGCCAGTTCC
>Ga0164308_10000793_pt1 | contig 17154 bp, 11 predicted proteins | sample Whisoiple_246_MG_FD_109983 | JGI IMG/M metagenome (GOLD analysis project Ga0164308, IMG submission 109983) | Soil microbial communities amended with fresh organic matter from upstate New York, USA - Whitman soil sample_246_MG | ecosystem: Environmental > Terrestrial > Soil > Unclassified >...
CTGGCTGGCGGAGGCGGAGCGGCTGGTGGAACGGTGGTTCTCGCTGGAGGACCCTACGCGACTGGAGCCGGCCGAGCGGGAGCTGTTCGTCGAGACGGAGCTGGATTCGGGGCTCCGGCTGCGCGGGGTGATCGACCGGGTCGACGTGGCCCCGACGGGCGAGGTCCGCATCGTCGACTACAAGACGGGCAAGGCGCCGCGGCCGGAGTACGCGGAGGGCGCCCTGTTCCAGATGAAGTTCTACGCCCTGGTGGTGTGGCGCTTGAAGAACGTGGTGCCGCGCCGGCTGCAGCTCGTCTATCTCGGCAGCGGTGACGTGCTGACGTACGACCCCGTGCCGGCCGACCTGGAGCGGGTGGAGCGCAAGCTGCTGGCGCTGTGGGAGGCGATCCGGCTGGCCACCGAGACGGGCGAGTGGCGGCCGCGGCCGACGAAGCTGTGCGGCTGGTGCGACCACCGGGCGGTCTGTCCCGAGTTCGGCGGGACTCCCCCGGTCTATCCGCTGTCCGTCCGCCCGGCCGGATCCGTGGAGGCTGTGCAGGGCAGAATGGAGCCGGCCGAGGCCGGTCGGCCGGTGGCCCTCGAAGGCCCTTAAGGAGATTACGTGGCTATCCGCGTCCTGCTCGTCGATGATCAACCCCTGCTGCGCACCGGTTTCCGGATGATTCTGGAGGCGGAGGGCGACATCGCGGTGGTCGGCGAGGCCGGTGACGGTCTGCAGGCCATCGACCAGGTGAGGGCGCTCCAGCCGGATGTCGTGCTCATGGACATCCGGATGCCGCGGATGGACGGCGTCGAGGCGACCCGCCAGATCACCGGTCCCGGGCGGGACGGCCCGGCGAAGGTCCTGGTGCTGACGACGTTCGACCTCGACGAGTACGTGGTGGAGGCGCTGCGCGCCGGTGCCAGCGGTTTCCTGCTGAAGGACGCGCCGGCCGTCGAACTGGTGCAGGCCATCCGGGTGGTGGCCGCGGGCGAGGCGATGCTGGCCCCCAGCATCACGCGCCGTCTCCTCGACAAGTACGCCGACCACCTCCCCTCGGGCGAGGAGCCCGTCCCGGACGCCCTGCACACCCTCACCGAGCGTGAGGTGGAGGTGCTGAAGCTGGTGGCTCGCGGCCTGTCCAACGCGGAGATCGCGGCCGACCTGTTCGTGAGCGAGACGACGGTCAAGACGCACGTGGGACACGTGCTGACGAAGCTGAGCCTGCGCGACCGCGTCCAGGCCGCCGTGTACGCGTACGAGAGCGGACTGGTGCGTCCGGGGGCCCAGTGAGCCGGCGCTGAACGCGGGACCGGCGCGGTCCGGGGCCGTGGGCCCCGGACCGCGCCGGTCCTTTTCCGGAGACGCCGCGTCAGACCGCGCCGCGCGCGAGCTCCCAGAGCTGGAGGTCCGCCGAGGAGTTGACGGCCCACTCCACACCGGTCAGCTCGTCGAGCGAGGCGACGTACTGCTTGCCCTGCCAGACGGGGAGCACGGGGACGTCGGTGGCAACGATGTCCTGGAGCTTCTCGAAGGCCGGCGACGCGGCGCTGCGGTCCGCCTCGCGACGGGACTGCGGGATGAGCGTCTTCTGCGCCTCGGTCGACTTGTACGGCGAGTTGAGGAAGTTGCCCTCGTCGAGGAACGGCGCGATGTAGGTGTCCGGGTCCGGGAAGTCCGGGAACCAGCCCATGCCGAAGACCGCGTACTCACCCTTCTTCTGGGCGGGGCGGTACTTGTCCCAGGGGGTTCCCTTGACGTCGACGTCGAACAGCTTGGACGCGTTGAGCTGCTTCGCCAGGGTCTCGTACTCGGCCTTGGTGGCGGGGCCGTAGTGGTCGGTCGTGTAGTGCAGGGTGAACTTGACCGGGGTGTTGATGCCGGCCTTCTCCAGGGTCCGCGCGGCCCCGGCGACACTCGGCTCGCCGTACTTGTTGAAGAACGAGTTGGTGTGGCTGGTGATGCCGGACGGGATCAGCGAGTAGAGCGGCTCGGCCGTGCTGCCGTACACCTTGTTCGCGATGGCGCCGCGGTCGATGACCTGCGCGACGGCCTGGCGTACGGCCTTGTCCTCCACCGCGGGGTCCTCGGTGTTGAACGCCATGTAGCTGATGGCCAGGCCGGGCATCTCGGTGAGCTTGATGCCCTCCTTGGGCTCCGCCAGCAGGTCCTGGGCCTGCTCGGGCGACATGGTGCGCGTCATCATGTCGATCTTCTTGTCGTCGAGCGCCTTCCCCATCGCGTCCGCGTCGGGGAAGAGGTTCAGCTCGACCTTGTTGTTGCGGATCTTCAGGTCGCCCTTGTACTTCGGGTTCTTGGTGAAGACGACCTTGACGATGCGATCGTCCTTGACCTCGGGCTTCATGGTGTACGGGCCCGACCCGTCGATCTGGAAGCCGTCGCGGGGGGTCTTCGCCCCGTACTTGTCCTTCTGGACGATGCCGGCGGGCGGCGTGGCGAGCTTGTACGGGAAGGTCGCGTCCGGGGTGCTCAGGTGGAAGACGATCTCCTTCTCACCCTTGGTCTCGATCGTGTCGATGTTGGCGAAGAGGGCGGAGGGGCCGCTCTCGTCCTTGATGTCGAGGACCCGCTGGATGGAGTACTTCACGTCCTCCGGGGTGACGGGGGTGCCGTCGGCGAAGGTGAGACCGTCGCGCAGCGTGCAGCGGTAGCTCTCGTTCTCCATGTCCGTGAAGGTGCAGCTCTCGGCCGCCTCGGGCACGGGCTCGCCGCCGCCTCGCGGTATGTGCGTGAGGGTCTGCACGGTCTGGCGGAGCAGGTTCCACACACCCGCCTCGTAGCCGATGGCCGGGTCGAGCGGGGCCGGGTTGTCCTTCGAGGCGATGAACTGGTCCGTCGTCCCGACGACGATGGCATCGCCCCCGTCGTCCGACCCGCCGCAGGCGGCGAGAACGGGTGCGAGCAGGCCCACCACGGCCGGCAGCACCAGCGTCTTACGGTTCATCTGGACGATCTCCCTCATTCCGTCATGTGAGAAAACCGAGATTAGTAGGCGCCGCAGGACGGCTTGACCGGTGCGGATCCGCCCCGTATCCACTCGGTGATCACCGATGACGGGTTGTCCATGTCACCGCCGGGAATGTTTCGTACACGTCTTAATGAATGCGGACGTAAGGGTTCCCGAAACGGGCACGCCGATCGGTCCCGGGAAACCCGCGGACATCACGTCGAGTGACGAACGTCACGCCCGGACCGGAATGACCGCATTGACATGGACCTGATTCACGGGGTGAGCGAAAGCAGGGAACTGACAGAGTTGGCACCGGAGTTCTTGTCACCTGCCGACTAGAACACCCTCGGTGGGCGGGTCGTCACTCGTCCGCGACGAGGCCTCGCAGGAAGGCGAGATCCACCTGTTCCAGGGAGGAGACGACGGCGCGCCCCGGCGCGGGGGCGATCGACGCCACGGAGGGCACCGCGACCACGCGGCAGCCCGCCGCCTCGGCCGCGGCGACGCCCGTCGCGGTGTCCTCGACGACCGCGCAGCGCCAGGGGTCCGCCCCGAAGCCGGCAGCCGCGGCGAGGTAGGGCTCGGGGTGGGGCTTGGTGCGGGCCACCTCGTCGCCCGCGACCGTGAGCGCGAAGTGCTGAGGACCCAGGGAGTCCAGGACCCGGTCGATGATCCGCCGGTGCGAGGCGGACACCAGGGCGGTGGGTACCTCGTGCGCGGCGAGTTCGGCGAGCAGCCGGGCCGCGCCCGGCATCAGCGGCACACCGCGGCCGATGCGCTTCTCGAAGCGGTCGTTGAGCAGCACGGTCAGTTCCTCGATGGCGATGTCGGCGCCGGTGACCTCGATGAGGTAGCCGGCACTGCGGGTCATCGGCCCGCCGACGACCACGTCACGCCAGGCCTCGTCCAGCCGGTGACCGAGGTCGGCGAAGACCTCCGCCTCCACGTCCCACCAGAGCCCCTCGGTGTCGACCAGTGTGCCGTCCATGTCGAGGAGGACGGCTTGGAGCGCCGACCCTTCTGCCGTACGGGTCAGGGACGCGGGGACCGTACTGGTCATCCGGCACACCTCCATGAGGGACGAGAAGGCCGGCCGCCTTCCCGTGGGAACGGCGACCGGCCTGCACTGGACCGACCATTCTACGACGCGTCGCCGCGCCGCGCGCGGAGTCCCGCGTGACCGCGCGTCGAACTTCCGGCTACCGTGCGTTGAAGTACTTCGCCTCCGGGTGGTGGATGACGATGGCGTCCGTGGACTGTTCGGGATGCAGCTGGAACTCCTCGGAGAGCTTCACCCCGATCCGCTCGGGCTCCAGGAGGGCGGCGATCTTCGCCCGGTCCTCCAGGTCCGGGCAGGCCCCGTAGCCCAGCGAGAAGCGCGCCCCGCGGTACTTGAGCGCGAACATGTCCTCGACGTCGGACGGGTCCTCGCCGGCGAACCCGAGCTCGCTGCGGACCCGGGCGTGCCAGTACTCGGCGAGTGCCTCGGCGAGCTGCACGGAGAGCCCGTGCAGCTCCAGGTAGTCGCGGTAGGAGTTCGCCTCGAACAGCTCGGCGGTGGCCCCGCCGATCTTCGATCCGACGGTGACGACCTGGAGACCGATCACGTCGGTCTCCCCGGACTCCTCGGGGCGGAAGAAGTCCGCGAGGCAGAGGCGGCGGCCGCGACGCTGGCGCGGGAAGGTGAAGCGGGTGCGCTCGGAACCGTCCTCGTGCAGCAGGATCAGGTCGTCGCCCTTGGAGACGCAGGGGAAGTAGCCGTAGACGACGGCGGCCTCCAGCAGGTTCTCGGTGTGCAGCTTGTCGAGCCAGCCGCGCAGGTGCGGACGGCCCTCGCGCTCCACCAGCTCCTCGTACGTCGGCCCGTCGCCGGCCCGGGCCTGCTTGAGGCCCCACTGGCCCTTGAAGAGTGCTCCCTCGTCAAGCCAGGAGGCGTACTCCTTGAGCTGGATGCCCTTGATGACGCGGGTGCCCCAGAAGGGCGGCTCCGGGACCGGATTGGTGACGGAGACGTCGGAGCGCACGCCCTCCTCGGGCTCCACGGCCTCCGCGACGGGGGTGTCCCGCTTGGGCACCCTGCGCTGCTTCAGTTCGGGGAGGGCGGCGCCGGGGACACCGCGCTTGACCGCGACGAGGGCGTCCATCAGCCGGAGCCCCTCGAAGGCGTCGCGGGCGTAACGGACCTCGCCCTCGTAGATCTCGTGGAGGTCCTGTTCGACGTAGGCACGGGTCAGGGCCGCCCCGCCGAGGATCACCGGGTAGTCGGCCGCCAGCTTGCGCTGGTTCAGCTCCTCCAGGTTCTCCTTCATGATCACGGTGGACTTCACCAGGAGGCCCGACATGCCGATGACATCGGCGCGGTGCTCCTGGGCGGCGTCCAGGATCGCGGAGACGGGCTGCTTGATGCCCAGGTTGACCACGTTGAAGCCGTTGTTGGACAGGATGATGTCGACGAGGTTCTTGCCGATGTCGTGGACGTCGCCGCGGACCGTGGCCAGCACGATGGTGCCCTTGCCCTCGGCGTCGGTCTTCTCCATGTGCGGTTCGAGGTGCGCCACCGCGGACTTCATGACCTCGGCGGACTGGAGCACGAAGGGAAGCTGCATCTGGCCGGAGCCGAACAGTTCGCCCACGACCTTCATGCCGGCCAGCAGCGTGTCGTTGACGATCTCCAGCGCGGGTGTGGTCAGCAGCGCCTCGTCGAGGTCCGCCTCCAGCCCGTTCTTCTCGCCGTCGATGATGCGGCGCTGGAGCCGCTCGTCCAGCGGCAGGGCGAGGAGTTCCTCGGCCTTGCCCTGCTTCATCGACTTCATGTTGACGCCCTCGAAGAGCTCCATGAGCCGCTGGAGGGGGTCGTAGCCCTCCTCGCGGCGGTCGTGGATGAGGTCGAGGGCGACCTTGACCTGCTCCTCCTCCAGCCGGGCGATCGGGAGGATCTTGGAGGCGTGGACGATCGCGGAGTCCAGGCCGGCCTTCACGCACTCGTCGAGGAAGACGGAGTTCAGGACGACGCGGGCGGCGGGGTTCAGGCCGAAGGAGATGTTGGACAGGCCCAGCGTGGTCTGGACGTCGGGGCGGCGCCGCTTCAGCTCGCGGATGGCGCCGATGGTGGCGATCCCGTCCTTGCGGGACTCCTCCTGACCGGTACAGATGGTGAAGGTCAGGCAGTCGATGAGGATGTCCGACTCGCGGATGCCCCAGTTGGTGGTGAGGTCCTCGATGAGCCGCTCGGCGATGGCGACCTTGTGCTCGACGGTGCGGGCCTGGCCCTCCTCGTCGATGGTCAGCGCGATGAGCGCGGCGCCGTGCTCGGCGGCGAGCCCGGCGACCTTCGCGAAGCGGGACTCGGGACCGTCACCGTCCTCGTAGTTGACGGAGTTCAGTACGGCGCGTCCGCCCAGCTTCTCCAGGCCTGCGCGCAGGACGGGGACCTCGGTGGAGTCGAGGACGATCGGCAGGGTCGAGGCGGTGGCGAAACGGCCGGCCAGTTCCTCCATGTCGGCGACGCCGTCGCGCCCCACGTAGTCGACGCAGAGGTCGAGCATGTGGGCGCCTTCGCGGATCTGGTCCCGGGCCATCTCCACGCAGTCGTCCCAGCGGGCGTCGAGCATGGCCTCGCGGAACTTCTTGGATCCGTTGGCGTTCGTACGTTCGCCGATCGCGAGGTACGAGGTGTCCTGCCGGAACGGGATGGTCTGGTAGAGCGACGCGGCACCCGGCTCGGGGCGGGGGTCGCGCGTCGACAGCGCGGCGCCGCGGACCCGCTCGACGAGCCGGCGCAGGTGTTCCGGCGTCGTACCGCAGCAGCCGCCCACGAGGGAGAGGCCGTACTCCTGGACGAAGGTCTCCTGGGCGTCGGCCAGGCCTTCGGCGTCGAGCGGGAAGTGCGCGCCGTCCTTGGTGAGCACGGGCAGCCCGGCGTTCGGCATGCAGAGCAGCGGGATGCGGGAGTGGCGCGTGAGGTAGCGCAGGTGCTCGCTCATCTCGGCGGGGCCGGTCGAGCAGTTGAGCCCGATCATGTCGACGCCGAGGGGTTCGAGCGCGGTCAGCGCCGCGCCGATCTCGGAGCCCAGCAGCATGGTGCCGGTCGTCTCGAAGGCCAGGGAGCAGAGCACCAGGAGGTCGCTGCCCATGGCCTCCAGGGCCCGCCGCGCGCCGAGCACGGCGGCCTTGGTCTGCAGGAGGTCCTGGGTGGTCTCGATGATGAGCGCGTCGGCGCCGCCCGCGATCAGGCCCTCGGCGTTCTGCTGGAAACCGTCGCGCAGGACCGTGTAGGGGGCGTGCCCCAGCGTCGGGAGCTTGGTGCCGGGGCCGATGGAGCCGAGCACCCAGCGCTGCTGCCCGGTGGACTCGGTGAACCGGTCGGCGGTCTCGCGGGCGATGCGCGCGCCGGCCTCGGACAGCTCGTGGATCCGGCCGGGGATGTCGTACTCGCCGAGGGCGGAGGCGTTGGCTCCGAACGTGTTGGTCTCGACGCAGTCCACGCCGACCGCGAAGTACTCCTCGTGGACCGACCGGACGATGTCGGGGCGCGTGACGTTCAGGATCTCGTTGCAGCCTTCGAGGTTCTCGAAGTCCTCAAGGGTGGGGTCCTGGGCCTGGAGCATGGTGCCCATGGCACCGTCGGCCACCACCACCCGGGTGGCGAGCGCCTCACGGAGCGCTGCGGCTCGGGTCCGGCTGTCAGCTGAGGGGGTCGGCAACGAGGCCATGGATGTTCTCCCTGGGATGCGACGGCTGTCGGCTTTGCGCCCTTCTGTGGAGGGGGCACGCGGCCAGCGTAGCCGGGACGCGCCCGGGCCGGTCGTCGTGTCCCACGGGGCGGACTGCATGCTGTGCGGTGAAACGGACCCTCGGCGGGTGGCGCATAATGTTCGCGCCACCGGACAGAGGTCGACATCGACCGATAGTGTTCAGCATTGTCGAACCGAGGTGGAGGAGTACGGCGCGATGGCCAAGAACATCCAGTCGCTCGAGCGGGCAGCGGCGATGCTGCGTCTGCTGGCCGGCGGCGAGCGCCGGCTGGGCCTGTCCGACATCGCGTCCTCACTGGGGCTGGCCAAAGGCACCGCGCACGGGATCCTGCGCACCCTCCAGCTCGAGGGCTTCGTCGAGCAGGACCCCGCGTCCGGCCGCTACCAGCTGGGCGCCGAGCTGCTGCGTCTGGGCAACAGCTATCTCGACGTGCACGAGCTGCGGGCCCGCGCGCTGGTGTGGACCGACGACCTGGCCCGCTCCAGCGGCGAGAGCGTGCACCTGGGCGTGCTGCACCAGCGCGGCGTCCTGATCGTCCACCACGTCTTCCGCCCCGACGACAGCCGCCAGGTCCTGGAGGTCGGTGCGATGCAGCCGCTGCACTCCACCGCCCTGGGCAAGGTCATCGCGGCCTACGACCCGGTCGCCCACAGCGAGGCCACCGAGGTGGAACTGCGGCCCTTCACCCCGCGCACGGTCACGGGCGGGGCGGAGTTCGAGTCGCTGCTCGACCTGATCCGGGCGCAGGGCTGGGCCGCCGACGTGGAGGAGACGTGGGAGGGCGTGGCGGCGGTGGCCGCCCCCATCCACGACCGGCGCAGGATGCCGGTCGGCGCCGTGGCCGTGACGGGGGCCGTGGAACGCGTCTGCGCGGGCGGCGAGCTGCGCCCGGAACTCGTCGCCGCCGTGCGCGACTGCGCCCGCGCCGTCTCCCGGGACCTGGGCGCCGGACGCTTCTGACCACCCCCGCGACGTCGGTAACGATCGAGTCGCGTGTCACACACCCCTTGACGCACTCTTCATCGGGGAGAAACATTGCCGTTCACCGGTCGGCATTGCCGAACACTTAACGGCAATACGCGTTAGAGTGTGACAGTGCCGAGGGCCGGTCAAGCCCGGCAGGTGAGGTGCCCGTACCGAACGAGTACCCACCTCGGGTGCGATCCACCGGAGGGACCCGGTGTTTCGCCTTCCCCTGGACGAAGGACAAAGGAGTCACGGGTGTCCAGCTCCGACATCTTCATCGGCGAGACCATCGGTACCGCCGTACTCGTACTGCTCGGCGGTGGTGTCTGTGCCGCCGTCACACTGAGGCGTTCCAAGGCGCACAATGCCGGCTGGCTGGCCATCACCTTCGGGTGGGGCTTCGCCGTGCTGACCGGCGCCTACATAGCCTCCGGCGTGTCCGGTGCCCATCTCAATCCGGCGGTCACGATCGGCCTGGCGATCCAGGGCGGCACCGCGTGGAGCGACGTGCCGCTGTACCTCGCCTCCGAACTGTTCGGCGCGATCATCGGCGCGGTGCTCGTCTGGGCCGTCTACTACGGACAGTTCCACGCGCACCTCACCGACCCCGAGGTCGTGAAGGACCAGCCGGCCGAGGAGGGCATGGTCGACCAGACCGCCGCTCCGAAGGCGGGCCCCGTCCTCGGCGTCTTCAGCACGGGCCCGGAGATCCGCAACGGCGTGCAGAACGTCGTCACGGAGATCATCGCCACGTTCGTGCTCGTCCTGGCGATCCTCACGCAGGGCCTCAACGACGACGGCAACGGCCTCGGTGCCCTCGGTGTCCTGATCACCGCGCTGGTGGTCGTCGGGATCGGTCTGTCGCTCGGCGGCCCGACCGGTTACGCGATCAACCCGGTGCGTGACCTCGGACCCCGCATCGTGCACGCGTTGCTGCCGCTTCCGAACAAGGGCGGGTCGGACTGGGGCTACGCCTGGGTACCGGTGGTAGGACCGCTCATCGGGGCCGCACTCGCCGGCGGGCTCTACAACCTCGCCTTCGCCTGAGCCACACCCGCACCTCACACAGACCTCCGGGAGCCAACCGTGACCGACGCACACACCACCGGCCCGTTCATCGCGGCCATCGACCAGGGCACCACGTCCAGCCGCTGCATCGTCTTCGACAAGGACGGCCGGATCGTCTCCGTCGACCAGAAGGAGCACGAGCAGATCTTCCCCAAGCCCGGCTGGGTCGAGCACGACGCGGCCGAGATCTGGGAGAACGTCCAGGAGGTCGTCGCCGGGGCCATCGTCAAGGCCGGCATCACCTCCGCCGACGTCAAGGCGATCGGCATCACCAACCAGCGTGAGACCACGCTGCTGTGGGACAAGAACACCGGTGAGCCCGTCCACAACGCCCTCGTCTGGCAGGACACCCGCACCGACGCGCTCTGCAAGGAGCTCGGCCGCAACGTCGGCCAGGACCGCTTCCGCCGCGAGACCGGCCTGCCGCTCGCGTCGTACTTCGCCGGCCCCAAGGTCCGCTGGCTGCTCGACAACGTCGAAGGGCTGCGCGAGCGCGCCGAGCGGGGCGACATCCTCTTCGGCACCATGGACTCCTGGGTCATCTGGAACCTGACCGGCGGCACCGACGGCGGCGTCCACGTCACCGACGTCACCAACGCCTCGCGCACCCTCCTGATGAACCTGCACACGATGCAGTGGGACGACAAGATCGTCCAGTCCCTGGAGATCCCGCCCTCCGTCCTGCCCGAGATCCGGTCCTCCGCCGAGGTCTACGGCAACGCCAAGGGCGGCGTCCTCGACGGCGTCCCGGTGGCCTCCGCGCTCGGCGACCAGCAGGCCGCGCTGTTCGGCCAGACCTGTTTCGCGCAGGGCGAGGCCAAGTCCACGTACGGCACCGGCACCTTCATGCTCATGAACACCGGCCACACCCCGGTGAACTCGTACAACGGGCTGCTGACGACCGTCGGATACCAGATCGGCGACCAGAAGCCGGTCTACGCCCTCGAGGGGTCCATCGCCGTCACCGGTTCGCTGGTCCAGTGGATGCGCGACCAGATGGGCCTGATCAAGTCCGCGGCCGAGATCGAGACGCTCGCCTCCTCCGTCGAGGACAACGGCGGCGCGTACTTCGTGCCCGCGTTCTCCGGCCTGTTCGCCCCGTACTGGCGTCCCGACGCCCGCGGTGTGATCGCCGGACTCACCCGGTACGTCACCAAGGCGCACATCGCCCGTGCCGTGCTCGAGGCCACCGCATGGCAGACCCGCGAGATCAGCGACGCCATGACCAAGGACTCCGGCGTCGAACTGACCGCGCTCAAGGTCGACGGCGGCATGACCTCCAACAACCTGCTGATGCAGACGCTCTCCGACTTCCTGGACGCGCCCGTGGTGCGCCCCATGGTCGCCGAGACCACCTGCCTCGGCGCCGCCTACGCCGCCGGTCTCGCCGTCGGCTTCTGGCCGGACACCGACGCGCTGCGCGCCAACTGGCGCCGCGCCGCCGAGTGGACACCCCGCATGGCCGCGGACACCCGCGACCGCGAGTACAAGAGCTGGCTCAAGGCCGTCGAACGGACCATGGGCTGGATCGAGGACGAAGAGAGCTGAGGAGCAATCACATGACCACCCTGCAGAGCGTCCCCGCCCTCGGGACGCATCCGGCCTCCGGCTCCCTCCCGAGCCGCGCCGAGACCCGGGAGCAGCTGTCCAAGGCGACGTACGACCTCCTGGTGATCGGCGGCGGCATCCTGGGCATCTCCACCGCCTGGCATGCCGCGCAGTCCGGGCTGCGGGTGGCCCTGGTGGACGCCGGCGACTTCGCCGGCGCCACCTCCTCCGCGTCCTCCAAGCTGCTCCACGGCGGTCTGCGCTACCTCCAGACCGGCGCGGTGAAGCTGGTCGCGGAGAACCACTTCGAGCGGCGCGCGGTGTCCCGTCAGGTCGCCCCGCACCTGGCCAACCCGCTCACCTTCTACCTGCCCGTCTACAAGGGCGGGCCGCACGGCGCGGCCAAGCTCGGCGCGGGTGTCTTCGCCTACTCGGCGCTGTCCGCGTTCGGTGACGGCGTCGGCCACGTGATCAGCCCGGCCCGGGCACAGCGTGACGTGCCGGAACTGCGTACGGACAACCTGAAGGCCGTCGCGGTCTACGGCGACGACCAGATGAACGACGCCCGGATGGCGCTGATGACGGTACGCGCGGCTGTGGACGCGGGCGCCGTCGTCCTCAACCACGCGGCGGTGACCGGCCTGCGGTTCACCAAGGGCCGGGTCACCGGTGCCGAGCTGGAGGACCGTCAGGACGGTACGGAGTTCGGCGTGGACGCCCGTCTCGTGCTGAACGCCACCGGCCCGTGGGTCGACCACCTGCGGAAGCTGGAGGACCCGAACGCGGCTCCCTCCATACGTCTGTCCAAGGGCGCCCACCTCGTGCTCAAGCGCACCCGGCCCTGGAAGGCCGCGCTGGCGACGCCGATCGACAAGTACCGCATCACGTTCGCCCTGCCGTGGGAGGACATGCTGCTGCTCGGTACGACGGACGAGGAGTACGAGGGTGACCCGGCCGACGTCGCGGTCACCGAGAAGGACACGGCGCAGATCCTCGACGAGGCGGCGTTCTCGGTCCGGGACCAGCAGCTCTCCCGCGACCTGATCACCTACTCCTTCGCTGGACTCCGGGTGCTGCCCGGTGGTCCCGGGAACACCTCGAAGGCCAAGCGCGAGACGGTCGTGACCGAGGGCCGCGGCGGGATGCTGTCGGTGGCGGGCGGCAAGTGGACGACGTTCCGCCACATCGGCCGCACGGTGATGAACAAGCTGGCCGAACTGCCCGGCCACCCCCTCGGCGAGGACATGGAGCCGATGGCGCGGCTGCCCAGGAAGCTGCCGCTGCCCGGTATCGCCAACCCGAACGCGGTCGCGCACCGGCTGCTGGTCGACGGCGGTACGCCGGGGCCGCGGATGTCCGCCGACACGGCACGGCACCTCGCGACCCACTACGGCTCCCTGTCGTTCGACATCGCGCGGCTGGCGAACGAGAACCCGGCCCTCGGCGAGCGCATCCACCCCGACGCCCCGGAGATCTGGGCGCAGGTGGCGTACGCGCGCGACCGCGAGTGGGCCGAGACGGCGGACGACGTGCTGCGCCGCCGGACGACGCTGACGATCCGGGGCCTCGCGACCGACGACGTCCGGTCCAAGGTCGAGGACATGCTGGCCGAAGGCCGCTGACGGCGGCGGCACACGGCGACAGGGGCGGCCTCCCGGCGGGAGGCCGCCCCTGCGGCCGTGCGGGCGGTCTCCGCGGCAGGGCCGCGCTCCGGGAACGGCCGGGGCCTCCCGGCCCCCCGGCCGTCCGCCTCCCGTCCTGGCCGCATAATGAGGGCATACATCGGATGTCTTGTGCGCGAGGAGGCCCTGCATGGCCGTCACCGACGAAGCGATCGAGAGAATCAAGGGAATGATCGTCTCGGGTGCGCTGGCTCCCGGGGACCGGCTTCCCAAGGAGAGCGAGCTCGCCGCCGAGCTGGGCCTTTCGCGGAACTCGCTGCGCGAGGCGGTGCGCGCGCTGTCGCTGATCCGGATCCTCGACGTCCGTCAGGGCGACGGCACCTACGTCACCAGCCTGGACCCCCAACTCCTCCTGGAGGCGCTCAGCTTCGTGGTGGACTTCCACCGCGACGACACCGTGCTGGAGTTCTTCGCGGTCCGCAGGATCCTGGAGCCGGCGGCCACGGCGATGGCGGCGCTGCGCATCGGGGAGGAACAGCTGGACGCGCTGGGCGCCCAGCTGGACGCGCTGGGCCCCGATCCCTCGGTGGAGGCGCTGGTCGCCGGCGACCTGGAGTTCCACCGGGGCATCGCCCGGCACTCCGGCAACTCGGTGCTCTGCTCCCTCCTCGACGGCCTGTCCGGACCGACCACCCGCGCCAGGGTGTGGCGCGGGCTGACCCAGGAGGACGCGGTCGGCCGGACGCTGCGCGAGCACCGGGCCATTCTGGCCGCGATGCGGGACCGGGACGCCGAGGCGGCCCGGTCCTGGGCGACGGTGCACGTGGCGAGTGTGGAGCAGTGGCTGCGTTCGACCCTGTGAGCCGCGCTCAGCCCCGCGGAGGAGCGGGACGCAGGCGCAGGCCCTGCATCCCCCCGTCGACGGCGAGCGCGGTGCCGGTGACGGACGCGGCCGCCGGGCTCGCGAGATAGAGGACCGCGGCGGCCACCTCGTCGGCGGACACCAGCCGCCCCAGCGGCTGACGGGCGTCGAGCGCGGCACGCTCCGCGGCCGGGTCCTCGGCCTGTCCGAGCAGCCGGCCGATCCAGGGGGTGTCCGCGGTGCCGGGGTTGACGCAGTTCACCCTGATCCCCTCACGGACGTGGTCGGCCGCCATCGCGAGGGTGAGGGAGAGCACGGCGCCCTTGCTCGCGCTGTAGAGCGCGCGTTGCGGCAGCCCGGCGGTGGCGGCGATGGAGCAGGTCTGGGTGATCGACACGGCGCCGGGCCGGGCGGCGGCGGCCCTGCGCAGATGGGGCAGCGTGTGGCGGGCGGTGCGGACCATGCCGAGCACGTTGAGGTCCAGTACGCGGGTCCACTCCTCGTCGGCGTTGTCCTCGACGGTGCCGATCGAGCCGATCCCCGCGTTGGAGACCACCGTGTGCAGGCCGCCCAGTCCGGTGGCCGCCCGCTCGACGGCGTCGCGTACGGCGTCGTCGTCCGTCACGTCGGCGCGAAGGGCGAGGCAGCCCGCGGGAGCGCCCTCCGGATCGAGGTCGAGCACCGCGACGCGCGCCCCGCGGGTGAGGAGCTGGGCGGCCACGGCGGCCCCGATACCGGACGCGCCCCCTGTCACCAGGGCGGACAGTCCCTCGAAATCCCGTGCGCCGGTCATCGGCCGGTCTCCTCGTGTGTGCGGCGGGCCTGCCAGACGGGGCCCTGCGGGTAGCGGTGTCCGGCGATCGAGGCGGGGAGCATCCGGGCCGAGAAGCCCGGTGCGCGGGGGGCGACGTAGTGGCCGTCCTCGACGACGGCGGGGTCGGCGAAGTGCTCGTGGAGGTGGTCGACGTACTCGATGACGCGGTCCTCGCGGCTGCCGGACACCGCGACGTAGTCGAACATCGACAGGTGCTGCACCAGCTCGCACAGTCCGACGCCACCGGCGTGGGGGCAGACCGGGACGCCGTACTTGGCCGCGAGCAGCAGGACAGCGAGGTTCTCGTTCACCCCGGCGACCCGTGCGGCGTCGATCTGGACGAAGTCGACCGCGCCGGCCTGGAGCAGCTGCTTGAACACGACCCTGTTGGCGACGTGCTCGCCGGTGGCGACCTTGACCGGCTGCCCGGCCCGCACGGCCGCGTGGCCGAGCACGTCGTCGGGACTGGTCGGTTCCTCGATCCAGTACGGGTCGTAGGGGGCGAGCGCCTTCATCCACTCCACCGCGTCGGCCACGTCCCATCGCTGGTTGGCGTCGACGGCGATCCGGATGCCGGGTCCGACCGCCCGGCGGGCGACCGCCAGCCTGCGGACGTCGTCGTCCAGGTCGGCGCCGACCTTGAGCTTGATCTGGGTGAAGCCGTCCGCGACGGCCTCCTCGGCCAGGCGCACGAGCTTGTCGTCGTCGTATCCCAGCCAGCCGGGTGAGGTGGTGTACGCGGGATAGCCCTCGGCGAGGAGCCGCTCGGTGCGCTCGGCCCTGCCGGGCTCCGCGGCACGGAGGATGCCGAGCGCCTCCTGCGGGGTGAGCGCGTCCGTGAGGTGGCGGAAGTCGACGAGGGAGACGAGCTCCTCGGGTGTCATCCCGGCGAGGAACCGCCAGACGGGCTTCCCCGCGAGTTTCGCAGCGAGGTCCCAGGCGGCGTTGACCACGGCTCCGGCCGCCATGTGCATCACGCCCTTCTCCGGGCCGAGCCAGCGCAGCTGGGAGTCGTGCGTGAGCGTGCGGTACAGGGCGGCGAGGCCGGTCGCGTCACGCGGGACGGGGCGACCCACCACGTAGGGGCGGAGCGCTCTGATGGCCGCAGCCATGACATCGTTGCCACGCCCGATGGTGAAGCAGAACCCGTGCCCTTCCTCGCCCGCGCCGCCCGGTCCGCCACCGTCGGCGCGCAGGACGACGTAGGCGGCGGAGTAGTCGGGATCGGGATTCATGGCGTCCGAGCCGTCCAGGTGTTCCGAGGTGGGAAACCGGATGTCGTCGACCTCGAAATCCATGACGGTCAGACTCATGTGCGCCCCCAGGGGAATAACATCGGATCTCTCTATGGTCATCCGATGTATAACCCCTATCGAGCCTCGCAGTCCAGGGGCGGGAGGAATCTCGATCACTTCCGGCCCGGCACAGCTCGGATGAATCAAGCGGTTGCACGGTTCATGTCCGCACGCAAACGGGCTGCGTCGGAGCAGGGCGGAAGCCGTAAGGTTGGTCCGTACACAAGGGAACTTCGGAAGGAGGCCTGGGTGATCGAGCTCGAGGGGGTACCCGAGCTGATCGACCCGGTCATGGTGGCCGCGTTCGAGGGCTGGAACGACGCCGGGGACGCCGCCTCCACCGCGGTGGCGCATCTGGACCGGGAGTGGAAGGGCGAGGTCTTCGCGGCGCTCGACGCCGAGGACTACTACGACTTCCAGGTCAACCGGCCCACGGTCTGGATGGACGGCGGGACCCGCAAGATCACTTGGCCCACCACGCGGCTCTCCGTGGTCCGGGTCGGCGGCGAGAAGCCCCGTGACCTGGTGCTGATCCGTGGCATCGAACCCTCCATGCGCTGGCGTTCGTACTGCAACGAGATCCTGGGCTTCGCCCATGAGCTGGGCGTCGAGATGGTGGTCGTCCTGGGGGCGCTGCTCGGCGACACCCCGCACACCCGCCCGGTCCCGGTCAGCGGCGTCACGTCGGATCCGGACCTGGCGCGGACCATGGACCTGGAGGAGACCAGGTACGAGGGCCCGACCGGCATCGTGGGCATCCTCCAGGAGGCCTGCACGCACGCGGGCGTGCCCGCGGTCAGCCTGTGGGCGGCGGTCCCGCACTACGTGTCGCAGCCGCCGAACCCGAAGGCGACGCTCGCGCTCCTGAACCGCCTGGAGGATCTGCTCGGTCTGCGGATCCCGCTGGGCGAGCTGCCCGAGGACGCCCGCGCCTGGCAGCTCGGGGTCGACCAGCTGGCCGCCGAGGACAGCGAGGTCGCGGAGTACGTGCAGACGCTGGAGGAGGCGCGGGACACCGCCGAGCTGCCCGAGGCGTCCGGCGAGGCCATCGCCCGCGAGTTCGAGCGTTATCTGCGGCGCAGGGACGTCGGCGGTCCCGGCCAGGCGCCGGGCGGCCATGCCACGGAGAGCGGTGACATGCCCTACCTGCGGGACACCTCCGGCGGACGTACGCGGCCGCCGAAGCCGCAGCGCCCGGAGAAGGGCCGTCCCAAGGACGGCGACGGCGGCGACCCGCCCGAGGACCCGCCGGCCACCGGCCCGGACGGGA
>Ga0164308_10000795_pt1 | contig 17143 bp, 12 predicted proteins | sample Whisoiple_246_MG_FD_109983 | JGI IMG/M metagenome (GOLD analysis project Ga0164308, IMG submission 109983) | Soil microbial communities amended with fresh organic matter from upstate New York, USA - Whitman soil sample_246_MG | ecosystem: Environmental > Terrestrial > Soil > Unclassified >...
GAGTACCTGGTCAACGCCGACGACATCCAGATCAAGATGGCCCAGGGCGCCAAGCCCGGCGAGGGCGGCCAGCTGCCCGGCCACAAGGTGTACCCGTGGGTCGCCAGGACCCGGCACTCCACCCCGGGTGTCGGCCTGATCTCGCCGCCGCCGCACCACGACATCTACTCCATCGAGGACCTGGCTCAGCTGATCCACGACCTCAAGAACGCCAACCCGGCGGCCCGCGTCCACGTGAAGCTGGTCTCCGAGGTCGGTGTCGGAACGGTCGCCGCGGGTGTCTCCAAGGCCCACGCGGACGTCGTCCTCATCTCCGGCCACGACGGCGGCACGGGCGCCTCGCCGCTCACCTCGCTCAAGCACGCGGGCGGCCCCTGGGAGCTCGGCCTCGCCGAGACCCAGCAGACCCTGCTGCTCAACGGCCTGCGCGACCGCATCGTCGTCCAGACCGACGGCCAGCTCAAGACCGGCCGCGACGTCGTCATCGCCGCGCTGCTGGGCGCCGAGGAGTTCGGTTTCGCGACCGCGCCGCTCGTCGTCTCCGGCTGCGTCATGATGCGCGTCTGCCACCTCGACACCTGCCCGGTCGGCATCGCCACCCAGAACCCCGTCCTGCGCGACCGGTTCTCCGGCAAGGCCGAGTACATCGTCAACTTCTTCGAGTTCATCGCCGAAGAGGTCCGCGAGATCCTCGCCGAGCTCGGCTTCCGCACGATCGAGGAGGCCGTCGGCCACGCCGAACTCCTCGACACCGAGCGGGCCGTCACCCACTGGAAGGCCCAGGGCCTCGACCTCGAGCCCCTCTTCTACGTGCCCGAGCTCCCCGAGGGCGCGGTGCGTCACCAGATCACCGAGCAGGACCACGGCCTGGCCAAGGCACTCGACAACGAGCTCATCAAGCTCGCCGCCGACGCCCTGGAGGCCGACAGCGCCGAGGCCGCCCAGCCGGTCCGCGCGCAGGTCGCGATCCGCAACATCAACCGGACCGTCGGCACCATGCTCGGCCACGAGGTGACCAAGAGGTTCGGCGGTGCGGGCCTGCCCGACGACACCATCGACATCACCTTCACCGGGTCCGCCGGACAGTCCTTCGGCGCGTTCGTGCCGCGCGGTGTGACGCTGCGCCTGGAGGGCGACGCCAACGACTACGTCGGCAAGGGCCTCTCCGGAGGCCGCGTCATCGTCCGCCCGGACCGCGGCGCCGACCACCTCGCCGAGTACTCCACCATCGCCGGCAACACCATCGGCTACGGCGCGACCGGCGGCGAGCTGTTCCTCCGCGGACGCACCGGCGAACGCTTCTGCGTCCGCAACTCCGGTGCCACGGTCGTCTCCGAAGGCGTCGGCGACCACGGCTGCGAGTACATGACCGGCGGCCACGCCGTCGTCCTCGGCGAGACCGGACGCAACTTCGCCGCAGGCATGTCCGGCGGTGTCGCGTACGTCGTCGACCTCGACCTCGACAACGTCAACACCGGCAACATCGGCGCCGTCGAGCTGCTCGACGACACCGACAAGCAGTGGCTGCACGACGTCGTGCGCCGCCACCAGGAGGAGACCGGCTCCACGGTCGCCGAGAAGCTGCTGGCCGACTGGGACTCCTCGGCCGCCCGCTTCAGCAAGATCATCCCGTCCACCTACAAGGCAGTGCTCGCCGCCAAGGACGCCGCTGAGCTCGCCGGTCTCTCCGAGCAGGAGACCACCGAGAAGATGATGGAGGCGGCGACCAATGGCTGACCCCAAGGGCTTCCTGACCACCGGACGCGAGGTCGCCCGGACCCGCCCGGTCGGCGAGCGCGTCAAGGACTGGAACGAGGTCTACGTTCCGGGCTCGCTGCTCCCGATCATCAGCAAGCAGGCCGGACGCTGCATGGACTGCGGCATCCCGTTCTGCCACAACGGCTGCCCGCTCGGAAACCTCATCCCCGAGTGGAACGACTACGCCTACCGCGAGGACTGGTCGGCGGCGTCCGAGCGCCTGCACGCCACGAACAACTTCCCGGAGTTCACGGGCCGCCTGTGCCCCGCTCCGTGCGAGTCGGCGTGCGTCCTCGGCATCAACCAGCCGGCCGTCACCATCAAGAACGTCGAAGTCAGCATCATCGACAAGGCGTGGGACAGCGGCGACGTCACCCCGCAGCCGCCCGAGCGGCTCTCCGGCAAGACCGTCGCCGTCATCGGCTCCGGCCCGGCGGGACTCGCCGCCGCCCAGCAGCTCACCCGGGCCGGCCACACGGTCGTCGTCTACGAGCGCGCGGACCGCATCGGGGGCCTCCTCCGCTACGGCATCCCCGAGTTCAAGATGGAGAAGTCGCACATCAACCGCCGCATCGAGCAGATGCGCGCGGAGGGCACCAAGTTCCGTACGGAGGTGGAGATCGGCAAGGACATCGACGCCGCCAAGCTCCGCCGCCGCTACGACGCGGTCGTCATCGCGGCCGGTGCCACCGTCTCCCGCGACCTGCCCGTCCCGGGCCGTGAGCTGAACGGCGTGCACTTCGCCATGGAGTACCTGCCGCTCGCCAACAAGGTGCAGGAGGGCGACCTCACGGTCTCCCCGATCACCGCCCAGGGCAAGCACGTCGTGGTCATCGGCGGCGGCGACACCGGAGCCGACTGCGTCGGCACCGCCCACCGCCAGGGCGCGGCCTCCGTCACCCAGCTGGAGATCATGCCCCAGCCGGGCGCGGAGCGTAACGCCAACCAGCCCTGGCCGACGTTCCCCATGCTCTACAAGGTCACCTCCGCGCACGAGGAGGGCGGCGAGCGGATCTACTCCGTCTCCACCACCCACTTCGAGGGCTCCGCTCCCCAGGAGGGACAGACGGTCGGCGACGTCCAGTCCCTGCACCTCATCGAGGTGGAGTTCAAGGACGGCAAGCTGGAGCAGAAGGCCGGCACGGAGCGGGTCATCCCCGCCCAGCTGGTCACCCTGGCCATGGGCTTCACCGGCACCGACCAGGCCAACGGTCTCGTCCAGCAGTTCGGCCTCGAACTCGACGAGCGCGGCAACGTCGCGCGCGACGACGACTACGCGACCAACGTCGACGGCGTCTTCGTCGCCGGTGACGCGGGCCGCGGCCAGTCCCTCATCGTGTGGGCCATCGCCGAGGGCCGCTCCGCGGCGCGCGGCGTGGACCGCTTCCTGACCGGGACGAGCGCACTGCACGCCCCGATCCGCCCGACGGACCGTTCCCTGACGGTCTGATCACGGCACACCGACGTCCCGTACAACGGCGTACGGAACTGAACGCGGCGCCCGCCCCGTCCCCGACCGGACATGGCGGGCGCCGCGGCGTGTCCGGGCGCCTCCGACGGGCCCGGACACCGCTCAGGTGACCAGCGCCAGCGCGGACACGGCGGCCAGGGTGCCCGCCACGGACAGCACCAGGCCGGTGCCGAGGAAGCGGCCCATGCCGATCCGGGTCCCGTGCCAGCGGCACCGCTCGAACCACAGCAGCGTCGCCAGCGACGCCCACGGGGTCACGAGCGGCCCCACGTTCACCCCCACGAGCAGGGCCAGCAACTGCGCGTGGTTCCCCACCGGGATCGCCGCCTCACCCGCCAGATAGGCGGGCAGGTTGTTCAGGACGTTCGAGAGCCCGGCGCCCACCGCCGCCGATCGCAGCATCCCCAGGAAGCCGTTGTCCGACCCGAGCGCGGACTCCAGCAGCGCGTGCAGGCCGTGCGCGCCGACCGTCGCCACCACCAGGAACATCCCCGGGACCAGCACCAGCAGCCGCCACGGCACCAGGGACAGGCTCAGCTCCTGCCTGCGCCGAACGGCGAACGCCGCCACGACGACCACCATCGCGGTCAGCGACGCCGACCACAGCGGGACGTCCGCCACCAGGATCGCCAGCAGGAACCCCGCGCAGGCCACCGAACAGATCCGCAGCAGGACGGGGTCCCCGGCCACCGGAGGACCCGGCGGGGTGTACCGGTCCGCGCCGCGCCGGCCACGACGCCAGTAGAAGACCCACAGGCAGAGCGACGTCACGGCGATCGACGCCAGCTGGGGCAGCCACATCACCGCGGCGAGCCCCGACGGCGAGAGCGCCACCCGGTCCGCCGCCAGGAGGTTCGTCAGGTTCGACACCGGCAGCAGCAGACTCGCCGTGTTGGCCAGCCACACCGTCGTCATCGCGAGCGGCACCGCCGCGATGCCCACCCGTGCGGCCAGAGCCAGCATGACCGGGGTCAGCAGCACCGCCGTGGTGTCCAGGTTCAGCGTGATCGTGGTGAGCGAGGCGAACAGCACGCACAGGCCGAAGAGCAGCGGATAGCGTCCCCGCCCCGCCCGGGCCACCCACGCCGACACGACGTCGAAGACCTGCGCCCGGCCCGTCAGTTCGGCCATCACGATCACCGTGCCCAGGAACACCACCAGGGGCCCCACGCGCCGCATCTCGTCCGCGGCCGTCTCCGAGGGCAGCAGCCCGGTCGCCACGGCGAGCAGCCCGAGGACCAGCAGGGCCCCGGCGAGCCAGTCGAGCGGGTGCAGCCGCCGGACGAACCCGCGCCGCCGGCCGTCGCCCGGGCCGCCGCTCCCCGAGCTCCCGGGGCGCGCGGACCCCGCTCCTGACACATCTCTCACCATGGGACGATGGTCCCAGAAGGTGGACTCGGGTCGACGACCGGACCCGCGGGTCCGGCCGTCAGACCGTCCCGGTCAGAGCGGCCGTCCGCAGGGCGACCACCGCCGCCAGCAGCACGACCAGAACCACCCCGCCCGCCAGCTGCGTCGCGGACGTGCGCAGCCTGGCCGGCGCGTACGCGAGCCCGTAGGTCACCAGCCCGCCGGTCAGCAGCCCGCCGAGGTGCCCCTCCCACGAGGTGAACGCGGCGGAGACGACCATCCAGAGCAGGAAACCCGCCATGAAGCGGTTGACCGGCCGCATGTCCCGGCCCAGGCGCCGGTTGATGACGTAGAACGACGCCGCCAGGCCGAAGATCGCCCCCGAGGCGCCCACCGCCGTCGTCTCCGGCGAGACCAGGTACACCAGGACCGAACCGCCCACCGCGGACAGCAGGTACAGCGCCAGGTACCGGGCCCGGCCGAGCTGGTCCTCCACCATCCGGCCGAGGTTCCACAGCGCGAACATGTTGAAGACCAGGTGCATCACACCGAACGACGCGTCGGGCGGCAGGTGCAGGAAGGCGCCCGTCAGCAACCGGTACCACTCACCGTCGGCCACCCCGGTCAGCTCCAGGCCGGGATAGGTCTCGCCCTTGTAGTAGTACTGCCCGCCCGACCCGTCGACGAGGACCGCCCCGAGCATTCCGAACCGGTCGACCGTCTCGGACCTGACCACCTCGACGACGTACGCGACGATGTTCAGCGCCATCAGGACATAGGTCACGACCGGTGCGGCGGCGCCCGCCGCAGCGCCCCCGAACAGCGAACGCGCCTGACGGACCGAACGCTGCCCCTCCTTCACGCACTCCACGCAGTGGTGCCCGACCGACGCCTCGCGCATGCAGTCGGGGCAGATGTAGCGGTCGCAGCGGGTGCAGCGCACATACGCCTCCTGCGACGGATGGCGATAGCACGTGGTGGCGGCGGCCTCCATGGCCGGCTCCTTCATTCGTCGACGGGGAGGAGCGCCGCAAGAGGCGGCGGCGCTCAAGATAGCGAACGCCCGGGAGCGGCGGGGCACCTGGGTACCGGGGCGCGGTACGCCCGGAGCCCCCGCGGTCACCGGGGCGGCCGGACCCCGCCCGGGGACCACCCGGGACGCGCGGTGCCGGCGCCCGGTCGGGTGACGTGCCCGGTCTCCCCGGAAACGAGACACAGGATGTCCTGTTTCATCGGTTCCATGGGGCCCATGACATCGAGCGCGACACCGAGCACATGGCAGGACTTCCGCGCGGCGGAACCGGCCTTCGAGGACACCGTGCGCACACGGTTCCAGCAGTACCGGCACCACGTCCTGGCGACCCTGCGCGCGGACGGATCGCCCCGGGTCACCGGCCTGGAGGTGGAGTTCCGCATGGACGCACTGTGGTTCGGCATGATGCCGAACTCACGCAAGGCGCTGGACCTGCGGCGCGATCCGCGCTTCGCCGTCCAGGCCAACCCGGGGCCCGACGCGGAGATGGCCGACGGGGACGTCCGGGTGTCCGGACGGGCCGTGGAGGTCACCGACCCCGCCGTGCTGGCCCGCTTCATCGCGGAGGTGACACCTCCGGAGCCCTTCCTCCTGTTCCGCGCCGACCCCGCGGAAGTGGTCCGTACCGGGCTCGACGGCGACGACCTCGTCATCCGGGTCTGGCGCCCCGGCCACTCCCTGCGCACCCTGCGCAGGGCCGCCGACGACAGTCCCGTACGCGAGGCGTGACGCTCTGACCTGCGGCCACGCGGTGCGGGGGGCCGTGCGGCCGGGCGGACAATGGGGGAGTGCCTACCAAGAAGAAGCCCACGGCGGCCTCCCGGCCGGAGCGCCGTACCGAACTGCTGGCCGTCGCCGCGCAGGTCTTCGCCGCACAGGGCTACGACGCCACCACCGTGCGCGGGATCGCGGACGAGGCCGGCATGCTCGCCGGCAGCCTCTACCACCACTTCGACTCGAAGGAGTCGATGGCCGACGAGATCCTCTCCACCTTCCTGACCGGGCTCCGGGCCACCTGCGGCGCCGTCCTCGACGCCGGGCTCGGCCCCCGGGACACCCTGGAGGCGCTCGTCACCGCCTCCTTCCGCCACATCGGACGGAACCGTGCCGCCGCCGCCATCTACCGGACCGAGGGCGCGCACCTCGCCGGCCGGCCCGGCTTCCCCCGCCTCGCCGGGGTACGTCCCGTGCTCGAGGAGGCCCTGAGCCGCACCCTGGAGCGGGGGGCCGCCGACGGGTCGTTCCGGAGGGACCTGGACACCCGGCTCGCCTGCCGTCTCCTCCGCGACGCGGTCTGGGGCACGGCCTCCTGGCACGACCCCGGCGCCGGCCCCGGCCAGGACCACGGGGAGCTCGCCCGCGGGTACCTCACGCTCCTGCTCGACGGCCTCACCCCCCGCGTCTGACACCCCCTACGCCCACGCCACCCGTCCGGCCCAACCCCCTGCCACGGGTCCGGACGCCCGGGACTTCCCGGGCCCGGGCCCGCGGTACGGCATCCGGGTGAATCCGCGCTCAGGGCGAAGCGGCCGCCCCAGGTGCCGCCGGGGGAGACGTCACGCCGCTGGGCGCAGAACGCATCCCTTGGGGGAGCGGGGCGGGGCGTGCCGCGAGGTCCCCCGAGGGGCGGACCGTGCCGCCCGGCCGGCCGGCGGATCGCCCGACGCGCCGAGACGGAGTGATCTGCCGCCCGCCGACAGAACGTGCTACGGTTGCCGAGTTGCAGTTTTGGTACCCATGAACTTTATGTGCGCCTGACGGGAACCCTCCTCAGGCGCTTTATTGTTTTCCGGCTTTCTCCGGATGGGGCTCAATGCGGCGACTTGGAATTCGTAAAGTGCGGATTTCCGGCACTGCACCTCTTTTAGGAGAATGACATGGCTACTGGAACCGTGAAGTGGTTCAACTCGGAAAAGGGCTTCGGCTTCATCGAGCAGGACGGCGGCGGCGCCGACGTCTTCGCCCACTACTCCAACATCGCCACCTCGGGCTTCCGTGAGCTCCAGGAGGGCCAGAAGGTCTCCTTCGACGTCACGCAGGGCCAGAAGGGCCCGCAGGCGGAGAACATCGTCCCGGCCTAATTGCCGGACGCGTACCTCGCAGCCGGGGCCCGCACCGTGAAGGTGCGGGCCCCGGTTTGTGCTGTTTCCGACATGTCGTCACCCCCGGTTCAGGCTCCGCCACCGGGACACCTGCTCTGTGCATGCATCCTGGGGCGCACAGACCCGAGCAGTCCGCAGCAGTCGGCAGTGATCCCAGGAATCCCCCAGGAGGGCAATTCCGTATGACCCGCTCCGAACGCCAGGACCGACCGACCCGCAACCGCCCGATAAAGGGGCGCGGTACGGACCGGCCGCAGACGAACACCCGGGGCGCGGGCCGTGCCCCGGCGCGCCGCAGGCCCGCACCGTCCCAGGGCGGCGAGTTCGCCCTGCCGCAGACCGTCACCCCCGCGCTCCCCGCCGTCGAGTCGTTCGACGCCCTCGACATGCCCGCCGCGCTGCTGAAGACCCTCGCCGCGCAGGGCGTGACCGAGCCCTTCCCCATCCAGGGCGCCACCCTCCCGAACTCGCTGGCCGGCCGTGACATCCTCGGCCGCGGCCGCACCGGCTCGGGCAAGACCCTGGCCTTCGGTCTCGCGCTGCTCGCCCGCACCGCGGGACGCCGCTCCGAGCCGCACGCCCCGCTGGCGCTCGTCCTCGTCCCCACCCGGGAACTCGCCCAGCAGGTCACCGACGCGCTGACCCCGTACGCGACCGCCGTGAACCTGCGCGTCGCCACCGTCGTCGGCGGCATGTCCATCACCAAGCAGTCCGCCACCCTGCGACGCGGCGCCGAAGTGCTCGTCGCCACCCCCGGCCGGCTCAAGGACCTCATCGAGCGCGGTGACTGCCGACTGGACGCGGTGTCCATCACCGTCCTGGACGAGGCCGACCAGATGGCCGACATGGGCTTCATGCCGCAGGTCGTCGCACTCCTCAAGCAGGTCGAGCCGGACGGGCAGCGGATGCTGTTCTCGGCGACCCTCGACAAGAACATCGACCGGCTGGTCAAGATGTTCCTCACCGACCCGGTCGTGCACTCGGTCGACCCGTCGGCCGGCGCCGTCACCACCATGGAGCACCACGTGCTGCACGTGGCGGACGAGACGGACAAGAAGGCCGTGGCCACCCGCATCGCGGCCCGCGACGGTCGCGTGATCATGTTCGTGGACACCAAGCGCGGCGCCGACCGCTTCGCGAAGCGGCTCCTCGCCAGCGGTGTGCGCGCCGCGGCCCTGCACGGCGGACGTTCCCAGCCGCAGCGCAACCGGACGCTGGACCAGTTCAAGAACGGCCAGGTCACCGCGCTCGTCGCGACGAACGTGGCGGCGCGGGGCATCCACGTCGACGATCTGGACCTGGTCGTCAACGTGGACCCGCCCACCGACCACAAGGACTACCTCCACCGCGGCGGCCGCACCGCGCGCGCCGGGGAGTCCGGCAGTGTCGTCACGCTCGTGCTGCCCGACGAGAAGCGCGACATGACCCGGCTGATGCAGGACGCGGGCATCGCGCCGCTCACCACCCGGATCAAGTCCAGCGACGAGGAACTCAGCCGCATCACGGGCGCCCGTGAGCCGTCCGGCGTCGCGGTCGTCATCGAGGTGCCGGAGCCGACGCAGCCCAAGCCGCGTACGCGCGGCGGGAGCCAGGGGTCGGGCTCGGCCGCGGGCGGGTCGTTCCGCTCGGGCAGCCGTGGACGTGGCCGGGGCCGCAGCGGCACCGCCGGCGCGGGAGCGGGCACCGGTGCCGCGCAGGGCACCGGCGGCGCGCAGGGCACCGGCGGCGCGGCCCGCGGCGGTGCGGGCGGCGGCTCGCGTGGCGCCGCCGGCGGCAACGGCGGAGCGCGCGGCAACGGTGGAGCACCTCGCGGTGGAGCCGGTGGCGCGGGCGGTTCCGGCCGCGGTGCCGGCGCCGGCCGGGCGGGCGGCACGGGGCGCGGCAACGCCCCCGGCCGCGGACGCCGGGCCGCGTGACCGCGTGACGTGGTGACCGGTCCCGCCGGTCACCACGTCCGTCATAGCTCCCCGGGCCGCCGGCCCGCCGCAACCCCCGCGCGTGCCCTCACTCTCCGGGCGGGGCGTCGTACCCGGCGAGCGCACGCTCCGCCGCCCCGGCCGGCACCGGGTCGGCGGAGCGGGCCAGCTCCCGCAGCAACGGAACCGCCCGCCCGGCGAACGGCCTGCCGCCGGTGTGGAATCCGAGCCGCGCCAGCACGTCCGCCCCGAACGCCTGCCTCAGCGCCTCCCCGGCCGCGGTCCACGCGGCCGCCGCCTGGAACGTCTCCTCGTCGCCGCGCAGCCACAACGCTCCGACCGCCTCCAGCCAGTTGTCCAGCCCGGGGTCCCCGTCCCGCAGCGCCCGGACGGCCAGTTCCTCGAACGGGGTCCGCACACCCAGCTCCCGCTCCAGGAGCGTCGCGATCGCCCCGTGCCCCGTCTGCAGGTCCTGACCCGCGAACGGCACCCCGTCCCGCAGCAGTTCGACCGTGACGGTCACCCCGCCGTCCACCCGCTCCCGGCGCACCTCGCTCGCCGTCCCCGCGTCCCCGTACATGCGCCGCAGCGCGTCCCGCAGTTCCCGCTCGACATCCGAGGCGAGCATGCGCCTGGCCTCCTCCAGGGCGGGGGACAGGCCCCCGGCGCCGTGCCGGAGCAGGGCCCGCACGGTGTGGACCGATCCCCGCCGCGCCGCCACCACCAGCGGGAGCTCGCCCTGCGGGCCCGGCAGGTCGGGGTCGGCGCCGTGGTCCAGCAGGACCTCCGCGACCCGTGCGTGTCCGAGGCCCGCCGCCCAGCGCAGCGCGGTGAAACCGAACTCCTCCCGCAGGTCCGGATCCGCCCCGGCCGACAGCAGCGCCCCGACGACCTCCGTGTGGCCCCCGCACGCGGCCCCGCACAGCGGCAGATCGCCCGCCTCCGGGCCGCTCGCCCGGTCGGGGTCCGCGCCCGCGGCCAGCAGCAGACGGACCGCGCCGGGCAGGTCCTGCACACAGGCCAGATAGAGCGCGGTCGTCCCCTCCTCGTCGCGCGACTCGGCGGACGCGCCCGCGCGGAGCGCCCGTACGACGGCGTTCTCGTCGTCGTACAGCGCCTCGAAGAGGTTCGTCGCGCCTCCCACCGGACCGTTCGTCATACACCGACCCTACGGCGGGCCCGGTGCGTACCGGCTTGTCAGGTGTCGCACTCCAGGACGGTGCGGCACAGTCCGCACCGGGCCCGCGTCCGGCCCCGGACCGGCACACGGACGCGCTGGTGGCAGGTGGGACAGGGGAAGGAGACACGGAGCCCGTCCGCCCCGCCCTCGAAGGCGTACCCGACGGACGGGTCCGGGGCCGAGCCCGGGTGGGCGGCGGCGTGACGGCGGTCCTTCGCGTAACGCCGTCCGCCCGCCCACCCCGCAGCCGTCAGCGGCGGCCGTCGCAGGTCGCGCAGGGCCTCGGCCCGGCCCTTGGTGTAAGCGGTGTACGCCTGGGGGCTGGTGAACCAGACGGACGGGTCCTCGTCGAAGACCAGCGCGCGCTTGGCGAGTACGTACCCGAACTCCTCGGGCGTCAGATAGCCGAGCTTCTGGCTGGAGACCGCGTCCTGGCGGAAGGCGTCCAGCAGGAGCCAGCCCGCGCCGAGATAGGCCGTCACCGTGTCCGTGAGGATCTCGTTCTCACGGGTGCCGGGCAGTTCCAGCCCCAGCCGGTGCAGCAGCACATGGGTGATCTCGTGCGCGAGCGCGGCCCCGATGTCCCTGCGGTGCGTGCGGAACCGGTCGTTCAGCTCGACGAAGTACTCCGGCCCCGCGGTGAGTTCGACACTCGCGGCGTGCTCCATCCGCCGGAAGCCGACGACGACACGCGCCTGCGGCAGGCGCAGGTGCCGGACCAGGGCCGCGGCCACCCTCTGGGACCCGAGGTACAGGTCGTCCGCATCGGAGAAGGCGGCGTCGGCCGGGGCGAGGCTCGCGGCGTAGGCGCGCACGCCGTCGGGGGAGACGCGCCGGTAGAGCGCGGTGATCGCGGACCTGACCGCGTCGAGGTGCGGGAACCCGTGGACGACCGCACCGCCGTCGCCGCTCCTGACGTCGCTCACGACCGGACCCCCATCGACGGCGCTCAACGGACCCTTCACTCTAGGCCGGTGAGGGCCGGGCCGGCCGACGGGCGGGGCAGTGATCTTGGCCGGAATTCCTGCCTTGTGACAGCGGTGACCGCTTCCCGATAATCGGATCCTCCTTGTCGGGGACATGTCGAGAAGTGGTCGATGTGCGCCCCTGACCAGGACGAGCAACCCCGCACGCCTGCATCGCCACCCCCGTCCCGACCCCCCACACGAAAGCAGGCCACCCTCGTGAAGCAGCTTCTGCGCGCAGTCAAGAGATGCTCCGTCATCGCCGCCGTGGCACTCGCCACCCTCAGCCTCCAGCCCGCGAACGCCTCCGCGGCCCCCGCACCCGTCGTCGGCGGCACCCGCGCCGCCCAGGGCGAATTCCCCTTCATGGTCCGGCTCTCCATGGGCTGCGGCGGCGCCCTCTACAGCCAGACCATCGTGCTCACCGCCGCCCACTGCGTCAGCGGATCCGGCAACAACACCTCCATCACCGCCACCGCCGGAGCCGTCGACCTCCAGTCGTCCTCCGCCGTCAAGGTCCGCTCCACCAAGGTCCTCCAGGCCCCCGGCTACAACGGCGTCGGCAAGGACTGGGCACTCATCAAGCTCGCCCAGCCCATCAACCAGCCCACCCTGAAGATCGCCACCACCACCGCCTACGACAGCGGCACCTTCACCATCGCCGGCTGGGGCGCCGCCACCGAGGGCGGCGGCCAGCAGCGCTACCTCCTCAAGGCCAACGTGCCCTTCGTCTCCGACGCCACCTGCCAGCAGGCCTACGGCAGCGACCTCGTCCCCAGCCAGGAGATCTGCGCGGGATACGTCAGCACCGGCGGCGTCGACACCTGCCAGGGTGACTCCGGCGGCCCCATGTTCCGCAAGGACAACGCCGGAGCCTGGATCCAGGTCGGCATCGTCAGCTGGGGCGAGGGCTGCGCGCGCCCCGGCTACCCCGGCGTCTACACCCAGGTGTCGACGTTCGCCTCCGCCATAGCCTCGGCCGCCTCGACCCTCTGACCCGCCCCACCCCGTAACACCCCCGGGGGCGCCCGGCCTGACGGGCGCCCCCGGGCCCATCTGCACCGGCGGCGCCCCGGCCCGTCCACCCGGCCACCGACCCGGCCCCGGCCGGCGGCCCCGCCCGGTCCCGGCCGATCTCGCCCCGCCGTCGCCCACCCCGCGACCCGTACGTCTAAGCTCGCTGACCATGACCACGAGCGACATCGACGAGTACGCCACCGCCGAGCTGAACCGGCTGCGCGAAAGCATCGACAACATCGACGCCGCAGTCGTCCACATGCTCGCCGAGCGCTTCAAGGCCACCCAGCAGGTGGGCCACCTCAAGGCCGCCCACCACCTGCCGCCCGCCGACCCCGCCCGCGAGGCCCGCCAGATCGCCCGGCTGCGGCAGCTCGCCGAGAGCGCCCGGCTGGACCCCGCCTTCGCCGAGAAGCTGCTGAACTTCATCGTCGCCGAGGTCATCCGCCACCACGAGCGCATCGCCGAGGAAACCACCGGCCCCGACGCCTGACCCCGCCCCGGCCGGCTCCGGCCCGCGCCCCGCCGCCCCGGGCCGGCCCCCACCCGCGGGAACGCCCCGCCGCCCGGCCGTCAGCCCTGCGAGAACCCCACTGCACAGCCCCGGACCCGTACGGCAGCATGGGCGCCATGTCCGTACTGACGCGCAACGAAGCGCAGACCCGCGCCCAGCTCCTCGACGTACACCGGTACACGGTCGACCTCGACCTCACCACGGGCGAGGCGACCTTCGACTCCACGACCGCCATCCGGTTCACCGCCCGCACGGCCGGAGACACCTTCGTCGAGATCAAGCCGGAAACCCTGCGCTCCCTCAGCCTCGACGGACAGCCGCTGGACCCCGAACGCCTCGACGGGAACCGCTACCCCCTGGACCGCCTCACCGCCGGCCCCCACGAGCTCACCGTCGACGCCACCATGCGCTACTCCCGCACCGGCGAAGGCATGCACCGCTTCACCGACCCCGCCGACGGCGAGACCTACGTCTACACCCAGCTCTTCATGGAAGACGTCCAGCGCGTCTTCGCCGCCTTCGACCAGCCCGACCTCAAGTCCGTGTTCGACCTCACCGTCACCACGCCGACCGGCTGGACCGTCCTCGGCAACGGCGTGAGCACCCAGGCCACCGACGGCCGCTGGCACATCGCCCCCACCCCGCCCATCTCCACCTACCTCGTCGCCGTCGCCGCAGGCCCCTGGCACTCCGTCACCACCCAGCACGCCGGCCTCCCCTTCGGCATCCACTGCCGCCGCTCCCTCGCCCCCCACCTCGACGCCGACGCCGACGAGATCCTCGACATCACCCGCGCCTGCTACGACCGCTACCACGAGAAGTTCGACGAGCCCTACCCCTTCGACTCCTACGACCAGGCCTTCGTCCCCGAGTTCAACGCCGGCGCCATGGAGAACCCCGGACTCGTCACCTTCCGCGACGAGTTCATCTACCGCTCCGCCGTCACCGACACCGAACGCCAGACGCGCGCCATGGTCGTCGCCCACGAAATGGCCCACATGTGGTTCGGCGACCTCGTCACCCTCACCTGGTGGGACGACATCTGGCTCAACGAGTCCTTCGCCGAGTACATGGGCTACCAGACCCTCACCGAGGCCACCCTTCCCCAAGCTCTCAACTCCGTTCGAGCAGGTCAGACCCCATACCCCGACACCTGGGTCGAATTCGGTGTCTCCCGCAAGGGCTGGGGCTACGACGCCGACCAGCGGCCCAGCACCCACCCCGTAGCCCCCGACCCCGACGCGGTGCCCGACACGGCCTCCGCCCTCCTGAACTTCGACGGCATCTCCTACGCCAAGGGCGCCTCCGCACTCCGCCAACTCGTCGCCTGGCTCGGCGAGAAGGACTTCCTCGCCGGAATCAACACCCACTTCTCCCGCCACAAGTTCGCCAACGCCACGCTCGCCGACTTCATCGACAACCTCGCCACCGCCACCGACCGCGACGTCCACACCTGGGCCGACGCCTGGCTCCGCACCACCGGCGTCGACACCCTCACCGCACGCGTCGAGAGCAGCGGCCACAGCTGGAACCTCACCGTCGACCGCGCGGGCGAGCGCCCCCACCGCATCACCGTCGGCACCTACGACCACAGCCTCGACACCCACACCGGCACCGACCAGCTCACCCTCCGCGACCGCTTCGACATCGACATCCCCCAGGACGGCACCCCCACCACCCAGCCCGGCCACCGCCCCGACCTCGTCGTCCTCAACGACCACGACCTCACCTACGCCAAGATCCGCCTCGACCCCGACTCCTGGGACACCGCCCTCACCCACCTCTCCGGCATCCCCGACCCCCTCACCCGCGCCCTCGTCTGGAACACCGCCCGCGACATGGTCCGCGACGGCGAACTCCACCCCACCGTCCACCTCACCGCCGCCCGCACCCACCTCCCCTACGAGACCGACCTCGCCCTCGTACAGGGCGTCCTCGGCTTCGCCGCCACCCAGATCGCGGACCGCTACCTCCCGCCCCAGGACCGGCCCACCGCCCTCGCCACCCTCACCTCCCTCTGCCGCGACCTCCTGCGCCGCACCGAAGGACTCACCGCCAAGGACTGGGAACAGGCACCGGGCACCACCACCCCCGGCAGCCCCGGCCCCGGCCTCCGCCTCATCGCCGTACGCCACTTCATCGACGCCGCCACCCAGCCCGACGCCATCCAGGACTGGCTCCGCGAAGGCACCGTCCCCGGCGGACCCGAACTCGACGCCGAACTCCGCTGGCGCATCCTCACCCGGCTCGCCGTCCTCGGCGCCACCGACGAGACCGCCATCGCCCACGAACTCGACAAGGACCCCAGCGCCACCGGGCAGGAAGGCGCCGCCCGCTGCCGCGCCGCCCTCCCCACCGCCGAAGCCAAAGCCGCGGCCTGGCAGGCGATGTTCACCGACGACACCCTGTCCAACTACCTCTTCACCGCCACCGCACAGGGCTTCTGGCACCCCGGACAGAGCGAACTCCTCCACCCGTACGTCGCCCGCTACTACCCCGACGCCATCGCACTCGCCGCACGCCGGGGACCCGCCATCGCCGAAGCGGCGGGACGCCACGCCTTCCCCGCCCACGCCGTCGACCCCGACAGCATCCGCCTCGGCGAACAAGCCCTCACCGACCCCGCGCTCACCCCCGCCCTGCGCCGCAAACTCACCGACCAGCTCGACGACCTCCGCCGCGCACTCGCCGTACGCGACGCCCACTGAGCGGAGCCCCCTCGCGGGCCACGACACCCACCGGCCCGCTCCCCGCGAACTCCCGCCCCCACCGCGCGGGGAGCCCTCACCCCGCCCACGACCGTGCCCGGCCCCTCACCGAAAGGGGCCGGGCACAGTCATGCGAACAGCGAACGCCGATACCAGCCCCACGGCTCCCACCGCCGCCATACCGGGCCGCAGTACCCCTTTCGGGTTCAGATCGTTGGGCTCTTCGGCCCGCCTCCTCCGCAAACCGGAAAAGCTGGCAAGACCGCCCCCACGCACCCGAAGGACCACACCACCCATGCCCACCCCGCCCCTGGCCGGAGGCACAGCAGGCCCCGCCCACCTGCGTCCCCTCATCGACACCGTCCTCACCGCACTCCACGACGGCGCCACCCGCCGCAACGGCCCCCTCCCCGCCGGCGGACCCGACACCGTCACCCAGCACCTCCACCGCACCACCGGCCCCCTCATCCCCGACCACGGCACCGGCGCCCACCACGCCCTGCGCACCCTCGTCACCGCACTCGCCGAAGGCGCCGCCGACCCCGCGCACCCCCACTGCGCCGCCCACCTCCACACCCCGCCCCTCGCCCTCGCCGCAGCAGCCGACCTCGCCGCCTCCGCCCTCAACCCCTCCATGGACTCCTGGGACCAGGCCCCCGCCGCCTCAGCCCTCGAAACCGCCCTCACCACCGCCCTCGCCACCGAGATCTACCCCCACGCCCCGCAACCCGACGCCCTCGTCACCACCGGCGGCACCGAAGCCAACCAACTCGCCCTCCTCCTCGCCCGCGAACGCCACGGCCCCGTCCAGACCATCTGCGCCGCCAACGCCCACCACAGCATCACCCGCGCCGCCTGGCTCCTCGGCCTGCCCCGGCCCGTCGTCATCCCCGCCCCCGCCGGCGTCATGGACCTCCCCGCACTCCGCGACGCCCTCCTCCGCAACGACGGCCCCCTCCTCGTCACCGCCACCGCGGGCACCACCGACACCGGCCGGATCGACCCCCTCACCGACATCGCCGACCTCACCACCACCCACGGCGCCGAACTCCACATCGACGCCGCGTACGGCGGCCCCCTGCCCTTCAGCCCCACCCACCCCCACGCCCTCCGCAGCCTCCACCGCGCC
>Ga0164308_10000797_pt1 | contig 17117 bp, 14 predicted proteins | sample Whisoiple_246_MG_FD_109983 | JGI IMG/M metagenome (GOLD analysis project Ga0164308, IMG submission 109983) | Soil microbial communities amended with fresh organic matter from upstate New York, USA - Whitman soil sample_246_MG | ecosystem: Environmental > Terrestrial > Soil > Unclassified >...
GGCTTCCATTGCAGGTCCATTTGCTGTCGTATCTTCATCACATACCGTATTGGTAAGTAAAACGTACGCCGACGCTCTAAATGGAGGTATACATAACAGTACGTTTCTTTCGTCAGAAGATAGCCACAACCTTATGTGCCTACGAAAGACCAACGAGAAGTCAGCTTCCTTTTAGGTCTATCATGGGTTTGTCCGTAAGGACGATAGTATCCGTCCAGTTATACAGTTTCCTGCTTTCCTGTTCTTTTTCGAGATAACGGCATTCGCTTTCTCTCGTATCCTTTACCCTCTGTCACATCGTTTGACTTTACAGTCATCCTACTGTTCATACAGATGACAAAGGGCTTACCAAGTTCCGCATCTTATAGATACGACGAGGTTAGGTGGATTCTTTACTCCGGGCAAGATACGGGACGCGTCACAGCAGCATTATGAAACTACTTTTCCTCTTGCCAATACCCAAGCAAATCTGTGCACGATCTTGAGCTAATCGTTACGAAGCTTATAAACCTTCACTAATGTTCACCATACTCATCTTCCCTTAGCAGTGTTCCGAGTCGTGCACTGACTCTCTGTTTCCGCATTTCCGCATGCAACCCACGAGCCCGTTACCAGGCCCGCAGTTTTGGACAGGGATAGTTTTTGCGTCTAAACTAGTGGCGTGAGCCACACTATATAAAAGCGACTTCTTGTCGCACCATAACGAGGATTATCGGAATTGATTAAGTAAGTAGGAGAAGAAAAACAGTTCTTTTTCTTTATGATATAATCGTTGATGCTGCTATATATCCTTGTATTACCTGCTTGATCTAATCTTAGAAAGAAGGTTTAAATGAAATTAAATTATGAAAAAGATGGTGTTATGTATGCGATTCTTTCTTATCTTATGTGGGGAATTACACCAATTTATTGGAAGTTAGTCCAACACGTACCTTCGGGAGAGATTTTAGCACAACGAGTTTTTTGGGCTTTTATTTTTATGCTTATCCTTTTATTCGCTATGAAGAAATGGCATACATACATTATATTTGTAAAAGAAATAATGAAAAAACCCGCGTTATTCTGGTCACTTTTTATTGCTTCGGTACTCATTAGTGCAAACTGGGGCATTTTTATGTGGGCTGTAATGAAAGGAAAGATATTGGAAGCAAGCCTGGGACAATACATTATTCCTTTAACAAGTGTTTTATTAGGTGTCATAGTATTAAAAGAGAAATTAAATCGCACCCAAATTCTCGCTTTTATACTAGCTGGAATTGGAGTGTTAACACTGACCCTTCATTACGGTGTGTTTCCATGGATTTCACTTAGTTTAGCTCTTACCTTTGGCTTATATGGTTTAGCAAAAAGAAAGATTAAAGCTGACTCAACAATCGGATTAACCCTCGAAACAATGGTGATTTCTCCTATTGCATTAGTCTATATCCTTTATCTCATGTTCCAATCACAATCACAATTTTTTGATTCTTTTTCAACCAGCCTATTATTAATGGGAGGTGGGATGGTAACAGCTTTGCCTCTGTTATTATTTACAAAGAGTGCTAAAAAGGTTTCATTATCCATGCTTGGTATTCTTCAATATATTTCACCAACATTATCCTTACTAGTAGGAGTTGGACTGTATCATGAATCGTTAACAAGAGCGCATTTTATTGCTTTTATCTTCATTTGGCTAGCTCTCGCGATTTATACATTCTCATCTATAACAAAACGGGGGCAAGAAAATAAAAAACAACTAGAAAATAAAAGTAAGATTGAAGCTTAATAGGATTATTAGAAGCAGCAATGATTATCTTATAAAAATGGGAAGCTACCGTATTTGTACCATAGCTTCTCCTATTTTTATACTGTATAGAATATTTATAGTTAACATAATGAATATTATAAGAACCAAAAAATCTTCTATGACTTTCAATCCTCTTTACATGTCAATCCTTTTTAACTACATTTAACGTACAATAATTTTATTAAGAGAAGAATAAAGGGTTTTTCTACAATATAGGTGAGGGGACCGTCAATAATTTTGTGTAAATATGAATAGTAAAACATTATATACTACTAAGTTAATATAAGAATCAGGGTAAAGTAAGATTAAGAGATTTACCTTAATCTTACTTAATTCTTTATACTATTACTTTCGTTCCACAGCATTATGTCTTCCAATAACTTGGAATAATTCACTTTTGAATAATCTGTTACATCTAGTTCATACAATTTCCCTAACTCAAACGTATTATATCCTCTAGTTGTACATCTTTTTATAAATTCTTCATAAGTCAATAAATTATCTGCTTTACTCCTATCAGCTAAATAATCGCCTTTTTTATAGGAAGTAACGATATGACTTAAATGCCTTTCCGGATCCAAATCTCGCTTTTTTTGCCTTTCAAACAATAGATCTAGATCTGCAATTAATCGAATTGTTATAACATTATAGCTATACCTTTCTACTAATTGCTCAATTTTAGGTTTCTGTTTCTGACTAAAGGGATAATCCGACATGACATTGCTTCCTATTTGCATTAGTTGATCCATTGTCTCATAGTATTTCTGCCATGTTATCTCTTCTATTTCTTTCTTTTCTTCTAAATTATTATATCCATACATTTCACAATAATATTCTTTCAACTCATCCTGAGAAAGCATATAAAATGTTCCTAATTCTTTTTTTATGATGTTACTCAAGTAGGTTTTCCCTGTTCCAGGTAGACCTGCTAGTAGGATTAAGACTTTATCCATACCTATCACCTCGTAATCTAACGTATAAAAAAGAGTACAAAAAATTTCTGTACTCTTCTTAATTTTATTAGCCTAGATTTCTCTATATCCCTTATAAAAAAGATTAGCGCACTTTTTGTAAGTATTTTGCTTTATTAATATGACCTTCTTTATTCATGAAGATATCTATCTTATGTCTTACAACTTCTTTCACTGCATTATTACATGGGATGATATTATGGCGTAAAGATCTATCTACTTTTGTTTCTCCAAACTTGTCTTTAGCTGTTTTCGTCCATGTTACTAACAACTCAGTACCCACATTAAATTTACGAATCCCATTATCAATTAATTCATGAATGTCCTTTTCATTAACACCTGTACCCCCATGAATAACTAGTGGTATATCTACTACCGCATTAATTTCTTTTAATAGCGATATGTTTACTTCTGTTTTAGACTTATATTGACCATGATTAGTACCGATTGCAATTGCCAAGGCATCTACCCCTGTTGATTTAACAAACTCTACAGCATCTCGTGGGTCGGTATAAACTTTGTCGTCTTCCTCTACATGAATACCTTCCTCAGTACCCCCAATAGTTCCCAATTCGCCCTCTACTGAAACACCGTGTTTATGTGCATATTCCACTACTGCACTAGTCTTCATGATATTCTCTTTAAAAGGTAAATGAGAACCATCAAACATGACTGACGTATATCCTTTGTCGATTGCCTCTTTAATATCATTAAAATCTCTTGCGTGGTCCAGATGTAGTACCACGTCCACCATCTCTTTTGTAGCCATAGACTTACACACAGCAACTAAATTTTCATGACCTATATATTTCGCTGTATCTACACTTGTTTGAATAATAATTGGTGCCCCTTGTTCCTTCGCTGCACGTATCATATCGGGTAACATCTCTAAATTATGTGCATTGAATGCACCAACTGTATAATTCAATTCTTCTGCCCTACGTGTCACTTCTTTTAATGTTGTATACATGAACCATTTCCCCCTTATACTGATATTCTATTTTTTCCTTATCACACACCACGCGTCACATCTTTAGAGACTTGCATCATTTGATCCATTTTCTTCAAATATAGCTGTAATGAGGCTCCATCATTTGCTTTTGCTGCTTCTGCACGCTTCTTGTTATATAGTTTTAATAAAGTTTTATATCCATCACCTACTGATTTTTTCGCTTGAATACTTTTTTCAAATGCATCAATCGCATTATCTTCTTCACCAAGCTCATTAAATGCTAATCCAATCTCTTCATACACCTTTGATTGTTCCTCTCCAACTATTTGATTTACTCTTTCTTTCTTCAAATGAATCATACGTAATAAATCTTCCTTACGTTCTTCTGTTAACACTACTTCTTCTTTTACTAATTTTTTTGTTTCTTTATCTTTCCTCTTACCAAATCTAAACACTACATTAGCCTCCTTCTATCCTAAAATGCCTTTAAAATTGGACCAATAAGCCATGCATATAGTAAAGCAGCTGTTACAGTATCAACATCTGTCGCTGTTGCGTTGACAAACCCCATAGTATTAAAAATGGTTACTAACAGTGCTGGTAATAACGTAATAAAGAAACCATGGAAGATACCACCAATAATTGCGCCGCGGCGTCCCCCCGTTAGGTTACCAAAGATACCGGCAGTCCCCCCCGCGAAGAAGTTTGTTAATATACCTGGTAGGATCATAGCCAAACCAAAAGTAGGCAATACAAACATTGCAATAACAGAACCTATAGTAGTAGTAATAAACCCTACAATAACCGCATTAGGACTATATGGAAACAACACTGGACAATCCAACGCAGGTACTGCATTTGGAACTAAACGCATTGCAATTCCTCTAAATGCTGGAACAATTTCACCTAGCAACAAGCGAACCCCAGCTAGCAATACATATACACCTACTACAAATTGAATAGATTGTAGGAATGCAAACATTATATAGTTGGTACTTCCTGAAAGTGTAGAGGCGTACCCTTCGCCCGCAAATGCTGCTGTAATAATATAAAGAGGAACCATAACTACCATTAGTGATAGATATGTATCTTGTAAAAACTCTAATTGAGAAGGTAATTTCAAATCTTCAACTGATTTTTTCTTTTCACCTTTTTCACCGAATAATTTTGCTACACCGGCTTCGAATACATAACCTACCGTACAAAAATGTCCTAAGGCAATTTCATCCATACCCGTAATCTTACGAACAAATGGTTGTGCAATCGCCGGCATAGCTACGGCAAAGATCCCCCCAATGAAGCCACCTACTAAGATCAACGCTACGCCTCGTAAACCTGCAGCGTAACCAAATACCGTTGTCATAGTAGCCATCCAAAGAATTGCTTGACCCGTTAAAAAGATATATTTCCACTTCGTGAATCGTGCAATTATGATGTTAAAAATAAAAATGGCTAGAAAAGTTAATGCGATATCACGACCTAGGCCTAACTCATTCATTGCCTGACCATTAATAGCTTCAATCGAAGGAATGATTCCTTGCATATGGAAGCCTTCCGTGAAAATCTTCCCGAAGTACGTTAAACTACCAACAATAATACTGGAACCTGCCGACAATACCATAAACCCTAACAACGTCTTTAACGAACCTGAAATAACTTGCCCTAGTGATTTTTTTTGTAAAATTAATCCTAACATAGCAATCAACGCGACTGTAATTGATGCTTGTGTCAAGATATTCTGGATGATAAAGTTTACTACATCCATCTTTTGTCCCTCCACCTCGTCCCTATTTTGTTAAGCTAAAACACCTTTTTCTTTTAATAACGGGGTAATTTTTTCTTCAATCTCTTGTTTAGATACAATATTTTTCAAATAAACAATAGTTGTTTGTTTAGGATCAACTGAGAATTTTTCAAATTGAGTTTGGAAATTTTGTGCTGTAATAATGATGTCAGGTTTCGCTGATACCGCAGATGAAATATCACTATGATCCAATCTTACATCTACACCTAACTTATTTAACACATCTTCTGCAGCCATTTGACAAGCAAAACTGCTTCCTAAACCTGCTCCACAAACAAATAATAAATTAAGTTTTTTCATCTTATTCTCCCCTTTAATGAGTAAGTTTAATTTTTGTATACATAGTATTCTTTTACCATTACACCCTTTGTTTTATTAAATAAATCTTCTAAAAGAACCTATATTGCCTTAATGTTTATAGGATCGGAATATTCTCATCCCTACCCTGAAATCCCTACACCTCAATTTCTTTCCATGTAAGAATCCCTTCAAATACAACATCAATCAGCTTTCTTTTTCCCATTCATAATAGATTTCACTTTTCTCATTTCATTACTTTATTTCCATATAAAACTTGGTTAAAGGTTTTTACATCTTTTGCAACAATTAACTGATCTAATTTTTCTTCATCATTGATTAACTCAATTAGACTTTTCATTACGTTTAGATGAGAATAAGAATCTACTGCTGCTAAACAAAAGACGATTTTCACTGGGTCATTTTCTTCATTTCCAAAATTAACTGGTTCATTTAATGTCATGACGCTAATTCCTAATTTATTTACACCATCTTCCGGTCGTGCATGTGCTAATGCTAAATGTTTACCTACTACTATATAAGCACCAAATTCTTCAACAGACTTTATCATTGCATTTATATATCGTTCTTCAATGACCTTCTCTTTTACTAAAGGCAATCCAACCTTGGTTATCACCTCTTTCCAATCCCTGCAATCCTGCTTTAGTAAGACATTGGAATCCTTCAAAATATCCTGTAACATAGGTTGTATCTCCCTTTTATTAAATTTTAGATGATGCTCTTTAAAAGTGTCTTCTACTCTTTGATAACTTTCTCTTGTTACTTTCCCGCCACTTTCTACAATTAATGCTAAAATATCTTGCATTAACTTTGTCGCATCTATCTCATTTGGCATACTCCTTCTCTTATCCTTATTTTGGAGTAGAAATGCTTGTATTTCCTTCTTGTCACTTTCCCTTAAAATCGGGTTAAGTAGTAAAGTTGGTCGTTTTTGATAGCTTATAGGAATTGAAGTAAAGATCAAATCTACGTCCAACTTGTCTATAAACGCTAATTCATATGAACTTAAAACTGCCACAATTTCTATATTGAATTGCTCTTTTAAATTTGCAGCTAGCAACTTTCCAGTTGAAATTCCATGATTACAAACTACAACTGCTTGATAAATATATTGTTCATCTTGCTTCATCCGGCTTTTAGAAGTTGAAAAATAAATCGTTAAAAATCCTATTTCATCTTCTGACAATGGCTTTCTTGTATAACTCTCTATTTGCTTACTAAAAGAAGCTACCGCATTATAAATTACTGTATAGGATTCTTTAATCGTGTCTTTTAATGGATTAATTACCTGTAGATCATTCTTTGTTCTACTTAATAATCCAGTGATATGTTTATATAAACCCTCATACAAATCTTCTTCTTCTTGAGAAAAAGGTATTCTCGTTACTTTCTCAACATGCTCTATTAATTGAATAGCTAATAATTGTGCTGTAACCCAATCAAATGAATTATTCATGTCTTTTGGGTTAAACGATTCGATTGTGAAAGTAATATATTTAATTTCATTTAATGATGGATATAATGCAAACTCCGTACAAATTGCGTCTACAAAACTTCTTATCGGATTTTCTTCTATCTCTGCTCTTACTTTTGCTAATTCACTAACGGTATTTCCTTCTTGTACACGACGTACCCATACGCCTAAAAATAGGATTATCTGGTTACGATAAACATGATTAATCTCTACTCTGGACTTTTTTAATACTGCATCATACTGTTCCTCAAGTACCTGTAATACTCTTTTATCCAAATAATCTAGTACAAACTTATCTATAAAGGTAATCACAGCATCTGTATCCCTGTAGCCCATTAGATGATCAATATTTGTCATACTATTAATCACATCGTATAACATAGATCGTATTGATCTTTCATCCCCTTGCAACACAATACCTTGTTTTGTTAAACTCACTACTGAAATTGCATATTCTTTTAAAAATTGGCGAAGTTTCCTCATATCCTCATCTAAAGTGCTTTTAGATACCCCTAGCTTATCTTCCATTTCGTATAAGAATGTAGTTTTTGTAGTATCTGCAATATCTAAAAGTAATGCAAGAAAACGTTCATTTGGCCGATAATAATCTTTTTCCCTATCCCCGCCAACCTGCGACAATAGCTTTTTAGGTTCTTTACCAGATAAGACCAGTTTCATTCCTTTCCCTCTTGTAGTAGTAACAATCGGATAATTATTTTCAGCTAAATATTCATTAATCAATACTAATTCGTTTCGCAAAGTACGTTCACTAATACGGAATTCTTTACTTAATTCTTCAAAAGTTAAATAGGTATTTACTGTTAAAAATCGTGTGAAGACTCGTCGTGTCCGTTCCTTCATGAAATGTAACCCCTTTCATAATTCGATTATAATTTTAAATATTCAAAAAGTTTAGTGTATCTTTTTGCAACTTTAACCTGCAAAAATGTAAGCGTTACAAATATGTTGTTTTTTCAATATGACTAATAATTGTAATAAAAAAGAACCTACCTAACTAGTAAATAGTAGATAGGTAGGTGCCTTGTTAGGACTAAGTTATGAGTTTAATTACTTAATAACCGTATTATTAGGTTGATTTATTGTATTGTTTTCACGTGACAATTCGTCTGGTGTTTTTAGAAATGGTGTTAAAATGGCACTTACTATATAACATCCAGCATAGATAAACAAAACACCGCCTGCTCCTAGTGACTTAAAGAATAAGCCTGCAATTGCAGGAGCTAAGAACGTACTTAATCCAGCTCCTAAATTTAATATAGACATTGCAGCACCTTTATTGTCTGGTGCTAGGAGAGGGAAAAGAGCTGATAATGGAACATATCCTGCCATGGTGACACCACATAAACTTAATACTATCGTCATTACTAAATAATTGTGTCCCACTATATGTGGAGTGAAATATACAAGTACAAGGACGATTGCATATGCTACCCCACCAACCCATTGTATGGTATTTCTCCACCCAAATTTATCTCCAACAAATCCGAAAAACAGATTAGCAAAAATAGCTACTGTAAATACTATTGACCACATATGTAGCCATTCCGTTGTAGAATAACCAAATTGAGCAAGATAAATAGGCATGAATACAGCAAGACCATATTGAGCTAATCCATTAATTGTTTTAACAATTAGACCTAGTGAAATCTGTTTTCTTTTTAGGATAGTAAGCCCTTTCAAAAATTCCGATAACTGTAATTTATGAACTTCGGAGTTTGGCACTTTATCTTTATTTGCAAAGATTGCTAGTAACGAGCCAACTATTACAAAAATTAATCCAGACCACAAAACATTAATATGCCCCATAACAGGAATTGCGATAGATGAATAAAACGGCCCGAGAACGCTTAGACCAAGAGAAAACATAAACCAAAACCATCCTACCGCGGCTCCTCTTGTTTTTAAAGGAGAACTGTAATTAATCCATATTAAGAAAGAATAAGCAAATAACGGATAACCAAATCCTCTAATAGCATAAAATGGCAACATGATAGACAAGTTAAGTTTATAAATACCTAATCCAATAAAACCAAGACTTCCTATTAAAAAAGCAATCAACCCAAAGGCCATAGCTTTCCTAGGTCCTAGTGTTTGTACAAAAATCCCAGAAAGCCATGCAGAAATAGCAACGGTGACTCCATAAATAGTGAGCAAAAGGGAAGCATCCTCGATGCTCATCCCTCTTGAAACTAAGTAAGGCGAAATCCATGCTTGTTCGACGCCATCACCTATCATAAATATAGTAAGACCTATATATCCCCACAATAAGTTTTTTGGTAACCCAATCTTATTGAACATAGCGATTATCTCCTTTAGACAATACTAGTAGCTAAGTTATCTACTTGGTCTTTTATTAAACACATTAAAAGTTGCTGTGCTTGTAATGCATCTTCCTTTTGGATAATTTCTTCTACTTTATCTAATCCGTAATTCTCTAAAAAAGCATCTAACACTTTGTACATTTTAATGTTTTGCTCACATTCTTTTACAGGATCCTCACGAGTTGGGAATGTATCGAAATAAATAAGACCATCATAATTATATTTCTTCGCATAATAAATGAATTCTAGGGTTTGAAGTAAATGGACACTTCCTAGCATTAATCCATCGTCATTATCGTTGTAGCCATCATTTAAATGGAAGCCCATTAGTCTATTTTTTCTTGCAGCAAGAGCTAGCGAATAAGCTGGGTTCTCTTTTCTCATTAGCATATGACAAAAATCAAGGGTAACCCCTAAGTTAGGAGAGGCTACTTCTTCAATTACCAATAATGTAGTTGCAATATCTCCTACTAAAGAGAATGCTCTTGGTTGATATGGTTTATATTCAAAACTAATTTTACTGTCAGGGTAACGTTGTGTAATTTGTTTTAAAGCATCAACGACCTTATCGACTGCTTTTTCATAATCCAATTGGAATGGATAGTCAAAACCGTCATTTGCCAGCCAGATCGTAGTAACGTCCCCTCCCAAATCATTACATAATTGCACTGCTTCCATTGTTTCATTAATGGCTTTTTGACGAATAGTTTCATTTGGGTTAGCAAATTCTCCAAAGTCATAATGGTCTTTAAAACGTAGTGCAATACCACTTACTTTTAAGTGTGTTTTCTTTAAAGCCTCTTGTATTTCTTGAACTGTTGTTCCTACAAAATGTTCAGGATAATTTAGTTCAACATGAGTTAACCCTTTTACAGTTGCCATTCTTGAAATATAGTCAAGAACAGTTAAAGGTTTATTGTCGTAGTCCTTAAAGAAAATTTCCTTTTTAGTTTTAAATGAATTTAATCTTGTTGAAAATTTCATTTACTTCACTCCTCTATAAAATTGTTTTCAGATGGAAGGTTTAACTTAAACAGATTATAGAATCTTTTTTACTAATAAGTAAACAAAAATAAAAAACTTGACTGAAAATATTTATTTTATGTCATTTCAACAACGAAAATTTTACTTTTATAAAATAAATAATAAAATATTTACGTTGAAACGCTTTCTTTTTACGTGATATAATAACCCTAATTCAGAAGGAAGGTCATAACAATGAAATCAAACAATATAGAGGGAAAAGAAGTCATTTTATATGCGCGTAGCCTTGCTCCGTCGCTTGGAAAAAAAGAAAAATTAATAGTGAATTTTATTAGTAATCAATATCAAGAACTAGCAAAGATGACGATTAGCAGTCTTGCTTCTCACCTTAATGTAAGTGAATCAAGTATTACTAAAGTGTGCAAAAAACTTAAGTGTGAAGGATTTTACGAATTAAAACATGCTATAGCTGATTACTTAGAAAATGGAGAAACTGCAGTTAGCGATGAAATACAAGAGGATTTTGATCATGAAGACGATAATGAAACGATTTTAGAGAAAGTATTCTTTAATTCGATTGTGGCGTTACAAGATACATTATCCGTTATTAATCGCCAAGCATTGAGTAAAGCAATAAATGCGTTAAAAAATATTCAAGTTAACGGTAAATTAGTGTTAGTGGGAAATGGTGGATCCGGTGTACTCTGTGAAGACTTTCAGCATAAATTACTGAAAATAGGTGTTTTTACTGTTTCATATAGAGATTCTCATATGCAATTAATGGGGGCATCGTTAGTAAAGAAGGGTGACGTAGTATTAGGTATATCTCATTCAGGAACTTCAAAAGATGTGATAGATATCTTCAAATTAGCTCAAGAGAAAGAAGCCACCACTATCTGTATTACTAATCATGTAAAAAGCCCAGTTACGGAGTTTTCAGATATTGTCTTGCACTCTTCTGCTCGGAATTCTCCTATTACAGGTGAAAATGCTGCTGCGAGAATCGCTCAATTAAATATACTAGATGTTCTATTTACCGTTTTAAGTTTAAATCAGCAAAATTTATCTTACGAAAATTTATTAAAAACAAAAGAGTCGGTGATATCTCACCGAACTTAAAAGTCGGAGGAGATCTAGAAGTGGAAGTAAAAAATGTCGTAGTTATTGGTAGCTTAAATTTCGATATCATAGTCAAGCAACAACGCATGCCAAATAAAGGAGAAACATTTATTGCTGATGAATTTATATAAGTTCTCGAAGGAAAAGGTGCTAATCAAGCAGCTCAATGTGCTAAGTTAGGGTTGCCGACGGTTATGGTCGGAAAAGTTGGAGACGACCGTTTTGGTGAGGCTTTGGTAGGATCATTAACTGCTTTTGGAGTTAATACTTCTTATATAAAAAAGCTCGGTTCAACCGGTATGGGCCTTGTTCATGTAATGCCCGACGGGGATTATTACAGTACGATTGTTAAAGGGGCAAATGATTTAATTACAAGAAATGATATTGATGAAATAGCTCATTTATTAGATTCCTCTTCTTTTATAGTCTTACAACAGGAGATTCCTGAAGACGTTATAGAATACATTATTACTAAATACGAAAGCAATGACTTAAAAATTGTGTTAAATAATGCTCCTGCTCGAGAAGTGAGAGAGGATATACTAAAATACGTCGATGTTTTAGTGGTTAATGAAACAGAGGCTTCCTTTATGTCAGGAAAACCTATAAATTCTGCTGCCGACGCAATTAATATAGGGAAAGAAATGCTACCTCTTACTGGTGGGATGGTTGTTATTACATTAGGAAAAGACGGATCTGTAGTAGTAACGGAGTCATATAGTAATTTCTTCCCTGCTGAAAACGTTCAAGCTGTAGATGCTACAGGTGCAGGAGATTCTTTTATTGGAGCACTTATCTATGCAATGTCTGAGGGTTTATCTATTGATCAATGTATGAAATTTGCTACTCATATTAGTGCAATAACTGTCACAAAAGAAGGTGGACAACATTCCTTTCCGACTAAGACAGAGATCGAAAGTATCCTTATTTAAGGAGTAGTTTTTCAATAATCAAAAGGAGCAATACCATGTTAAAGACATGGTATTGCTCCTTTTGATGACAATATTAGAATTCGTCTTCCTTCTACCTTCTAAAGCATCATAATACGTACTTTTCAGCCTTAATGAAACGATTTTATGAAAATCTCCTTTTCTCTCCCGTACTTCGTTTCCTATATTCATTAAAGAAATATCTGTCATAAAACCTCTCCCTTCAACGTTCATGTTTTCTTATTCATGCCTCTTTCTGGTGTTAAGGTAATTCCTTTTCTATTTAAAATCACGTATGAATTTATATGTATGTAAAAAGCAAAGAGCCTCTAAACGGTAATGATAACTTTTATAACAAATTTAAAAGAAACAAAAATACTAGCTAAATATTAAGTTTTACTTCATATTATATACTAATATATCTTATATTCACCTTTTAAGAATTTGTTGTCTTCATGATAAATAAAAACAAATTCGATAATTATTTAAAGTTAATACATTTTCAATAAAGTGAATTTAATTAAAAGTACAAAAACAACGTATTTTACATAAAGAAGTAATTAGATAAACTATCTTATAAAAATCAAAGTTTTAATCTTTACTCTAGATGACGACAAATATGGCCTTTTTCTACATGCTATTCAAATATTAAAGTATTAATAACGAAGGTGTTTTAATTTCCTATTCAATATATAGGTACTTCATTAGTTTTTCTTTTTACAATTTATATAATGAATCAATATTTCTCCTTAACGAATACACTCCTTAAATATAGCGTTTTGGGCTACAATATGACCCCTATATTTATCTGTTACTTATTTATCAATAGATTCTTTATTAAAGGAAATGCTACAGATTCATTATTTGTCGATTCACAACTGGATTTCTCTTTCTTTTTTTCGTTTCTACACGAATTCTTTACTTGATATAACTTTTGATACAAAGAATAGATCCCAGGAATAATACTTTATTGCTATTATTGTCTAATAATCTATACAAGCCTTAAAAATAAGTTTATTATTTCGTTATGTGAAATATTTATATAATAAATATTTATATTAATTAATTTATAAACTTTTGATCTTTCTCGGAAATTCATTTTCCTCTTCAAAAGTTTAAATAGTAATTTTGAAGGACTGATAAAATGATAAATTGGAAACGAAATCTATGGATACTTTGGATTGGAGCTTTCTTTACTTCTGCCAGTTATTCAATGGTTATTCCATTTTTACCGTTGTTTCTCCCTCAAATTGGAGTACATCACCACTTAGAGATGTGGTCAGGATTATTATTTAGCTCATCCTTTCTAGCTGGCGCTATCGCTTCACCCTATTGGGGAAAGGTAGCTGATAAGTATGGACGAAAACCTATGATTATACGGGCAGGATTCTTTTTGTTTTTAATCTATACGCTCACGGCTTTTGTCACAAATCCATATGAATTGCTTACATTGAGGATTATGCAAGGATTGCTAACCGGATTTATACCAGGAACTATTGCTCTGATTGGTACCAATACCCCGAACGAAAAAGTTGGGTATGCCCTAGCAATGATATCCACAGCCACTGCATCGGGAGGAATCCTAGGACCTCTACTTGGAGGAGGTCTGGCGGAGTTATTAAGTAATCGCTGGGCATTCGCTAGCGCTGGAATATTAGTATTGCTCTCTACTATATTAGTAATATTTTGGGTGAAAGAAGAAAAGTTTACACCAAGTAAGTCACGGGGATCTGTACTTAGCGACATAAAAATTGCTTTGACTAACAGGCAGTTTACTCTGGTTCTGCTTCTTACTCTTATAACTACATGTTCACTAATGACCATAGAGCCTATTCTTCCTTTATATATCACTCAATTAAATGGAGCCTCTCAAAATACAGCTTTTTTAACAGGATTAGTTTTTTCATTACCTGGGATTGCTAGTATTTTATTTGGTCCTTATTGGGGGAAACTAGCTGATAAAATTGGATTTAAAAGGATTTTAATAATTGGATTATTTGGCGGATGCGCTGGAAATATACTGCAGGTTTTATTCGGGGACATTTGGGGATTTTCCATCATACGATTTATATACGGTATATTCTTTTGTGCTGTATTTCCTGCATTAAATGGCTTAGTTGTAAGATCTACCTCGGAAGGCTTTCGTGGGAGAGCATTTGGTTTAAATCAAACGGCTAATCAACTAGGTGGCATGTTAGGTCCCTTATTAGGTGGTGCTATGGGAGGGATTTTCCCAATACATAGTGTATTTCTAATGACAGGATTCTTACTTTTAGTTGCTATAGGAATGATACATTGGTCTAGAGAAAAAATTGAAAATAATAGATTTAATAAACAAGAGGATCTCTATTAGAGCTCCTCTTGTTTATTAAATTTAGTTGTTTTCTATAAGCGACATTATGTCCGATTCACATAAATCTCACCCTAAAAACAAATGTAATGATTAATAAATTTATTTAAAATGGGTTTCATATACTACATCCTCTGTAGAAAAAGAACCCATTTGACTTTAAAAATTTCTCATAAAGAAGAACTTACGTTTGGTCAATAAATAGAAATTATGATATATTTTATGTATACATACTATATAAAATAAGAAATGAGGTATTTAAAAATGAATAAAGCCCAATTAATTGATGCTGTTTCAATAAAATCTGAATTGACAAAACAAGATTCAAAGAAAGCTGTAGATGCTTTGTTAGAAACCATTTCTAATACTCTTGCAAAAGAAGAGAAAATCCAATTAGTTGGATTTGGTACATTTGAAGTACGTGAACGTGCAGCTCGTACAGGACGTAACCCTCAAACAGGTGAAGAAATGAATATTGCTGCTTCAAAGATTCCTGCGTTTAAAGCAGGTAAAGAACTAAAAGAATCTGTAAAATAATAAGAAGTATAAAAACCCTTTAGAACGTTGGCTCTAAAGGGTTTTTACATTGCTTGATTATTTAGAAGTTACATATTGATTTTTTCCTGCTCCCATACCCGCAATAAAAATAAGCACCGAAATTAAAACCAACATCAGTAAAGGCGTGGTCCAACTATGTGTGGTGTCGTGTAGCCATCCAAATAAAACAGGCCCTATAGCAGACAAAAGATAGCCTAAAGATTGAGCCATACCCGATAGCTCTGCTGCCTCGTTAGTACTTTTTGTCCGTAAACTAAAGAACATCATAGCTAAACTAAATACAAACCCAACTCCGATTCCAACCATAATAATCCATAATGGAATAAGAAGTGTACTTCCGTATAAGATGCCGAATAATCCTCCAATAAGCAAAACAGCTGGAATGACTACTAATAAACGTTGATCTTGTAAACGGCCAGCTAAAACAGGAACGATGAACGTAATAGGAAGTACGGCAAGCTGCATTAACGATAACATCCAGCCAGAATCGTGAGTGTTCAATCCCTTTTGTTCAAGAATTTCAGGCATCCATGTAATAACTGTATAGAAGATAAAGGATTGAAATCCCATAAATAATGTGACATTCCATGCTAGTTTAGAACGCCATAAGTTAATAGATTCAACCTTTGGTGCTGTTTGGATAGTCTTAATAGACTTACGACGATTTCGTAATTGTGGTAACCAAATGAAAATGGTAAGAAGAGATAAAATTCCCCAACATCCAAGGGCCGCGGCCCACCCTAAACCTGGTAATGAGGAAATGGGAATACTTATACCAGATCCGATAGCGCCACATAAATTCATAGAAACTGCATAAATCCCTGTCATCATGCCTATATTTTGTGCAAAGTTATGTTTAATTAGACTGGGTAACAGTACATTACCAATGGCAATAGATAAACCAATTAAAATCGTTCCTATAAATAATGTTTCTACTCCGCCAAAAGAACGTATTCCAATTCCAGCTGTTAATAAAATTAAGGAAATGAATAACGTAAACTCCATGCCAAAACGCCGGGCTAACTTTGGTGCAAAAGGAGATAGGAATGCAAAAGCAAGTAAAGGCACGGTAGTTATTGTCCCTGCTAATGTATTAGATATTCCTAAACTATCGCGAATAGAAGCCACTAGTGGTCCTACAGATGTTAATGGAGCCCTGAGATTAGCTCCAATTAGGATAATACCTATAATTAGTAATCCTATTTTAGGCTTTATATCTAGTTTTGATTGTTCTAATTGATCTTTTGGTTGTGCAATACCCATGATGTCTATAGACCCTCCGTATTTAATCCTAAAGTTTTTTTATACATAACTCAATTTGTAAGTTGATTGATTTATTGGTTATTTTAGCATATATATGAGAGCATAAACATAGCTTATGCAGTATTAGACAGTGAAATATTGGGAGTTTTTCTACATTGTAGGTAATAATTGAATTATATTTTTATAAAATACATTAATAATTCCTTCTGGTATAATAATAAAATCACTAAATATTCCAATCAATTAATAGCTTTCACATTGTATAAC
>Ga0164308_10000799_pt1 | contig 17092 bp, 20 predicted proteins | sample Whisoiple_246_MG_FD_109983 | JGI IMG/M metagenome (GOLD analysis project Ga0164308, IMG submission 109983) | Soil microbial communities amended with fresh organic matter from upstate New York, USA - Whitman soil sample_246_MG | ecosystem: Environmental > Terrestrial > Soil > Unclassified >...
AGATGACATTATGGTCAACAATTCCATAGAAGTTTTGACAAAAAAGCAAGCGAATCTGCTCTCCTCTGTACAACGCTAGCTTTTATCAAGTTTATTGTCCATAGCTTAGCTCACCAAATGACAACTACAAAAAGCAAGGACAAGATTGTCAAGCTATTGGACTTGCTAGACAAACATATCAATGAAGAAAACTGTCGACATGGTCCAGAAGAGCTTCTTAAAGAATATGAAAAATTGACAAGTATTTAATCAAATGGAACATCAGTCCATGGGTTATTCGACGCCAAAAGAATCTTTTATAAAATGAAACCCCAAGTATGGCTAATGGTTTCGAATCCCACTTCCCGCGCTTATCTCAGGGCTCTAACGGAAGATAATAAAAGGAAAAATCTTCAGAAATCTAATGACAAAAATAATTTCTGCGATTCCGGGGGGAGAATAAGTCATTATCTTCATAAGAAAGTCGGATTCAAATTTCCAAAAATTTAGATATATATGAAATATTAAGTTATTGCAATGAGAATTTCATCAAAAATCACAAAGGCAATAAATGATCAAATTGCTTATGAGGCATCAGCAACCTATGCTTACCTTGCTATTGGATCGTGGTGTGAAAGAACTGGATATGATGGAAGTGCAGTATTCTTTTTTGAACAAGCTAATGAGGAGCATTTACATATGCTAAAGTTCATTCATTATCTTAATAATGCTGGAGCAGAAGCGATTATTCCTGCAACAGACAAGCCTCAAGGTAAATTCGATAAACTAGAATCTACTTTCCAAGCCGGTTTGAGAAGTGAACAGACAGTTACAAAGCTCATCAATAATTTAGTAGGGATTGCTGAAAGAGAAAAAGATCGTGCTACATATTCCTTCTTACAATGGTTTGTAAGTGAACAGATAGAAGAAGAAACAATATTTGAAACCATTCTTCAAAAGTTTGAGATAGTTGGAAGAGACAAGCTAGCCGTATATCAAATAGACCAATCACTGGCCTCAATTAGATCCGAGATTATGAGTAAAGATACTCAACAACAACCATCAGCAAACTAATTAAAGCTCTGTCTCTTGTAGTCGAAATGTTAATTATCTTGATGAATAAATCCATCGAAGCAGGGTATGACAAGAATAACTTTATTTTACATAAGAAGCCAATTGGTAAACTTGAAATTCATCTCTTACTCTTTGACATAAATCACTTATGGTAACCGGTTTCTCCATAAAGGAATCTATAATACCTTCTTTCATATATTGTTGAAAAATCGCATCATTATCAACTTCGTAAGCGCTTAAAAGTATAGTCCTAACGGTAGGATTAAGCTTTTTTACCTTCTTTAGTAGCTCTAGACCATTGAGATTTGGCATTCTGAGGTCACTAATGATGAGTGCATAATTGTCTTTATTATCGCTAAAATGTTCCAAAGCTATCACGGAGTCATTGAATGAAACAATTGTAACATCATCCATATTCCCACATAAAGCATCTTGAAAAAGCTGAGTTATATCTATCTCGTCATCTACGATACTAACAATTCTATTGTCAGTAGGCGTCTAATCCCCCACCCCAACTTTCAACAAGGAGACCAATTCCCTGAATCGTAAGACATCTACGACATGGCATGCTATAAAGCCTATGTTATTCTCATGGACATTCTACTCCCTGTATATGAGCTATTTAACGAATTGTGGACTAGAATTGATCAAACACGCTTTTATGAACTAAAAGATACAAATTAACTTTTATCAGAAAAATCCAAAAAAGCAGATTTTGTAACATTCGATTCTGATTTGTTGGATTCTAATTGACCCATTTAAAGATGGAATTTCTAATACATTCAAGAAAAGCAGTTTCAGAATATTCATTCCTAACATCCATTAGCAAAGATTATTAAAATAAATATTCCAATGAGAATAAAAATGAATGAAATTCGTATTAAATTAAGTTCAAAGGATGAAGAAAACATCAACAAATTGAAGGAAAAATATGGATTCAAAAAAACGGAAGACCTGTTTAGATTTCTTGTTACCATATTCTCACAGCACTATGTCGAGTTTTTGTGGGGGATTAATGAAACTGAAAAAAACGCCAAGGATGAATTTTATAATAGATGAGTCAGAACAACCAACGGAGTCACCTCCTGGATTATTCGTCCAGAAATTTGTCAACCTCTAAAATTTAGTTAAATAATCAAATTCAGCAGCATAATGTCTAATAGAAATCATAAAAGAAGGAACAGCATTAGAATGATAAAAGTGCTGAAAAACTAGCTAGTCAAGAAAAAGAAAGAAAGGATTATTTCTCTTCTAATTCCTTGATCCTCTCCTTTATTCCTTGGACCTCCTTCTCAAGACCATCACTGTATTCCTTTAGCAACGAAATCCTTTCCTCCTTGGTTAGAAAGTTTCTAACCTGATCGACTCCTAGTCCACAGCATCCGTACCCCATTCAATCACCTCCATTTTTTCCATTATCGGTCATACGATATATAGGAAATGGATGTATTTATATATATCGGACATCCAATATAATGCACATGCGAGGGCTGGATGCTGAATGTTGCGATATGAGAGGACTATTGGGATTTTTGATCCTATTTTTACTCTCGAAAAAACCAATGCATGGCCAAGAGATAGCTAATGAACTTGCAAAAAGAAGAGGGGAAAAACCAAGTCCGGGAACAATTTATCCAGCTCTTAGGAGTCTTAAAGATTTAGGTTTTCTGAGTGAGGAGAAAGAAGGCAAAACCATAACATATAGGCTTTCAACTAAAGGTGAAAAGGCCTTCGAAATAGCTAAGAAGAGATTTACGAGAACATTTTTGGGAGTTATTACATAAGCAGCAAGTTCAGGTCCAGTTTCCTTAGGTTTTTCTTTGTTACAGGTAGCAACAAATCTTGTATTACGAAGTTCTAAAATTTATTATTCATAAAAATAAAAATATTTGTAAGACAAACCATAAGTATATCAATTGTAGTATCGTGCGAGCTTTTATCACAATCAAGAAAGACCTAGACTCCATAACTTCAATCTTACAAGAAACTCTAATAACAATACCATTCAAAAGAGACTACGACTCCTCATTTGGAAAAATTGCAACTATTCTAAGGCGTTATGATCTAAACGAGAATCCGAGCAACTTGCGTTTTAGATTTACATTGTGTATGCAAGAGTTTTTTGATTCTATTCCACAAGATCAATGGAATATAAAGGACCCCGAATTCATAAACCAATCCGAAGAGTTTGCGATAAAAAAGTTTGATGAGTGGATATTAGCACAAATAACATAAGCTCTGCTTTGAATATATTTATGGCATGTTACAATTTCGCTTGTTCTTGAACATCCAATGGTTTGAGTTCCACAATCAATCCTTGGTCCCAATTGTATTTCACTTTCATTAACTCTGAAACTTCTGCAGCTAGTCCGACTTCCTTCATTGCACTGACTATTCGTGCTGTACCATCAAAATTCAGGCCACAAATGATAAATGAAATTCTTGGATTATGGATAATGTTTTGAACCCAATGAGCTCGTTCTCCAAGTTCTGACATCACGTAATAATTTTTTTTACACTTTACATACCATATTTCTATTTTATGTTTATTGCTAGTTTTCCAGCCCGCCGTCGTCAGATATAGAAATTGTGATTCAATCATTATTCGCCAAATTATTCTAAGCAGGGAATATCAATATAATCTAAAGTGTATTCGTGAATGATCAAATTAGTACCATTTATATCATGATCATAATAAATTCAGTGAAAAGCGAATAGTAAAGATGGATGCGTATCTAGAAGAAGAGCTCTATGATATTCTGACCTACTGTATACAGAATCCTAAAGCTTTTGACTTTGAAGCCAAAAATAAAGAGTATTTATGATTGGTAAAGAACTTCATAACGATGGAGGGATCGATGCTATGGAGAATATGTTTTATTCAATCGAATTTAGAGTAAAAGAAGAAATCGGCAAGGAAGCCAAGCCATATCGATCCTGGTGGAACGATATATCAGATGAATGGAGATATTAGAACCAAGATAATTTGATAGGATAAATCTTAATCAAAATAAGTCTAATACATGTTTTAAAGCAAATGACAATGAGATGCTTTTAAAGTTGTTAACAGGTTATTGAGAATTAATTTTTACAGATAAATAGCACAAGTTGTATTAAAAAATTAAGTCATATTGAATTGAATCTGTACAAATCATTAACACCTTGTGTCATGTGTCATCAGTTAACTCCTTCTGATACAATGATAAATACAAGAATTGGGAAAATATGCATAAGATGCGACATTCAAATGACCAAAGCAAGAAATAAGGTTAAGATAAGCAAAACGAATAAAAGCCTTCTAAAAAACTACTCAAACAATTGAGTTAATTTAAAATTTCAAATTTTATAATACTTATATGTAAACTAATTGGCAGTTAAATATCGAGAGTCAGATTATGAAATCTGGAGAAAGGGAAAACTGTCGAGTTCTCTATCAAACACCCGGATGCCATCCTTTTGTAAAATGGGCAGGAGGGAAGAGCCAATTAATACCACAAATAATTAGGTTGATGCCATCAAGATTTGCCAGATATTTTGAACCCTTCCTAGGTGGAGGAGCTGTATTCTTTCACACCGCTTCCTATAATAGGAACGCATTCCTTTCTGATATCAATGTGGATTTAATTAATGCTTATAAGATTATACGAAATAATGTAGAAGAACTTATTACAGCTTTAAAATACCATCAAGATGAATATAGTAAATCTCCAAAAAGTTACTATTATCAACTACGAGATAAGACAAAAGGGCTCAACAAAATAGAAAATGCTGCTCGATTTATAACACTAAATAAAACTTGTTACAATGGACTATATCGTGTGAACAAAAAAGGTTTATTTAATGTTCCAATTGGAAGATACAAAAACCCGCTAATATGTGATCCAGTTAACTTGAGAAAAATGAGTATAGTACTGAGCCAGTCGGCGTCATATTTGGGAGTAATTGACTATAAGAAAATATTAGTTGAAAAGGCAGATAAAGATGATTTTGTATACCTCGATCCGCCATTCCATCCAATCAGTAATACTGCAAATTTTACTAGCTATACTAATAATGGTTTTACTCTTGAGGATCAGAAAGAACTAGCAACAATATTCAAAGAATTGACAAGAAGAGGATGTAAACTATTACTTAGTAACTCAAATACCGAGGAAATTAGAAGGCTTTATTCAGACTTTTCTCATCTTACCGAGTTGGCGCTTGTCAACAGATCTATCAACGCAGTTGGCTCTAAGCGGGTAGGACATGTTGAATTGTTGATAAGGAATTATACATAATTATTGGTATAGTGACTTAGTAACTGAGAACACACTTTTCGTTTTACATGCGTGCTCTTCTTACTCTACTTACTAATGTATAGAAAAGAAAGTGAAAAAATAATAGATATTAATGAGTAATCTCATAATTCATGTGAAGTATTGCTACTGAAAATCGACGAGTAACATGTATTTTATTGGTCTTGAACAATATCACTGCATTTATAACTATGTAGACAAAATTATTTTTGTATGAATTCGGAAGGTGACACATCCAAAAATAGTGTATTTCTTTCACCCAGGTCAATTGCAGTAATTGGCGCCTCTGAAAAACCAGGAATAGGAAGAGCAATTTTTAGCAATATAAAAAACGGCTATAAAGGAAAAATCTATCCCGTTAGTCCTACTAATGAGTACGTATCTGGAATGAAGGCATACAAAAGTGTGCTTGATATACCAGAAGATATTGATCTTGCCGTTGTTGCCACTCCAAACAAGATTGTCCCCAAGGTTATGGAAGAAGTAGGGATGAAGCATATTCAAGGTTCCATCATTGTTTCAGCTGGATTCAAAGAGGTTGATGAACAAGGTGCCATACTTGAAAGGGAAGTCGCAGCAATTTGTAAGAAATATGGTACTAGGGTCATCGGTCCGAATTGTTTGGGTATAATGAGCTTATCAAAACAAAATATGATGAATTCTACGTTTCTGAAAATTACACCAAAATATGGAAATATTGCTCTTGTGTCACAAAGTGGAGCTATTTGCGCTGCAACTGTCGAAGATGCTATGGCGCAGGGAATAGGTTTCTCAAAAGTAATTAGTATGGGAAACAAAATAGATGTTGACGAAAATGATGTATTAGAATTATTGTGTCACGATCCTGAAACTTCAGTGATTATAATGTACCTTGAAGATATTCATGATGGTAGAAGATTTATGGAGATTGGAAGGAAAACAACCAAGCAGTACAAGAAACCTATTGTTGTCATAAAATCTGGAAGAACACCAGAGGGTGCCAAGGCAGCAATGTCTCACACAGGAGCTTTAATGGGAGCGGACGAAGTATATGATGCGCTATTTTTGCAGAGTGGAGTAATAAGAGTTGATAGTATGCAGGAACTATTTGATCTTGCCACTGCATTTTCAAAGCAGCCAATTCCTAAAAATGACAAAGGTACGGTGATCGTCTCAAATGCAGGTGGACCTGCCATAATATCTACAGACGCATGTTCAAAATATGGAATGAAACTGGCAGACATAAACACGTCAAGGGAAGTGATTGCAAAAGTGATACCCGCTCATGGATCTGCAAGGAATCCGGTTGATATTGTGGGAGACGCGGATTTTAATCGATTCGAAAAGGTACTTACTGAAGTGGTATCCAATCCTAATGTGGGATCGATCGTTACAATGTGTACTCCATCAGCTACTTTGGATTATAATGATCTAGCAAGAACTATAGTTAAAACTACTGCTAATTCTGGAAAAACCTCTCTTGCAGCGCTAATGGGTCTTGCAGAAGGAACAGAAAATAAACTAATCCTCTCCGATGGAGGTATACCATACTTTTCTTATGCAGAACCAGCAATAAGGACACTGAAGGCTATGTACGAATTTTCTACTTGGAGTACAGAAAAAGAAACAGAAATTACAAAATTTAATGTTGATAAGGAGAAAGTCAAGCAAATATTCGATAATGTAAGGACTGATCAAAGGAATCATCTTTTGGAAGAAGAGGGTTACGATGTCCTAAACGCATATGGCTTTCCACGACCTAAAAGTTATCTATGTACAAATGAAGAAGAATGTGTAAAGAGGAGCGAAGAAATTGGTTATCCTGTTGTTATGAAAATTGTGTCGCAAGACATCATTCACAAATCAGATGCGGGAGGAGTTAAAGTAGGGCTCAAGAATAAGGAACAAGTCTCCTCCTCTTTCAATGAAATAATTACTAACGCAAGGAATTACAAGAAAGATGCAAAAATAAAAGGAGTACTCGTTCAGCAGATGATAGATTCAGCCAGAGAAACAATTCTCGGCGCAAAACATGACAAGCTCTTTGGTCCGTTAATCATGTTCGGTCTCGGTGGCATTTATGTTGAAGCCCTAAAAGATGTGGTATTCCGATTAGCTCCTATTAGTGAACAAGAAGCAATTAAAATGGTAGAGTCAATTAAAACATACAAGATATTGAAAGGTATAAGAGGACAACCACCATCAGATATAAAGGCTCTAGTAGATTGCCTCCTCCGACTATCTCAACTAGTTACAGATTTTCCTGAAATTACAGAATTTGATATGAATCCACTATTAGTACTGGAAGAGGGTAAAGGAGCTTGCGCAGTCGACGTAAGAATTGGCCTTGGATAAATATTTAAAAAAATGGTAATCTCTTTTTTAATTTTCTACTAATTCTAACTATTCATTTGTAATCTTTTTACCACACTCAGCACAAAATGCTGCGTCACTTTCATTTTGATAACCACAATTAGAACATTTGCCTAATTGATCCGATTCTGAAGATTCTGAATTTTCAAGCAAAATTATATCACCAATTTTGGAAATATTTCTCCAAGCAACTTCAACCTTTTGATCGGTATTCTTTTTAGGAATCTTGAGATTTATTTCCATTTTACCTTTAGAAGTTCGTTTAAGACCAATCTCCTGAACATTACCAATCAACATTGCATCCCAGTCATATGCAGGCATTCCAACAAGAGATTGAATCGAAATAAAATCACTTTGTATGATAGAAGGCGATGGCGGATTGATAGTGATTTTGGAACTTTTATCAGCCTCTTTTGTATCTGTTGCTTGATTATTTGATAATTTGGATGATTCTGATTCTTGTCCTTGCTGTAATTCTTCTGGAGCTTCAAATTTTCTATATTGTGCAATTATACTCTTACAAGTATGACATTTGTACTCACCCTTCTCATACAGTGTCACACCTTCACCAAGATCTTCGTTGGGATTTTCAAAACTGATATTCGGCGAGCCTTCATAGTCTTTGTCACACTTATTACAATGGTATTTGGTAAATCTGTCTGAAGGAAGCCTTCCTATACCCGCCAAAAATAACTCCGGTCCTCCTAAATTACCCTTTTTCTGCTCTTCATCTGAAATTTGTGCAAGCACATATCCACCTGAGCCGCGTAGTTTTTTCTCTCGCAGAGCTTGATTTTGATCCTGACCCTCCATCATGTTTTTTATTACCACTTGTGTAGAATTTAAATTATCAAGTATAAACCATAGTTAATCAAATTTCCCAATAGTCTGCCTCACATAATTGGGATAAAGATTATTCCAATACTGTTTGATCAAATTTTTGTATCAGCACACTTATATCTCCGATAGAAGTTCCCTAACTTAACTAAAGCTGCGGCAGATAAGTTAAGTAAAACACAAAAAAAAATCTTTCCAGATCTTCCGTAACTTTTGTAAAACACAAAACAATATGTGAATTAAAAAATGGTTTCATTCGAAGAATTAGGACTAAATATGTCTATAGTTAAGGCGGTTAAGGAAGTAGGAATGGAAAATCCTTTTCCTATCCAAGAACATTGTATCCCACTTATTTTGAAAGGGAAGGATGTAATAGGACAAGCACACACGGGTACAGGCAAAACAGCTGCTTTTTCCCTTCCAATACTAAATAGAGTAAAATCAAGGGGTCCAATCCAAGCATTAGTTATTGTTCCAACAAGAGAACTAGCGATACAAGTTACAAATGAAATTAGAAAATTTTCCAAATATATTGGAATTAGGAGCCTTGCTATTTACGGAGGGCAGAGTATTAACATACAAAAAGAACAACTGAGAAGGGGCGTTCAAATTATCGTGGCAACACCTGGCAGACTAATAGATCACTTGAAACAGGGAACGATTCAACTAGAAGACGTAAATTCTGTAGTTTTAGATGAAGCTGATAGAATGCTTGATATGGGATTTATAGATGACATAAAGTTTATACTTTTTTATGTAAATGAGAGAAGGCAAACATGCCTATTCTCTGCAACAATGCCTATTGAGATTCTAAGATTATCTAGGGAATATATGAAAGACCCAGAACAAATTAGACTCAATGAGGCCGAAATTAGTTTAGAAACTATTGATCAATCTTATCTAATTGTGGAAGAGCGAGAGAAATTCAAGCATTTATGTAATTTTGTCAGGAACAGAGAAAAGGGACAACAGACTATTGTCTTTGTTGCTACGAAACAAAGAACTCAGAGAATAGCTGATGATTTGAACAGAGAAGGATTTAGAGTTATTACGATTCATGGAGATCTATCTCAAAGGCAGAGGGATTACTCTATGAACAGATTCAAAAATGGAAGCGAAGATATACTTGTAGCTACGGATATTGCTGCAAGGGGTATAGACGTCCCAACTGTGGGTAATATTATCAATTATGATATTCCTGAAGATCCCGTTATCTATTTCCATAGAATAGGAAGGACTGCAAGAGCAGGTGGAAGCGGTAAAGCAATTTCATTGGTGTCAAGTAGCAGGTATGAAGATTTTGTAAGGATTTTGAATCGCACGGAATTATCAGTCAAGAGACTCAATGATGAAATTGGACTTGAAGTTCCTACATTGTATGCCAGTAGAAACAGGGTCAGTAGGCAAAGGTCCTTCAACTACAATGGTCAAAATAGAAGAAGATTCGGGTTTAATCGAAGTATTAACAGAAGAGGGTCCCACTATGGGCGACAATATAATCAGAGTCCATACAGAAGAGCATAACTAAATAAAAATAATTTTTAAAATTACATTTCAAGAAATCTAATAAATACGTCCTTGCCAACCAATCCACCTGGCCGGCCCGCTAGGTTATTCAAACTGCGTTATAGTTTTGGTAAAAATAAAAATAAACTGTCAAGCAACTATTATTTATGTACTAGTCAGGCTTTGAGTCATCAAACATTCTTGTAGTATATTGAATGGAATATCTTCTTTATATGTAGATTTGAGCTATATACATTGAGTTGAAAACATAATTTGTCCATTGAAATTAGAAATCTCAGCCAAAGCAGCAAATTGAACATAAAGGATGGCGTAGTCTTGGATGGATTTCCTAGTGCAGGATTACTAAACGCTATTGCTTCAGAATGTCTAATCCGGTCATCAGGTACAGAACTTTTTGCAGTTATCGATTCACCTGAATTTCCTCCTTTATCGATAATCAGTAATTCCATGCCTCACTTTCCAGCGAGATTGCACGTCAACGAAGGTCTAAAAGTTGCTTTTTTCATTTCCGAATTTAATATTGACCCTCGTATGCAAAGCACTATGGGTAAAAAAATTTTGGAGTGGGCGATGCAGAATGAATGCAAATTGATAGTAAGCGCAGCTGGAATCTTAGGCCCAAAGCAAAATAGTGGAGAAAATGCCTCAACTATTTCAGAACAAAGTATTTTTGCAGTTACAAGCACCCCGTCAGCTGCAAAGATAGCAAAGGCGAATAATTTTATTCAACTACAAAGCGGAACAATAGGAGGAATCCCAGCTACGCTGCTAAATGAAGGCTCGCTTCTAGGACTAGATGTCATTGTTCTTTTGGTCAACACGATGCCAGATGCCCCAGATTTTCGTGCTTCTGCGCTGATTTCTAATGCAGTAACTAAATTAGTTCCAGGTCTTTCCTGTGATATAGCGTCATTATTAGGAGAAGCAGAAACAGTTGAGAATAAGATAAAACAGATTAGAGACGGTCATAAAGAGTCCTCTTATATCACCTAGACTGAACCCGCATCATCGTATTCCTCAGAGATAAAATCATATACGATTGACGGGAAAGCCTTGTTGATAAGATAAGTGGATTCATCAAATAATGGTCCGCCTCCGCCGGCAACCAAAATCGGAGGGGAAGATAATTTCCCTGTAGAAGTAATATTAGCTAGTTGGACGGATAGATTTGTAGCTTGGTTAATTGATTTTATTATTGTATCAATAGGCTTGGGAGTTTTGTTTGCATTGCTAGCAATTCCATTTTGGTTTTCCTATTATAGTAACGGTATGGCATTAGCGCACAATAACCTTGAGCCGTTTCACTATCTTCTATCAAGCCTTGCATTCTTTGGATATTGGACCTACTTTGAACACACAAGCGGACAATCAATAGGCAAGAGACTTTTGAACATAAAGACCACGGATATGTCTGGCAGCAGAGTTGATACTAAAACCGCTGCAATAGAAAGCTTTGGCAAATCATTCTTACTACCGCTAGACGTTATCTTAGGGTGGCTTTTTACTAATAATAAGAGGCAGAGAATATTTAATAAAATAAGTAATACCTTAGTAATCAAATTAAGGTCCAAAGATGAACAGACTGAGAATATTAGATATAGAAAGGACTAGCCTGATATACCTAAAAAATCGTTTAATTTACTGACCTTTAACCTTCATTAGAGGACAAGCCTTTTTAAACATGGATTGTTGGGGGAGATATGTCAGAAGATAATGATACAAATTCATTCTCAATAGATGACGTTGTACGCGAATTAGATAGACAAGAAACAAAGATAGTTATTTCTAAAATAATTAAAAAGTTTAACAAACCAACAACTGTAATACGTGGTCTTGAATGGAATAAAGATGTACAGTTAATAGCTAAAGAGTTAAAGACAAAGCTAGGAACAGGTGGGACATATAAAGATGAACAAATTATACTACAAGGTGACCATCGAGAGTCAGTTAAGAATTTCCTTCTAGCAAAGGGGTTCAAAGAAGAATCTATAGAAGTTATTTAGAATCAATGCTTTAGCTGTCAAAAAATTTCAAATATAGCGATTTCATGAGATATCATCATCTATGGTACTAGGACAAAAGCTCTTTGAAGAGGCCGGAAACATAGTGGCATTTAAAGTGATAAAGGTCCACCCGCTTGAAGGAACGACGACAGAATTAACTTTCAGGTCAGAGATTAAAGGCATAGATAGGTTTCAAAATGGCAAAAATATTGGTTCAGGTACAATGACTAAATATCCTCACGGCATAATTGATGCTAACTGGCAGGGTATTTTGACGACCGAAGATGGTGAAGAGTTCATGTGGTGGGGCCATGAAAAAAGCAAGGTTCTCGAAGGTGGTAAAATTAGAGGATTGAATATAGTAACTGGATTTACGAATTCCAAAAATTTATCCTGGATGAATAATCTAATTATAGTAGTGGATTTAGCTGGATCGATCAACTCTGACGAGTTTTGTGCTACTGCATATGAGTGGAGTACCACGTGGATAATGATTGTGATCCCCGGATGTTTTTATATCCATCTTTACCTTAGGACTTGACTACGCATTCCGACCATTCTTTTATCCACTGCAAGTTCGTCACGAAAATAAGATTGGCCACTACTTGCCATGATAAAAAAATGGCTATCCCTCTTCTGGATCCCATCTCCGGGTTCCAAGAATGGGATTTGTGGATTAATTTTTATTCGTCTTTGGGACAACTATAATACAACTGATGGGCGATTGATTGTTTCTTGTTCATCATTCAGTCGGATCCCATCAGTTTTTAAATCTTGAGCGTTTCAGAAAAGTCAATGTCGAATCATTTCAGATTGCGAGCTAGTCCCACTTGTCCTCCAATCGAACTTACATTAACAATGGTGCCCCTGGACTGTTTTCTCATTGCTGGAATTACAGCTCTAGCGGCTGAACATTTTCGTTCCGAATAACTAATGCTCAACATCCTTTTTAATGATGATTAATAGAAAACAACGGTAATCATCTTTCGGTTTGTCATTTTATAATCATTAAAATAGTTTTTTGACAATAAATTTATGATTAATTCAATCGAACTATCTAATACAATGTACGATATCCTGAGGGTTATGGGAAAGGATGCAGAATTTTTGTACAATACAATTGATACTTCCGATTTATTCCTACATTAATGATGGTAAGCACGAAGATAAGCAACATTTGTTGGAAGTGCAATTGTCTCTTTAATGGTAAGACGGAAATTTAGAACAACATAATAACGTTTTCCTTTCTCATGATGGTAACGACTAGTTTGAATTTGGTGGAACGAGCTCGATGATTAACTTTTGGTATTTGCCAGCCCGCAATTTCTGTCCAGGTAATCTGCTATCTGGTCGAATGAGGCACCAGAATCATTCAGCTCTATCAGTAATTCTTTACTGATGCCGGCCTGTCTCAATGCAACTAATGCAGCATATAATCTTCTTTCTGCGTTAGTGATGCATTTGCCGTCCCAACCATAATAGGACATGATGACTCCCATAACACACCTTCCACCACGTCCATCGGTATACTGCTTTCTAATCTGCGTAAACTGTTTTCCATATGTACGTATTATTTCGGAAATAGATGATTCTTGGTTCGACTGACGACTGATAGTAATAATATTAGGTACATGGGTATATTGCTCCAAATTCTCTGTTAACTGCTTTTTATATTCATCTAGAAATTGAGAAACAGATGATTTTTGTTTTAGCATTTGTTGTTGAGCCATAGATTGCCAATAATATAATCACGCCCAAATTATTTAGGATTTACGCTTATTGCATAATTATGAAATTGATTTCTGGTCTCCTTTTAGACATTTTGCAGGAATATAGATTACATACTCTATCCTAGGCATAGCCTACCTAAAGTCTCCCATCGGGCCCAGACTAAGGTGCTCGTATTTACATAACGTTTCAAATCAATAAAGTGATAATTTGTGATTCTTTCGTTCTTATACATAGAAAATATAGAACTATTGCCAATGTTTGTAAAAGACTTGGCAGTTTGTATAGAGCTTATCTATATATTATCCATGAAGGTTTCTTGAATCTCTGATAATTGACAGACAATCAGAAAATAAATTTTTTTAGAGTATATGTATTTGTCTTTTCATTTTTAGTTATCCTTCTGTTACCTATTGGAACTCAACAATTTGACTTTTATCAAATCCATGCGCAAGCTGCCCCGAAAAGTATTACAGGCGACAAGGTGGTCATTTTAAATTTTGATGACGGTCGTAAGGACCAATTTACTATTGCTAAACCAGTACTTGACAAATATGGATTCAAGGCTAGTTTTTATGTCGTATGCAATTACATTGGAAATAAAAGAGGGTATATGGATTGGACACAGCTGGAATCACTAAACAATGAAGGACATGATATAGAATCCCACAGTATGAATCACCGGAACCTGCTCAACTTGCCTGCAAATCAACTTTATTTTGAATTAGGGAAATCGAAGGAATGTCTTCAACAACGCGGTATTGAAGCTACAAGTTTTGCCTATCCATTTGACGCTGGTTATCAAGATGCCAATGTTGTCAACATAGTGGCAAAATATTATGACTTTGCTAGGACCGCGGGTAGTCCAGTAATGTTTCTACACTGTGATGGTTGGAAGGGTAAGTCTAATCAGACTGATTGCAGCACATATGATACAGATGGACAGCTAACATTTGCTAACAGGTACTCAGTGAGAGGATGGAGCCATGATTTTTCAAGACTCGCAAACTCCTACGGTGACGCTGACCTTTATAACAGGTTTGTAAATGTTGTAAATAGTCAAGTCAGATATAATGAGAATGGAATTATTAATGCAATTCCTATCATAATTTATCACAGAATGGGCCAGACGCCAAGTAATTACTTTACCAGTTCTGGATTATTTGAAAAGGAAATGAAGTATCTCTACGATAATAACTTCAAGGTGCTGACAATGAAAGACTTGAGATATGATGATGAGAGAAATTACTTCTATATCCAATGAGTGGATACACTAAACTTCCTGGTCATTACTCTGAAAGCATGCCTAGTCCGGCGTATGATGAATTTTTCACAAATCACTGGAACCATTTGAGCAGTATCAAAAGATTTGCATAAGACCTCAGCTTTGAACAATATCGTAGTACACTCAAACGATTTCGAAATGTGTTTAATTTCGTCAATGACCTGATTGACAATTGACTCCTTAATCCATAAGTGGAAGTAATGCCGGTAAAATTTGACAAGCAAGACTGTAGAAAATTAAACGATCATTAGCATTGCTTAGACTCAAACAATTGGGTATCATAAAGGTTCTATTGCTGGACCATAACAGAAATACCTCAAAAGTCAAATCAAGGCTTTAAGCTCTTGTCTAATGTTGACTGTCTACAAGACTGGTAAAAGAAATATCGGGCATTTTCCAATGTTGCTCGTTCCGTTTCAGACACAACAGTGCCCAGCATCTCTTTGAACTCTATTGCATTTACTACGGCTCTAGCTCCATAATGGTTGTTAAAATAGCCTCTTACAACAGCTGTTTCAGTTGATATTTGTTTAACCTTATCAACCCACGGATTTAATTCTTCTTTTGAGTAAAGATAATTGTATCTCGGTTTTATCTGTCTTCCATGCCACCTAATAAAAGTGTGATTTGCAGTCACAATAGGTTGAGAAAGAAATTGCAGCTTGTCTGGTTCAGGGGAATCAGTCATGACTGCTGCTATATTGTAGTGTTTTAACATCTCCCACGGTCCCTCAGTATTCCAAGATGGATTTCTAAATTCAATTGCATAATCATATCCGCTAGGAAGTCTGTCTAGAAATTCCTCCGTATTCTTAAATTCTTTAACTGTAAAAGTTGGGGGTAACTGAATGAGTACTGCTCCTAACTTATTAGCAGACTTTAGAGGCGATATCTTTTCAAGGAACTCATCCAGAACTGCCATTGCTCCTTTATTCACGTCCAGTCGCTTATCATGTGTTACTGTTTCAGGTACTTTAATCGAGAATTGAAAATTGTCCGGAGTAGCTCTGGTCATTGCTGTGAATGTGTCCTTTGTCATGTACATGTAGAATTTTTCATAGAATGTAGCATCCATTTCAGCCGTATTGAAAAATTGTGAGTAGTATTGAATCTTTTTGGTTTGATTTTCTGGATAAAATACCTTGACCCAGCCTCCTCTCTCAAAAGAATCAGAGTAGCTCCATCCTGAACAGCCGATGAGAACTGACAATACAAAACAATGAGCATTATACGAATTATAGTTTGTGTAATTTCAAAGCAAAGCGCGCCGAGTGGGATTTGAACCCATTAGGTACACTTGGGGTTTTAACAGCAAAGGGATTGTGATTTCAATTTACAAACTAAAACACTTTAGAGAATCTAAGAAGATGAGATGTCTCCCCCAATAATTTTAATATTCCTCTTAATCAATGAGGTTATCTATTCAAATTGCTAGATACTTCAGATAATATTAGAGAAGAGTAATGCATAATCGATTGAATATCTAAAAAATTTGCGAGTCTACTATACTTGTCTGCAGAAAGGTCCTCATATTGTAAGAAATTCACAAGGGATTAATTTATTTACACTGGCTTTGAGGATTTATCGATGAACAAGAAACAATCGGTCCTAGTATTACTTCTACTAGGAACAGTCCTTAGTGTAGGAATGCTAGGTCTTACCAGCAACACCAATCATGTGTTTGCTGGTAAGAACCGCTATGACAAAAATGATGACCACATAAGCTGGAAACAATTCAAAAATTCTAATACCTATAAAGATGCAGATAAAGATACACAAAATTGCTTTGACAAAGCCCATGATAGAGGTAATAATTTAGCTGGCTACGAAATAAAGAATTGTGAAGATGATGCAAATTCATATAGCCACAGTGGTAACCATAACAAGTACTCTAATAACAACGACAATAACAATAATGACAACAAGAAAGGAGACAATAACAATAATGACAACAAGAAAGGAGACAATAACAATAATGACAACAAGAAAGGAGACAATAACAATAATGACAA